>Ga0209308_10004780_pt1 | contig 10574 bp, 14 predicted proteins | sample COGITO_mtgs_1204_3_FD_184806 | JGI IMG/M metagenome (GOLD analysis project Ga0209308, IMG submission 184806) | Pelagic marine microbial communities from North Sea - COGITO_mtgs_120405 (SPAdes) (version 2) | ecosystem: Environmental > Aquatic > Marine > Epipelagic ...
ACAGACCTACACACCAATCTCAGACACTAGTAAAAATACAATCTTCTCACAGGCACAACATGTTCGGAATGGGGTATATGAAGAATCATTACTCACCTCTAAAGATTGAGAAAACCTTTTTGCCCAGGCTGCCATTTCGCAATATCGACCTGAATATTACCGATACCTAATGCGCGCACCCATTTAGCTGCTGAGTCTAGGCTTCGCCAGGTTTTAAGTTTCCCCTTTACAGTTTGCGCTGTAATGGTCTGTTTTCCCGAATCCGCTTCAACATAGATGGTTGACCCTTCCGCGATGATACGAACCTTCTTGATGGCACCCGCCTCAATTAACGCTCTAAGGGTCTTCTCATTCATGTGAGTCACTACTTTGATTGAATAGCTAAATTGCTAATTCAGTATTATAATATGATACAAACGCGTTACATTTGCAACCTAATGAGATAAATAATGGTAGCAACCAAAACAGCAACCTTGAATTTGCGTATAGATCCAGTGTTGAAAGAAGCTCTTCGGATAGCCGCGATGCAGGATCACAGAAGCATTGCCAATATGGTAGAAATCATGATTCGACAGCACTGCGAGAAAATGGGCATTTCAATCCCCGAACAGCAAGAGATATTTAAAGATGATGAGTGAAGTTATTTACCACTGCGTCAGTATCTACTACGTTAATTGTAATCAACGGGCTTGAGCAGACAAACTAATGGAATCAGCTATTCACAAACAACAATACATGAAAGCATTTGAACAGCGGTTAGTTGCATTCTACGAGAAATGTAAAAGTGTAGGCCAGGTTAGTGAGCAAACTCAGCGTGATATTGAAATCTTTATCGAGGCAGGGATTGTTTCTGGGTTAACCAATAAGGAAGAGTTGCAGCCAGTCATTGATAACCACCACTGGGCGATATTTGAGAAAACTCTGGAACAGGGACGAAAAGATAGAGTGATAAATACTGCAGCAGAGGGAAACTACTCCAAACTTGATCAGCCTACATGGGAGCGCCAGGGAGTGAAAATCAAGTAAGTATTAGGGCATAAAAGTCTATATAAGCAGAACTTTTTGGAGGTATATGCTCTGAACAAGCTCTGAATCTAGCCCAAAGCCTTTAAATATAGGACTGACCTACGGATTTAATATCAGATAACAGCCTACTAACCACGTGAGCAACTTGCCTCAACTGGTTAGGTTTGGCCCCTTTTATGCTGCGCGAGCCTGAATATTTGAAGGTATAACTTCTGCCACACAGGCCGAGGCGCGAAGCGCCGAAGGTCTGAGCAGCGCAGCTGCAGCTGTGCTGGCCCTTGTTATGCGTGATATGCATGCGAAGTTACTGAAGCTTACCTTTGAAAACTTCTTTGTATGGTCGATAGTGATGTAATACCTTGAGGATATTTTCTGCTGATATAACCTCGCTAGTGATCACACCGCTACCTATGCTCTCCGAGCACATTGAGCTTGAATCTGCCAAATCTCCCTTCTTGTTGAGCTGTAGACCAATATTCTAAATCAGTCCATACAGCTGCCATTTGCTGCCTTGTATTGTTAGGAAATGGCTCGCCGATCAGCTCAGCCACTTTTGCGTAGAAACCAGGCTCTTCTTCTTCGGATTTGGCAAGTACCCATAATGCAATGTATGGCAAATAGGGTGGTGCATTCGCCCCTTGAAATACTTCTATATCACTACCGGGGTCCCTATAATCATTAGGGCGGTTTCTAGGAGATAATCGTTGCCTAGCCAATTGTTTCGCCGCGTCCGCAATATGACCGTTCCCATGAAACCAAGATGGCCCCTGCTTAACAGCTTCGATCAACCCATTTGCGCCACCTTTATGAACACCAATTCCTTCAAGTTCAAGTCTAGTTGTCGGAATCCAAACATCTTGACCAGCTTTAGCTGATGAAAAATATTCTTCAAGCAACAATGAATTCCATTCGGTAAACAAAGACATATAGTTTCCTTATTCAGCTTCTGGGTCTTTTCCAATTGAACAGAGTGCTAGTGTATATCGGTTTAAGCACTATCAAAAAAATCTCCCTGCTCGGGGATTAACGCCTTATTTTTCCCCTCCACATAATTATCAATTATGCGCAATAGCTCACTAATATGCGCTTTAACATCACCGAAGCCACTCAGTTTTACACCGGTAGATTCATCCATATATAGAGCACGGTTAACTTCGATCATCACAGACTGGACATTGGAATCTGACCGATAGTAATCACTGGAAACCAATGTGCCAGCATAGGGTTCATTCACCCCAACAGAGTAACCAAAATCTAAAATACGAGCTTTCAAAGCAGCTACAAGTTCTGGCGGCGTGTGGAAGTCATCACTCCCCAAGCAAAAGTCTGGTCTAGGCGTATGCTGACAACTATCACAGGGCAGCGGCCGACTGGGAAAGCTGTGGCAATCCACAATCATGGCCTTGCCTTCACTGCCCAGCTCACCCTTCACCGCAGTAGTAAGAGCCTTATGATGACTATCATAAAGAGCCATCAGTTCTGTCTTTTCAGCACCGGACAGATCACGCTTGAGGCGTTTACCTTCCGATGTCCGCGTGTAAATTACACCCATGCCGACTTGGCTCATAGGCTCATATTCATCAATAGAAAAACGCTCAACATCAACCAGCAATCGAGAATGATGGAAAATCACGGCCTCTGTTTCATTCAGACTAAACAGCTCGTCAGTGTAGGCATCTACCATGCGTAGCTGCTCATATTCCAGGTCTTTGCTACTTAATACAAAATACTCCTGATAAGAGACAGGAATTCTGTGGCTAGAATGGGGTATATGAAGAATCACTAATTACCCTCTGGAGAATTAATAAGTCCGAAATACTTTTAACTAGGAGGCACTGTATCAGAGGGTAATTGATGCTGAAAGGTATGGATTTTGACCGTATTCTGTCCTGAATGCACTCTACCCTTAGCGCCTTATTTTACTGGACTCGACTTGCCCCATATGAAAAAAAGAATGACGACAATGACACCGGTAGCGATATATTGGCCGGTGCCAACTGTGTCTCTTATAACTCCTACAACGATTGTCCCGACCACAATCAAAGCCAGTGATAACATGAGTTTCGAAAGGAATCTTATTCGGGACTTGAATAAATCAGTTAGTACGCTGTATTTATAATTTTTTTTAAATTAAATATTAACTGATACCAACGACCGTACCAACAAATGCAATTCTCAAGCTATGGCCTGATTGTATCAAGCAGCGGGCTAAAACAAGGCCATAGACTTTTGACCCGCCCCTCCCTGATCAGCTAACGCCTGCAACAAGTGCGTCCAGCGAACGTAGGGAGTGACTTGATTGCACTGGTTAGGTTGCATAGATACCCTGGAATATTCGCCTAAACGGAATAACACATTGGAGCCAATTTCTTTCAGCTTCTTCCTGCGTACGCCCCCCAGCTGTGAGCATGTATGTCTGGGTGAACCCATACGTACCATTAGGTCGGTTCCAGACAGCATAAATTGTGTCGTCTGCGTAGCGATCCCATGGAGCCGGGCCTTTTTTCGCCTCACGCCTCGTTATTCCTGTTGGACTTCCTTTTCTTAGTAAAGGCCAGGATGCATACCATTCAAAGACAGGGACAAATCCCTTTGCGCGGATTCGATAGCCAACAAAAACCTCTGTATTACTTGGGTCGAAAAGTGTTCTAGCTGTTTCCAGCCAATTGTCTCTATGATACTCCTCATATAAAGCCCGATAAACGCATGTGGTAGGCGTGAGCTGGAACCACACTTCAGCAAAGCATGGCCAATCGCGCCACTCAGCAGGTGATTCAGGAAATAGCAATTCGTTCATTGACAGCAGCCTCACCTCAGAAGCAGTGGCGCATTAGCGCCTAATGCCTTGCCTTGTTAACTATTCTGTCTGCAGCATACCTGCTTTTTTGCACAACGTAATCTTTCGCTACTTGTTGGGTAAGGCTATCCATGCCTACATCACAGCCAAAAATGGCAGGAACTTTTTAGCTATATTTTGTATGATTCTAAATCTCTTATAAAATTTCTGGTTAAGCATGTCTGACTGTATTTTTTGCTCGATTGACAGATCAAGGGTAGTAGCCGAAAACCACTTGGCTTACGCCATCCAAGATGGCTTCCCTGTCACCGAAGGGCATACATTGATCATCCCTAAGCGTCACGTAACAGACTACTTTGGGTTGTCGCAGGAGGAGTTACTGGCCTGTAACGATCTACTTAACACAATGAAACAGCTGCACCAGAATCACGATACAAGCATTGCTGGTTTTAATATCGGCATGAATGCAGGAGAGGCTGCGGGGCAAACTATATTCCATTGCCATATCCATCTTATACCGAGGAGAATTGGGGATGTTGAAAACCCTAAGGGAGGCATACGCCATCTGATTCCGGGTAAAGGAACATACTGAGTTATGTACCCCTTAGAGGGCATCAAGCAGCCTACGATTGAGGATAACTGGCGGGGTATTATCCTTTACGGTCGAAATAGCCAAAGTTATAAATTTGCCTTAGCGAAATCTCTGCTAGAGATGCGACCGGCCGAAGGCGATCTGATAAGACTGGAAGATATTGCACCAATCTATGCCGGGCATCTAACGGATCACCTAAAAACATCAGACAAGCAAGGGACTGCGCCCAGCAGCAAATTTCTTGATATATGCCGTAGTTTTAACGAAGGCTCCACAACCGAAGCACAACTAGTCAAAAAGACGATTGAATTGGGCTTTAAAAATGTCATTGATGCTTTTCATAGAGTTTACCAAAATGACGTTCCATTTCGATTCTTCGAGGATGAGCGAAAAACTAACGGAGGTATAAGAATTACGACAAACTTCTCGCTACTGGCCGATAGACCTCAGTTCGAAGATTTGACGAAGGAAGCTGAAGCCAGATGGCGCCTCGTAGAAACATCCTGGGAACTTAAGTTATCTCGTGCCCTCATTACAGTTCATCATGATTCGGAATTTGAACTCTTATTTGCCTTGGATGGTAAGCGTCGCCGGAAAAATGTAACTAGCAGCAGGGATGCTCTAAATGGTTACCAGTTGGGCTATTGTTTTTACTGTTTTGACCACATTCATTTAGATCAAGGCAAAGAATCTTTTCCGGAGGTCGATCATTTCTTTCCGCATACACTCAAGCAAAGCGGATTTGGCTCTATCATCGATGGGATTTGGAATCTCGTACTGGCATGTAAAGAATGCAACCGTGGCGCTGGAGGTAAGTTTACTGCTGTGCCCACTGAGAGACTACTCGCTCGGCTCAATACAAGAAACGAATTCCTGATCGGTAGTAATCACCCTCTCAAAGAGACTCTTATGAGACAGACGGGGATCCTTAAGGCTGATCGAAAGGTCTTTCTGAAGAACTTCTACAATGATGTGTGGGCTAGCTTGTTGCACCGCTGGGAACCAGTAGAAAAGGGTGAAGTAAGATTCTAGAGTGGTTAACAAAACACGGCAACCCACTCAACGTATAGAAGAGGAAAGGACATCAAAATCAGAGCCCAAACAGAGCCCGCTCTAACAAAACGGGGCACAATCAGACCCCTTGTAACACTTTGAGGCACATGTTAACTTGTTGATTCGTAGCGTTTTGTTGTGTTTCGAAGAGATTGGAAAGTCATTAGGCCCGTCTGTTAATCATTGGGTCGCTGGTTCGAGCCCAGCAGGCGGAGCCAAACACTACGGGGGTTGTAGCGATACAGCCCCCGTTTTTATTGCCTAGATTTTGTGATCTGCAACCACTATGCAACCGTTTCTTCTGCCTTAATCGTGAAGTGCGGGGGTTCAAATCCAAAGGGTGCTGAGCTTAGGGCTTATAAACATACAATTCTCACAGCTAATCAATACTACAGCCTGTCCCTCCGCCATTTATGTAGGGTTTATAAAGGCTTTAGAGACACTGCTTCTAATTCCCCACATTTTCCCCACACAAAAATAAGGGCTTACAGCAATGTAGGCCCTTTTTTTATACTCTGGGTGACTAGAGGCATCGCCCTTAGCTAAACCGGTTAGAGCCGCCGACTCATAATCGGCAGGTCCCCAGTTCAAGTCTGGGAAGGCCCACCATCTATATCAAGAAGGTCAATCTGAAAGGGTTGACCTTTTTTGTTGGGTGGCGCTTATGGGTACAGGGAATTGGCAGTGCGTTAGAAAATACATGGCCGTCTATAATGAGAACAATCTCATCGATAGTAAATACCCTAGCCGCCAAACACGGGTGTTCATCATGCCTACAAAAACGATATAAATACTAAGTTTCATCAACAGATAACCGTCTAATGGCGGTCTCTATATCAACTAGACTTATGTTAAGAGGGACTCACGAAGGGAGCGAGTGTCTTGTGAATTACCGTAAAAATGAAATCACCGGAACGCATTTTCGATCTGGTCGCTTTTACAATGAGAATAACCATTGGTTTTTTAGCACGCGTGAAGATTTCGCGGTGGGGCCATTTTCATTCAAGGAAGATGCTGAAGCCGAGTTGACTATTTTTCTTCGCCATGTAAAAGAAGGAGGCTTTATGACTAAGGCCGACATTCAAAATTACCGACAACTCGCAAAAAGTAGACTTCACTAGGATATTATTTACACGGCCATCACTTGCTCTCAAAATGAACTATGCCTCCCCAAGCTGTTATACAACGACTAAAGCTCATACAGCTCATAACCGAATAGCCGACTGAAACGCACTTCCGACCCCAAGAAGTTCGGCCATGGTTCAGTTAGCGGTCAGCACACTCCGGCCACCTCAAAAACGCCTTACACTTCTTCCGCTTACTACGTCCAAAACCAACTGTGCGCTGTACTCATAATCGGCAGGTCCCCAGTTCAAGTCTGGGAAGGCCCGCCATCTATATCAAGAAGGTCAATCTGAGAGGGTTGGCCTTTTTTTGCGACGTGTCGACAGGTTCATCAATTGCTCGCTCCCTTTTCTTTTTGTGCTAGCTATGGGCTACTTTCAGATAACTTCAAATAACAAAGTGTTCGAAATTAGTGGGGCAGATCACTTTTGTTTCGGCCTCTGCAGCAGACACAAAAAACCCCGGCCATGGTGAGTGAACCGGGGTCTGCTTTGGGGAGAAGCAATGTTGTTGTAACAGATTAGTCACCAATGGATAGGATAAGTTCCTAAATCTCGTAGCTCGCAACTGATTTTTAGTTACCACCCAAAAGGGTATTGACGCACATAAACAGAGCAGCGAGAGGAGTTGCTACTCCGTGTCGGCTGCTCTAAGGTGAGTATAAGAGCCAAGAAATTTCACAGCGGAAAATGGAACCACACTATGATGCAAATACTGATTAACAGTCATCAGATTGAAACCGCCAGCGTCTCGTTCGAGGAATGGGTCACTGCAGCCGTAGCCAATGAACTGGAGTGCTTCGACGACGTCCTGACCCGGGTTGAAGTGCATGTGAATGACGAGAACGCTCAAAAGTCCGGTCCTCGTAACAAGCGTTGCCAGATCGAGGTACGCCCTAGGGGCCACCAGCCTCTCTCAGTCACCAATTATGACGAATCGCTTGAGTTGGCCGTCAATGGCGCCGCAGAAAAGGCGCGGCATGCCCTTGAACATCTGAGGGGCAAACTGGAGGAGCGTGGCAATGCATCCAAAAGAGCCGAGGCGCCGGTAGACGAGGAAACTGTCCGTGAGAACCGAGACGCGCTTCTGGAAAGTGATTTCTTTGCACAGAAACAGTAACTCTGAGGCATTAGCATTTCGGCAGGGGAGCAGCCAACCTGCTCTCCGGTTTTTTCCACCCAATGACCCCACCTGCCCTACGTAGCCCCATACCATCAACTGCGGGACTTTGGGCATCTTATTATGGAGAAAGCCTCTCCACCCTTTCCCATAGCTGGGCAGTTACTTAACATCCATATACTGGCCTGTTAGATATTTTTTTAGCCATTGCCAAAACGTTCAATTGGTTGTAGAAAAATTAAATAAGGCGGCGGTCAGCGCGATGAAGACCATAGACTTTTGAGCCGCCCCTCCCTCTGATCAGTTAACGCCGCAATTACCGGTGAATAAAGCCTGTGGCTTTATTAGTCCTTGGCGCACTAAGTGCGACAACTTGGGCACATTGACTTGTTATGAGAATTGGCATTTACGAAGTACCGGTAATGGTCATTATAAAATTACACACACTATTTCCAAATTAGTATGTTGAATTAGGAGTATTTTCGGGATTTATTTCACCATAAACTTCATCTGGATCAACATCATTGATCAATAAAATCTCTCTAACTACTTCAATATGATCCAATATTTTTTGGAAGCTATCACCATACTCATATTTAGTTACTTCAATTGATTTTGGCATATAAGTAAAAGCAATTTTCAATGCGTTTAAAGTAGATTGATTCGTCTTTTCGCTCATTTCAACACTCATTGTCTAATTTTTTGCATTCAAACTGTTAATTAATAAGTCCGAAGGTATTTTAACTGAAAGGCACTGTTTCAGAGGAGATTTGACGCTGAAAGGTATAGGTTTTGACCGTATTCTCCCGTTAGTGCCGCTCCCAGTGAAAACCTTTGGATAATTACAGCCCCTGTGTCGTAGTATCCCATGGAGTTTTTGTAAAGTATTCGCTTTTCTAACCGTTCTAAAAACGTCCAATTGGCTATGTGAAATAAAAACTAAGGCGGCGGTCTACAAGAAAATCATCTTAGACTTTTTATCCGCCCCCCCAAAGATTGCTTTCAGTGTAATTATAGATAGATCCGTTGACATGCAGGAGGGGGGAATTACCCCTTCTGATCAGTTAACACTAGTCTCGTCGGCTGCAATACCTTGTTAACCAATGCATGGCGCCACTCCATACAGTTGGCATCCTCATTATCTTCGTAATAATTAGGATAAATATACTGCTCCTCAAACCCGAGTGCTTTGTATAGATTTATTGCCTTAAAGTTAGTCGCCCGTGCCTCTAGCTTCACTTTGTACAGGTGACTAGCAGCACATTCGGCCAGCGCTTTTTTTACAAGAGTTTTAGCTACGCCCTGCCCTTGAAATACAGTATTCGTTGCTAATGAATAAATACGGGCTGATAATTTTCGCTTTAGTACTAAAATATAACCGACCAGCATCGAATTATCACCGGATTGCCTGGCGACCAATAATAGATTATTTGATTTCATGTGATAACGAAAAGCACGCCTAGTCAGCAACCCATCGGAAGAATTGAAAACTTCATTCTCCAATTTAACAAGAGCATTCAAATCTTGTAATTGAGCTATTTCAACTAAAATCTTCACGTTAGCTTGAATTAACGCTTGTAAATTACGTATTTAGGAATCATTAGACTGGGCCGATAGGACATCTTCACCTTTTTTAGGTTTTCAAATCCCATATCGTCACCAACGTTAATCCTTAAAATCTTATACCTCTCAAATAAAACTTTTGCGAATTCACGAAAAATATACTGAGCACAACCCAATATATCAAAATCGGTCTTCTCAATAATAACACTTGCCGTAGTGTCGTTAATTTTCTCACCAACAGTAAAACCTATGATCCTTTCTTTGCTTAAAATAACTAGTCCAATTAGATCCAACTCATTGTATAATTTTAGCATTCTCTTTACTGCGCTGCGCTCACTATAAATACCATCAAGAAATAATTCTGTTTGATCGGATGGTAAATACCTCATTCGATCAGAGATCCACTTATTAAGTAACGCCAATATTCCGTCAGCATGTCTTTCAACATCTAGAATCTCTAACTTATGGTCAGAGTGAATTCGTCTAAACTTATTGATTTCGTTTCGTTTAGTGCTAAAGCTATTACCTTTCAGCTCGATTAAATCCGTGCACTCATAAATATAGTCAACCAATACTCTTTCAACTACGTAATCTTCGAAAATATCAAATATATCAACATTTTCTTCTAGATCGTTTAAAAAAATCTCAACCAAAGATTCATCAACATATTCAATTTTCGTATTAGTATTAAAGTTATTATTTTTAACCATGAGATCAAAGCATTCAGGGATAGCTTTAAGAATATTTTCTCGTGCTCCTAAGGGTGGTAGCAGCATTGAGATCTCGCCATTTGTTAGTAAAAAGAAACAAAAAGTGTCCTCGATAATTGAATAAAATCCACTACCATTGCTCAGCCATAAATAATTAGCTGCAAAAGTGTAGTCACTAGTGTCAAGATCCAATAATTTTAGATATCTTTCCATTACAGGCTTAGCTTTGATATCAAAGGAAGTCAGCTCAGTTTCGTTTATTTTTAAGTTACTCATACTTCAATAAGGCTCTCAATGGTTGATATACAGTTGAAGGGTATTGGCAAGTTAACTTCCTAGGTCGAAATAAATTGATTCCCTTTCAAATTATCACTGCCTTTTCCCAAGACCTAAAGGCGCGCTGACTGAAGGATCGATAGCTCTTAACAGATACAAAATGACGACCCAAGTTGAATAGATTATATAACTTCGCATGAACTTAGAGGAAACCTTGTGCCTGCTCTACCTATTTGAACTTCCGCATGCCCCGCTCACTCGCGTTGGTTGATGGGAAAGTTCTGCACGATTATTGGCATATTGCCTAGTGTCA
>Ga0209308_10004782_pt1 | contig 10574 bp, 10 predicted proteins | sample COGITO_mtgs_1204_3_FD_184806 | JGI IMG/M metagenome (GOLD analysis project Ga0209308, IMG submission 184806) | Pelagic marine microbial communities from North Sea - COGITO_mtgs_120405 (SPAdes) (version 2) | ecosystem: Environmental > Aquatic > Marine > Epipelagic ...
AGCGGAACCTGCTCGCAGGTATGAGCGGTGTGCGGTTGGCCCGAGGCGTTGTCCATCATTTGCTCACAGTTCCCATGATCGGCTGTGATCAGTAGTTGGCCGCCTGCTGACTGCGCGGCCGCAACGACCTCACTAAGACATTGATCGAGGGTTTCGACCGCCATGATGGCCGCGGCGAGATTGCCGGTATGCCCCACCATATCGCCATTGGCAAAGTTGCAAACGATCAGTTTGTAATCCCCTTGTCGAATGGCATCACACAGGCGCCGGGTAACTTCTGGCGCGCTCATGCTGGGCGCTAAATCATAGGTTGCAACATCTGGCGACGGCACCAAGATACGATCCTCTAAAGGAAAGGGCTGCTCACGACCGCAGGAGAAGAAAAATGTGACATGGGCGAACTTTTCAGTTTCAGCAATGCGCAATTGTTTGAAGCCAAGATCGGAAATGTATTCTCCGAGACTATTGGTCAGGGTTGCCGGTGGAAAGGCGCAGGGCACTCGAAGGTTTTCGGCGTATTGCGTAAGGGTTGTAAACTGAGCAAGTTTTGGTCGGCGCTTTCGATCAAATCCGCCAAACTGCTCAGAGACGAAGGCTTCAGTAAGCTGACGAGCCCGATCCGCTCTAAAATTCATAAATAAGACTTGATCGCCATCAATCAGGGGTCGGGGACGCGACCCTGCGTTAATCACCGTCGGTTCGACGAACTCGTCGGTTTCACCGCGGGCGTAAGCCGCCTCAAGCGCCGCCAGCGGTGTTTCAAAGATCCATGGGCCATCGCCCGAGCAAATCACGTTGTAAGCCTGTTGTATCCGATCCCATCGATTGTCTCGATCCATGGCGTAGTAGCGGCCCGAAATCGAAGCAATTTGGCCAATTCCCAAGTCATTCAGGCGGTCCGTTAATGTTTCGAGGCTGGATTGCGCAGATTTTGGTGCGACATCCCGGCCATCTAAAAAGGCATGAACTTGGATGTCTTGAACGCCTTGTTGCTGAGCCGAACGGATTGCGGCGTAAATTTGATCTTCATGGCTATGAACACCGCCCGGTGAGAGTAGGCCGAAAACGTGTAAGGTGCGCCCAGACTGGGCAAGGCCTGCAAAGCTCTCGTTCAAAACGCGGTTGTTGAAAAAGCTTTGGTCGCGAATGGCTTCGTTGATTCGTGTGAACTCTTGATGAACCACTCGACCCGCGCCTAAATTCATGTGCCCGACTTCGGAATTGCCCATTTGGCCTTCGGGTAAGCCGACGTCGAGGCCAGAGCCAGAAACCAGGCTATGGGGCGCGCTTTGATACAGGCTATCGAGAAACGGCGTGTTGGCGAGCGCAATCGCGTTGGCGTCGGAGGCATCTCGATGGCCAAAGCCATCGAGGATGATCAAAGTGGTTGCGGCTTGCATGGGCGTGCCTTCGTTGACGGAGCAAGAATGTTTCGAGACAGTTTAACGGGTATTGCGTGGCCGATAAATATACGCAGAGGTTAGTGCCTCTCGAGTGCAGGGTGTATAATCTCGCCGTCAAAAGAAAGGGGCTCGGTTGTTTTGCAGCAAGTCATTGAATTTATTAGTCAACATCCTGTGCTCGTGGGGCTGTTTTTCACCCTGGTGGTTGCGCTCATTATTACAGAACGTAAAAAAGGGGGCGAGTCGATCACCGCTCAAACCCTCGTGCGCTTGGTGAATAAAGATAATGCGGTGGTCATTGATCTTCGGGATAAGAACGAGTTCACGGTAGGGCACATTGCGGGCGCCGTCAGTCTGCCGTACACCAGTTACGCAACCCGCGGGGATGAGTTGAGTTCGTATAAGGATCGGCCAGTGGTCTTGGTTTGTAAAATAGGTCAACACTCGAGCGCAATCGGCAGCAAGCTGATCAAGGCGGGTTTCACGGATATCAAGCGTCTTTCTGGGGGCATGACCGAATGGGTCGGCGCGGGCCTTCCAGTTGTTAAATAACGCTGATTGCTAGCGGCGGAGATCAATGATGGCCCAAGTATCGCTTTATACCACTCGATTTTGCCCCTTCTGCATCCGGGCAAAAATGTTGCTGGAGGCTAAGAACGTGACCTATACCGAAGTTCCGGTGGACGCTGATCCAGCCGAGCGCCGTCTTATGGCAACGCGTGCTGGTGCGAACACCGTGCCTCAGATATGGATCGGGGAACAACACATTGGGGGCTGTGATGAGCTCTATCAACTCGAGCGAGCAGGCCTGCTTGATGGCCTATTAGGAGAGCATTATGAGTGAGTCAACTGCGGCAGCGGATCAGCAGCCGAAATTTGCCATCCAGCGTATTTATCTGAAAGACGTGTCCTTTGAGTCGCCGAGTTCGCCCGGTAGCTTTCGGTCTGCACCGAAGCCCTCGGTGAATCTTGATCTCAATGCGCGTCATGTCGCAATCGAGGCGGGGCTTTGGGAGGTCATTCTTTCTTTAACGCTGACGGCAAAAGATGAATCGGACACGACGCTGTATTTGGCGGAGGTTCAGCAGGCTGGGATATTCGTGATCGACGGCCTGGACGAGGCGGCCAAAGATCATATGTTGGCGAGCTTTTGCCCGAATATTTTATTCCCCTATGCCCGGGAGAATATCGACTCGCTCATTATCAAAGGCAGTTTCCCGCCGCTGATGTTGGCGCCGGTTAACTTCGATGCCCTGTACGAGCAGGCGAAGTTAGCACGCGAACGAGAGGCCGCATCCGTTCAATAAAAACTATTGAAATCCTGCTGTCGAAACGCCTCAAACAAAACGATGGCCGCCGCATTGGAGAGATTGATCGAACGGCTGCCCGCGCGCATTGGGATGGTGATGACGCCTGAGAACGCGTCAGAAAACATTAGGGCCTCGGGTATGCCCCGGGTTTCGGGTCCAAACGTTAAATAGTCATTATCCTCATACTGAAATTGGTCATACCGGGTTGCGCCCTTCGTACTGACGGCGATGAAGCGTGCTCGGCCGGCGCTTGCCTTGAGCGCATCAAAGGATGGATGAACGGTCACGCTGGCAAAGTCCCGGTAATCCAGCGCGGCCCGTCGCAATAGTTTTTCTTCTAGGGTAAAGCCCAAGGGTTCAACAAGATGGAGTCGCGCGCCGGTATTCGCGCACAGCCGCATAATATTGCCGGTGTTCGGTGGGATTTCAGGCTCATAGAGCACGACGTTCAGCATGACTTTGGCCCTTGTTACTCAAGCAGTGTATCAGTCTTCTGAGCCTGCGCTATCCATATCGAGTTCCTGCATTTTTCGAGTGAGCGTATTTCGTCCCCAGCCTAGCAATATCGCAGCATCGCGCTTTCGGCCGGAGGTATGGGCAAGGGTCGCCTCAATCAGGACGCGTTCAAACACGGGCAAAGCGCCGCCAAGCAGACCGTCGTCGCCCAAATCATTTGCGAGCAATCGGTTTTCAGCCCATCGGCCGAGCAGCTGATGCCATTGATCCGTCCCACTGTTTACGGTCTCTGGTTCGGTGTGCCGGAGTTCCGGCGGCAGATCGCTTAAGTGAACGTCTCGGCCGGTTGCCATAACCGTAATCCATCGGCAAAAATTCTCGAGCTGACGGACGTTGCCTGGCCAGGGCAAGCTGCAGAGATACCGAAGCGTTTCCGGTAGCATGATCTTGGTTTCTTCACCGAGTTCCTGAGCGGCTGTCTTTAGAAAGTGCGCCAGTAGCGGCGGAATGTCTTCACGACGATCCTCTAAATTGGGCAGATGAAGCCGGATCACATTGAGGCGATGAAATAAATCTTCCCTAAACCGGTTTTCAGCGACCAGTGATTGCAGGTTTTGATGGGTTGCTGCAATGATGCGGACGTTCGCTGTTCTGGGCTCATGTCCCCCCACTCGATAAAACTTACCATCGGATAAGACGCGCAATAATCGAGTTTGGGTTTCAGCCGGCATATCCCCGATTTCATCCAGGAACAAGGTGCCGCCGTTGGCCTGCTCAAACCGGCCGATGCGAACTTGATTGGCGCCAGTAAAGGCGCCTTTTTCATGACCGAAGAGCTCGGATTCAATGAGGTCCCGGGGAATGGCGGCCATATTTAAGGCGACAAACGGGAACTCTCGTCTTGGACTGTGCCGATGCAAGGCATTCGCCACAAGTTCCTTGCCGGTACCCGATTGGCCGTTAATTAAAACCGTGACATGTGACCTGGATAAACGCCCGATGGCTCTGAAAACCTCCTGCATTGCGGGTGCTTTGCCGATCATCTCGTTGGATGGATCCTCTTCCTGCTCGGTCAGGCCGCCCTGTCGATCTTGAATATTGGCCAAAGCTCTTTTCACAACTGATACGGCTTCGTCTACTTCAAATGGCTTCGGGATATACTCGAACGCGCCACCTTGAATTGAAGACACCGCGCTGTCTAAATCCGAATGTGCCGTCATGATGATCACGGGTAAGTCAGGACAGGTTTGTTTGATTTCGGCAAGCAATGCCAAACCATCCATGCCGTGCATGCGGATATCGCTGATAATGACCTCGGGTTTTTCGGTCTTGAAGGTTTCAAGCAGATCTTCTGCTGAGTTGAAGCACGTGACGTCCAAACCTTCTTTGCTCAGCGCTTTATCGAGGACCCAACGGATTGATTTTTCGTCATCGGCAACCCAGACCCGGTTCATTGCAATCATGATTGGGCAACCTCCAAAGGAATGATCAAGCTGAATTGGGTCCGGCCGCGGTCTGAGCTGAACTCAAGAACGCCCTTGTGCCGATGCACAATGGCGTGGGCAACGCTGAGACCGAGCCCGGTGCCGTCCGGGCGTCCGGTAATCATTGGCATAAACAGGTTGTCCCGAAGTGCTTCAGGGATGCCCGGCCCGTTGTCGATGATATCCACCTTTAAAACATTGCGATGTCGCACCGATGCGATGGTGAACTGACGCTCTGTGCGGGTAACCAGTTTAATTGTGGCGTTCGTTGTTTTCTCAAGCGACTGCATCGCATTACGGATGATATTGAGGATCGCTTGAAAGATTAGGTCGGGGTCCATCAGCGTTTCGGGAATCGATGGGTCATAATCTCGATTGATCGTGAGCGTCGTTGCGGTCTCAAGTTCAATGAGTTTTCGCGCGCGTTCAAGAATTTCGTGGATGTTGCCGGGTATAAATTCGGAGGGCTTGTTCGGGCCCAGTAATCGATCCACGAGGGTCTTCAGGCGATCGGTCTCCTCGATAATAATCGCGGTATATTCTTTAAGCTCGTTTGAGTCGAGTTCTTCGTGTAGCAGTTGAGCCGAGCCGCGAATACCGCCTAGCGGATTTTTAATTTCGTGCGCGAGTCCGCGGATCATCTGCTGGGTGCCCTCTTGATGTTCCCGGTTAAGATTGTCGCGATCGATTCGTAGATATCGATCGAGTGCAATGACCTCGATCAGTAGTCCAGCTTCACTGGGTTCGGGTAGCGGCGTGACCGTGAGATCAACGGTAATGTACGCGCCGCCAAGCAGTTCTATCTGAGCTTGTCTTTGGGTGTAAAGTTGATTGTTCTTGAGCGCTTCCCTTAGCAATGGTTCAAAGGAGAGCCAGCCAGGCACCTGAAAAGACAGGGGCTTGTCGAGCGCACGCTTTTCCGATAACTCGAAAAGGCTTTCAGCAGATTGGTTGATCCGAACCAGGTTCAAGTTTCGATCGAGCAGCAGGACGGCCGTGGTCAAGTTATCAATGGCGGTTTGGTCCATAAGCTGTCGGTAATGTTGTGATGATTGTTGGAATGTTTGATTCATGCCAGTTTAAAAGCAAGATCCGCACCAATTAAAATAGGCGCTGGATGCCTGATTCAGGGTGGCAGGGCCAGGGAATTCGCGAGTTTACCGCACCAATTTGGTGCGCTCAAGGTTATTGGCGTGAAATATAGCGCCGAACATCAAGGTCAAGGGGGGCTGATCGACTGATCTCTCGACCGGTTTTGACCTCTTTAATGATCAAATAAAAAGTGTGCAGCCCGCGGGGGACGGCTTGCACGATGGTTTCACCGGGGGCTGCGGCGGCTCTGATTTGGCCATCCTCAGTTTCGATGTAGAGGGCATGGTGCTTTGCGAGTCTCGGTTTAACCTGCACATTAAAAGGCAGTTGTCCGGCAATGGCCTGAACTTTTGGCTCACCCAAGCTCGACACCAGGCGCAAACGATAGCTCGGGTCATCCTGCTGAGCCGCGGTAAACGATCCTGTGGTGAGCAGAAGGGCTGCGAAAATAAGGTTGAGGATCAGACGGGCCATGGCATTATCCGATTGATGACGGTTTAAACAGTATAAAACAAAGTGGCGGAAAGCCAGCTTAGAAAAAATTGGTAGGCGCAAAGGATGCTGGATTGGCAGTGGTAACCGGAATTGCCAGCATTTGCCTTGTCGAAGAAGTGCTCGAGCACGCCCTTAAGGGGTGCTCGAGCGGTTGGATCAGGCCAGTGCTTCTTTGCTGGTCTTGATGATGGCGGCGGCGACCTTATAAGGGTCGGCATTAGAGGCGGTTCTTCGGTCCTCTAAGCGGCCTTTCCAGCCATCCACCACGGTGCTGACGGGGATGCGAATGCTCGCGCCACGATCAGAGACACCATAGCTGAACTGATCGATCGACTGTGTTTCATGCTTGCCCGTTAAGCGCTGGTCATTGTAGGCACCATAAACGCTCATGTGACGCTCGATGTGACGCCCAAAGTTTTCACAAATTTTTGTAAAAACGGCTTCGTCACCGAGATCCCGCATGGCGGCGTTGGAGAAGTTCGCGTGCATGCCAGAGCCATTCCAGTCCGTATCGCCAAGGGGTTTGGGATGATAATTAATGGCGTAGCCGTATTTCTCGCCCGTACGCTCGAGCAGGTAGCGCGCTAGCCAAATTTGGTCCCCCGCTTCATGCGCGCCTTTGGCGAAAATTTGGAATTCCCACTGCCCGGTTGCAACTTCAGCGTTGATCCCTTCGACGTTGAGGCCGGCCTCGAGGCAGATGTCCAAGTGCTCTTCGACGAAATCTCGGCCGAAGGTGTTGCTCGCGCCAACACTGCAGTAGTACGGGCCTTGAGGTCCAGGGAAGCCGCCACGAGGAAAGCCAGGTGGTAAATCGGTGTCGGTATCCCACAAGAAGTACTCTTGCTCAAAACCGAACCAAAAATCAGCATCATCGTCATCGATCGTTGCCCGTCCGTTGGAAACATGGGGGCTACCATCGGGATTTAAGACTTCTGTCATGACAAGATAGCCATTGTTGCGATCGGGATCGGGGATGATGGCAACAGGTTTGAGTAGGCAGTCTGAGCTGCCGCCCTCGGCTTGTTCGGTCGAGCTGCCATCGAAGACCCACATTGGACAGTCTTCAAGCTTGCCCGAGAAGTCAGATCGAACCATTGTTTTGCTGCGTAGGCTTTGGGTGGGCTCATAGCCGTCGAGCCAGATATATTCTAATTTTGCCTTCATCATTGAGTTAACTCCTTGGTTTGTAACGAAGGTCCTGTGCTCGCAACGTCGCCAGCCAGACCCTTCGCGGGTTGAAAACGGTAAAGCCCCAACACTTGGCTTTGCTTGGGTAAGAAAAAGCAAAGACTATGCCATGAGCTAAAAGGGTTTAAGTAACTGATACCTATCGTATTTATCGGAAGTAAAGATTCAGCGGCGGTCATTTTGCACCAAAATAGCGCATTGAATAACAGGACCGCACCAAAATAGAGCAATAACGGCCATTAGCGTCTTAGACGATTTGCCCCAAGGGTTCTTGTCCTTCAGGCGGCATAAAATTGATGATCGTTGATGCCAAACCGCTATCGCCTGAAATCCTTGATGACCAGAATCCTCGCACCGGAGGCGGATTTCAGTATAATCCCGCTCCTTCGGCCCTTAAGCCTTTTCGGATTGCTCGTTATGTCTCAAAATCTACGCAATGTCGCTATCATAGCGCACGTTGACCATGGAAAAACAACCTTGATCGACAAGTTGCTATCGCAGGCCGGCGCCCTGCAGCGAGGAGATGAAAGCGGCGAGCGTTTGATGGATTCCAATGACCTCGAAAAAGAACGCGGCATTACCATCCTTGCGAAAAATACTGCGTTAGATTGGCGCGGCGTTCGCATCAATATTGTTGATACGCCCGGTCACGCTGATTTTGGCGGTGAGGTCGAGCGGATCTTGAGTATGGTCGACTCGGTTCTATTGCTCGTTGATGCGGTCGAAGGGCCCATGCCGCAAACCCGGTTTGTGACCCGAAAGGCGTTTGAAAATAACCTCAACCCTATTTTAATGGTTAACAAGATCGATCGTGACGGCGCCCGGCCAGACTGGGTGATTGATGAAGTCTTTGAGTTGTTCGATCAATTGGGTGCAACCGAAGAGCAGCTCGACTTTCCCGTCGTTGTCGGCTCTGCAATGCAGGGGATTGCAGGTCCGAGTCGCGATGATTTAGGGTCAGACTTAAGTTATTTGTTGGACCTGATTGTTGATCAGGTGCCACCACCGCAGGTTGAAGAAAGTGGCCCACTCCAAATGCAAATCAGTGCGTTGGACTACAACAGCTATGTCGGGCTCATCGGTCTTGGCCGCATCACCCGAGGTGAGATTCGAAAGGGTCAGAGTGTGGCGGTGGTGAATGCCGAAGGCCAAGTTAAGAAGGGCAGAATTCTGCAGGTAATGGGCTTTTCTGGATTAAGCCGCGTTGAAATTGAATCCGCCAGTGCCGGTGATATCGTTTGTGTATGCGGTATCGATGGTTTGAAGATTTCAGACACCTTGTGTCAGGTCGATCAGCCTGAGGCGTTACCAGCCTTGGTGGTTGATGAGCCAACCATCTCGATGACGTTTCAGGTCAACACGTCGCCTTTCTCCGGTCAGGATGGGAAGTTCGTAACCAGCCGAAATTTAAAGGATCGTTTAGAGCTTGAGTTGCAATACAACGTGGCGTTGCGAGTTGCCCCGGGCGATACGGCCGATAAGTTTGTGGTGTCGGGTCGAGGTGAGCTGCATTTGGGGGTTCTCATCGAGACCATGCGCCGGGAAGGGTATGAACTTGGTGTGTCGCGTCCAGAAGTGATTCTCAAGGAGGTCGATGGCGAGATTCATGAGCCCTTCGAAAATCTGAGTATCGATTGCGAGCAGATACACCAAGGCGCCATCATGGAAGTGATTGGCACCCGCAAAGGCTCACTCAGTAACATGGTCCCGGATTCAAAGGGACGGGTTCGACTAGACTTTGTCATTCCAACTCGCGGTTTAATTGGCTTTCGATCGGAATTCATGACCTTGACCTCCGGTGGCGGGATCATCAGTAGCGTGTTCTCCCACTACGACTTGCGTTCAGGCGAAGACATCAACTCAAGACGCAACGGTGTTTTGGTCTCCATGGTGAGTGGCAAGAGTTTAGGCTTTAGCTTGTTTAACCTGCAGCCCAGAGGAAGACTCTTTATCAATCCGAACGAAGCGATCTATGAAGGCATGATTGTTGGAATTCATTCCCGAGGGAATGACTTGCCCGTCAACCCGATTAAAGGCAAGCAGTTGACCAATGTGCGGGCATCGGGCACCGATGAAAATATTGTGCTGACGCCGCCGGTGAAGTACACCCTGGAGCAGGCAATTGAATTTATCGATGATGACGAACTGGTTGAAATCACGCCGAACCATATCCGGCTTCGAAAGAAGCTGCTCACTGAAAATGAGCGAAAACGCGCGTCACGAGCCAAAGTCGAATAATTCATGCAGCCACTGTTCCCGGAGATAAAACCGCACGCGCGGCATCGATTACAGGTTGATGCGTTGCACAATCTTTATGTTGATGAGAGCGGTAATACCGCTGGGCTGCCGGTTGTTTTTCTCCACGGCGGCCCTGGCAGTGGCTGTGAGTTTGATAGCCGCAGGTTCTTTGATCCCGCAGTGTATCGAATTATTTTGGTTGATCAGCGTGGATCGGGTCGCGCAACGCCTCAGGGCGAGACCGAACACAATACGCTTCACAACCTGATACAAGACCTAGAGCAGATCCGTGAACTGCTTGCGGTGCCCGCTTGGGTGGTCTTTGGTGGTGGCTGGGGCAGCACCCTCGCGCTGGCTTACGCAGAGCATTATCCTGCGCAAGTCCTTGGCCTAATCTTGAGAGGCGTTTTCCTTGGGCGCCAGGCTGACATTGACTGGATCTATAAAGACGGCGCGAATGCTTTTTTCCCAGAGCATTGGGCGGACTTTATGGCGCCGATATTGAGCGTTGAGCCAAAGGCGCCGTGTGAAAGCTACCGCGAGCTTATGGCCTCAGGTAATGATTTGATTCGTATGACAGCCGCCAAAGCCTGGTCTGTTTGGGAGGCGCATTGCGCCAACCTGCACCCCAATGCGCGCCTACTGAATCACTATGCCGCGCCTCAAAGGGCCCTGACGCGGTGTCGTATCGGCACCCACTATATGGTGAACGGGTGCTTCCTCGAGCCAAATCAAATCTTGGCGCAAGCCGGTCAGCTAAAAGACATTCCCGGTATTATTGTGCAAGGTCGATTTGACGTGCTGACGCCGATGGCGGCGGCCCATGCGTTGCAAGCACATTGGCCAAGCAGTGAGATCCTGGTTGTTAGAGAAGCAGGACATTCCGCAACCGAGCCTGCGATGAT
>Ga0209308_10004783_pt1 | contig 10572 bp, 9 predicted proteins | sample COGITO_mtgs_1204_3_FD_184806 | JGI IMG/M metagenome (GOLD analysis project Ga0209308, IMG submission 184806) | Pelagic marine microbial communities from North Sea - COGITO_mtgs_120405 (SPAdes) (version 2) | ecosystem: Environmental > Aquatic > Marine > Epipelagic ...
ACTGCTCTTCTAGTTGTCTTATTTCTTCTTCTAATGACGCTTGTTCCGCGCACAAATCAGCCATCTCTTTTAAAGAGTTGTCACCAATCGTTGGCGTTGTTACATCACTTTCCATTTCTTCTAATAAGTTACTCATCAATTTCTCCTCTCTCAAATAAGTTAACCTCAATAGGATAGTATTTATATTCTCTCCTATCCCACTTCAAGCATTTAAATCTACCACGATTTTGTGTGGCAGCTATGGCACATGCAATACCAATAGCAGACGGATCACCCATTAATAAAAGATAGTCATCATCACTAAAATTTCTTAGCTTATAATTTAATCTTTTCACAGTAGGACCCGTACTCAAAACCAACTGAGAACCTTCTGGTAATAGTAATTCTAAATCACCAAACTTTTCTGCACTAAGTATATTTCTACCCGGCACTTCTTGAACCACAAAAACTGTACCTCTATTAAGAGGACGAGTTAAGTCACCAACATCAACCATACCACCAAATTTATTTGCCATTCTTTCTCCTTCTGTTTTGCATATACCATTGACAAAAACTTTTGCAAGTGTTATTTACAAAATAAGAATTAAAGAAGGACGACATTATGGATTATAAGTTTAAGACAGAGCCATACGCTCATCAACTTCATGCGTTAGGTGCAAGTTATAATAAACAAAACTATGCATTGTTTATGGAGATGGGTACAGGTAAATCTAAAGTGTTAGTTGATAATATCGCTATGCTTTATGATAAAGGTAAAATAAATGCGGCACTAATCATTGCACCAAAAGGTGTGTATAGAAACTGGGAACGTCAAGAAATACCTACACATATGCCAGAGCATGTGTTGTACAATGTGGTGACATGGTCGCCTGCTACAACAAAGAAACAAGAACTAGAGAACAGAAAACTATTTCGACACGGTGAAGAACTCACCATATTCTTGATGAACATAGAAGCGTTCAGTACAAAAAAAGGTTTAGATATAGCTCAACGATTTTTATTAGCACATCAAACACTGATGGCAATTGATGAATCGACGACGATAAAATCTCCCACAGCATCACGAACCAAAAATGTATTGAAATTACGCGATCACGCAAAGTATAGGCGTATATTGACAGGCTCGCCAGTAACGAAAAGTCCATTAGATTTGTATACACAGTGCTATTTCCTCGATCCATTATATTTAGATTTCTCGTCTTATTATACTTTTAAGAACCGTTACGCAATGATGGTGGACCGTAATGTAGGCAGTCATAGTTTCAAATTGGTTACAGGTTATATACGATTAGATGAACTTAATTCTAAGCTAGATAGTTTTTCGTACCGTGTCCTCAAAGAAGATTGTTTGGATTTACCAGATAAAGTGTACATGAAAAGAAGTGTTCCGTTGTCCCCGGAGCAAGTAAAAGCATACACGGAAATGAAAAAACATGCACTAACAGAGCTAGAAGGCTCACAAACCACAGCGGCTAGTGCCTTGGCACAGATGATTAGATTACATCAAATTACTTGTGGACATTTAGCTACTGATGATGGTGAGGTCAGAGCATTGAAGAATAATAGAATAAGTGAACTACTCAACATATTGGAGGAGGTAGATGGAAAGGTTATTATTTGGGCGGTATACCGCCATGATATTAAAGAAATTACAAACATACTTTCAGAGAAATATGGAAAGGACAGTGTGGCGGCTTTTTTTGGTGATACTGCTGATAGCGATCGTCAAGATATTGTTACTCGCTTCCAAGATAGAGAAAGCCCTTTACGATTTTTTGTGGGCAATCCAAGAACCGGAGGGTATGGTCTCACTCTTACTGCTAGTAACACTGTTGTGTATTACAGTAACAGCTACGATTTAGAAATTAGATTGCAGTCAGAGGACAGAGCCCACCGTATTAGTCAAACAAAAAAGGTAACGTATATTGATTTGATATCAGATGGCACCATAGATGAGTTTATTGTGAAAAATTTACGTGGTAAAATTAACCTAGCTACAAAAGTGTTGGGTGAAGAGTTGAAAAAATGGTTGATATAGGGTAAGGTAAATTATGTCTTTTTTAGTAGCAAACGTTCCACCAATAAAAGTATTTGTAAAGAAACAATATCTGTATGATCTTAAAAAAGGTCACGGTGAATTTGTTGAGGGTATCTGGACTACCGTCAAGTCTATACAAGGACGAGCATTATATTTTGAAACATATCTACCAGAGTATGCGGCTCTATATGATAAACTTCCTATCAGTGCTTTTGTTTTTGAACCAACAGAATTAGATTTACCCTTAGAAGAATTAGAATTGTGGGACGCGTTTAGTTATCACATCACGGTAATAGAAAAAACAAGTGTACCACCAAAGGCTAGGTACTTGTCACCGGGAAAAAAATGGTATGAAGGTGAATACCTGTTTACAATAGACAGTTGTCATCCCGATCATAACTTGGTCAATGATAATTATTCAGAGGTGCCATCTGAACATAAGTCATTTAATATTTTATTATTAGATAATGGTCACTTTGCGGCACAACCAAACAATAGAACATTGTTTTTTGATAAGTCACTGACACCATCAGAACCAAAAATGCCAGACTTCAAAGTATCAACAATAGAATATGCTGTTGAGTCAGAGTCAAAATGGACCGCGGGCGATGATACGAGCTTTTTCTACGAATTTAAAGAGCAAAAATAGATAAATTAATATAAACCTTGTTTTTTTACACGGTGGTAAAAAAAAGTAATTCTTAGGTACTATCACCCTAGGAGGTGCTAATTCGTGCAGTGTCGCTTAACTGTGGGGTTAAAATTTTTACAGAGGCCGTGTCAAATGGCTGATTCCTACCAATCCACCGTCTTTTAGCTTACCCGGCTCTGGATCAGCTCCTACCATAATCCTGTTACCATCCTTATTATAATAATAACTTCTCATACCTTCATTTTTCATTTCTTCAATTTTTTCATTAAGTTTTTTAGTATTACCCTCATCAGCAAATTTTTGTATAGACTCATCTAATTGTTTTTGTTTTGTGTTTTGTCTAATTGTTTGTTGAACTATCATTGATGTGTCACCACCCTCACCCGGTATTGCACCAGCTTTATCTTTACCGTAATGACCCATAGTCATAACTGCATCTCCTTTTTCTAAACCTTGTTCAAAATTTTCTTTTGTTTTTATTTGATTTTCTTTTCTCATTTGAACGTATGGTTCTAAATCTAAATCAGCAAATTTATCTTTTTTAGAAACAAAAAGACCCGGCTTGTTTTTAAAAACTGTGTCCTCTACTAAATTAATAGCTGTTTGTATTTCTTGCGGGCTAAATGTTTCACCCGGTTTTAATTTTTTATCTTGTATAAATATTCTAAATTCTTCAAAATATCTTTTTTGTTCTTCTAAAGAAAGTTTTACATTATATTTATTTTTTATATAAGAAGGAAATTTACTTTGAAAAAATGATTCGGCTACCTCTAATCCCGTTTTAGGAGCTTTATCTGCTCTCTTATATATTTTTTTAATTTCATCTAAATAAGTTTTCCAACTTCTATTTTCTCCTGTAATTTTATTTAAGTCTTCTGTAATTTTTTCTGGATAACCTTTTACTGTATAAGCTCTATCCATTACCGCGTGATAAGCATCTGGATTTTCTTTGAAGTATTTTTCTATTGTTGGTTGATACTGTATTTTAAGATCCTCTTTTAATCTGTAATATTTAGAACCGCTTGGTGTTTCAACTAATTCTAATTTGTCTCTATTTACTAGTTTTCCTCCATACATTACTTGATCTTTTTTTGGTTTAATGTTTTGATTAAACTCTGGTAAAATTTGTCTTTTACCACTTTCGTTTATAAAAGTTTGTTCCACAGGAACATCTCTTTTTCCTATTTTAACTGTTCCACTTTCTCTTGGTTTTCCTGCCATTTGTAAAACACCCGTATTAATTGTATCATCAATGCCCATTACACCACCTGCTAAAGCTGGCTGTGGACCCATATTCTCTGCTTGTTTTATAGCTTGATCAATCATTCTTTTAACTGCTGGTCCTCCAGCGTCGTAAATTGCTGAAACAACAGGCAATGCACCGGCTGCCGCTAAACCAGATAAACCATATAATTTAATTTTATCAACTATGTTTTCTGCTTGTTGTGCTGCCTTGGCTGCTCTTACAGAATCTTGTGCGGACATGACATCACCAGTTCCCGGAAGAAAGTACATTAAACTTTCTAAGCCTCCTCCTTCTCCTAAAATAGCTTTTTTTAAATTTGCCATGCTAAAACGACTAGGATCAGCATTTTCTGGATCTTGATTTATTTCATCATCAAACTCGCCTTTTGGACCACCTTGACCTACATCACCGTATTGACCTTGTTCAGCCGCTCCTAAAGATCCCTCTACTTGAGCCGCCGTCGCTCTTCTAGCCTTTACCTCTTCTAAAAGCTTTTTACGCTCTTCTCTTTTTTGTTCTATAAGTTCTGCTTCGGTTGCCATAATCTATAAATACGTTATAGCGCCTGCTACCCAAAGGGCACCAAATATCATGTACGCTATTGTTACTGGTTCCACTACATCGCTCCTAAAGGATTTTCTAATGCTAGTTTAATTCTTTTATCCATCTTTTCTTCTAGTTCTTTTTGTGCTTCCTTGAGTCTATCTTCTAATTTTTTCATGTCATCTTCAATAGTATCAATAGTAACCTTCAGATCTTTAGCATTATCTCTAGAGTCTTCTTTTGTTTGTTGTTCTACATCATTGACAATTGTTTCTATACGTCTTACATCTTGACGTAGGTCATTCTTTAACTCGTTTGCCACATCAGACACCAAAGAAATTTCTTGTAATATCATGGTCATTTCCTGTGTAATCATCTCAACTTCATTTTGAATTAACTCTGTTTTACTTGTTAGTTCTTCTTTAGTGAGATCTAATCTCTTGTCAAAGCCAGATAAATCTGGTGCCACATATTCCTGTATTTGATCTTTCATGTTAAGATAGTCTTTGTAAAATTCAAAACCACCCCATAAAGCACCACCTGCTGTAGTCAGCGCTGTTAAGATTACAAATATTTTACCACCGCGAAATTTTATTCCACCTACTTCTACTTCTGCCATTGTTGCATCACCATTTCGTTCATTAACCCGTCACTCCCTGCGAACAAGAAATATCCAGCTATATTGTTATCAGATATAATTGTGTCTGGCAAACTCTCATCTGTAAAGAAGCCTGCTCTATCATTCAGTTGTTGTTGTGAGTCAAAAAAAGTCTTGGTATTACCCAACACCTGCATCACAATAAGTGTTTTTAATTGATTTTGTGAATCATATCTACCTTTATCTCCCATTTTCTTTACTATTTTTTTCGCCGCTTTTTCTTTTTTAGACTCTGGCTTCTTTACAGGTTTCTCTTCGGCTTCACTCTTATCCTCTGGTTCTTCCATATCTTTTGGTTGATCCTCATCTGCTTCAGCCTCTGGTGAGCCTTTCTCCGGTTCTGGCTCTTTGTCCATATCTTCTTTAGGTTCATCAGCAGGTTCATCAGCAGGTTCTGGCTCAGCTTCGGTTTTAGGTTCATTTACCGGCTCCTCTATCTCAGCTTCGGGTTCCGTGGTCGGTTCTGCTTCTACCTTCATCTCTGGCTCTGGCATCTCCATATCCATCTCCATCTCCATTTCAATCTCAGTCTCTACACTTGCTACCTCAATCTCTGGCATATCCATCTCCATTTCTGGCATATCCATCTCCATTGTTGGTAGTTCCATCTCCATTTCAATCTCAACGATTTCGTAAGATACCTCCATATCTGATTCTTCAAATTCTGGTTCAATATTAATATCACCGTCGGGAGAAGACATTATATCGTTGTGCTCAAAGATATTCTCAACAATAGATATTTCCTCTACGGTCGCATCAATATTCAATGCTACAAACATTTCAACACTTTCAATAGATTGTGTCACGATGGTATTAATCGTATTGTATAAGATATTGACGGTTACATCATCAAAGAGTGGTCCGATAGCCAAGTTTATATCACGTCCACCAACTTCAATGATAAGTGTTGTAATTTTACCACTAAAGTCAAAACCACCAGAATATGCTTCATATCCACTTGCTACACCAGACTCTGATAATATATCCGTGCCACTGAACACATTAGTATTACCATTCTTACCAGTAATGTGCATATAGATACGGTCTTCCGCATCTTGTTTATCTACCTTGATTGTATAGTTTGTTTTACCACCGTACTCTATATCAAGATCAGATATATCAACGGTGTTAATAAACGTTGTACCCATACCATCAACACCCATAGCAGAGGTGCTATTACCACCACCTGTTATAGAAGCACATTTGTCCGTGCCTAAACCAAAACAACTGTTACCGGATGGCATACTAGCGGGTCCTTGGCCTCCCCAGTCAATATCCATATCACCTTCTTTACTCGACGTTACATAATTATTATCACCGTCAAGAATATCACCGCTATCTTTGTTTTCTACCGTTGTGGTAGTAATTTCTTTTTCAGTGGTTGTGGTAGTTAGTACGCCGTCTGGTTTTATTTCTATAGTTTCCGTAATTGTTTCAACAATGACTTGATCAACAACTTCATCACATAAACCAACGGTTGTTGCTGAACAGTCTACAGCTTGACTAGAAAATGAAAGGAATACCGAGAACAGTAACGCCGGTATACATAGCCATAGCCGCAATAACAAACTTTGTAAATTGATCATTATTTATTTCCTTTACATCTTCTTGTGTTAACTCTATCTTACCAAATACTCTACTTCCTTTTGGCACGAGGTCCGGGTTTTGTTCCCAACCTTCCTTTGCTTCTATACCGATAGCTCCCATGTAAGGACAGTACGTTCCTGCCATCCACATACTATCAAAAATACGGTAATCAGCACATAATGTTGACACCGCGGCAACTTTCATACCCATAGAATATAATGACCGTGACAATTTTATCCTTTCACAGTTTTCATCTGTGATAGTTACACCGGTCGCTAAACCTAGTATTTGTGTTTGGACCGCGGTCGACGCCGCTGTCTTACAGATATCTGAATTATTGACCACGACACTTGGTGCATTGGCTGTGGGTGGTGTATTATTAGTAACTACCGTACTAGATACAGTATTTGTATCTGCTCCTTTAGCGCTAGTAATTGCACTAACAACAAGAATAAACGTTAAGACAATAAATAGTATTCGCACTATTTTATACCACCCATGATTTTCATGATTGTCCAGATACCACCGACGATGGCACCTACCAATAATAAAACTCTTATACCACCAAGGCCCATGTTTGTGTGTTTGCTAAGATCGCGCACTTGTTTTTGCATAATACCTATATCTTCACGAATGTATTTTACATCCGTTTTTAGTTCAGCTATTTCTTTTTCCCACTCAGCCATTATGCTACTCCAAATTTATTTCTTAATTCTTCATTAAACTCCTCGGGATTTAATGAAGGTACTCCTCTAAATTTGTATTGAGGTGATTGTGCATAATAATTATAAGGTCTAGGTCGTTCAAATTTATCTCCATATGGAAATCTGTCGGGTCTTCTAAATGGTGGTCTTCCAAATGGTGGCATTACACCCGGAGGTAAAGGTAATAAATTTGGTTGTCCCGGTAAAGGATAACTATCCGGTGGTATTGGTCCCGGTCTAGGCACAGGTAAACTTGGTATTCCCGGTATTCCAGCAAAGCCTTGTGGTTGTGGTTGACCTTGTGATTCACCAGTCATTGGGTTTTTACCCATACGATCAAGTTCCATACGAGCAGCAAATATCATTTTTGCTAATTCTGGGTTAGCTCCTTGCATTTCTGGTGTTACAGCTAAACCAGCTAAGTTTGCTAAATCACCACTTGTTTGTGGCATGCCTCCAGCACCATATGGATTAAGTCCTTTTTCACCAGTATAAAATTCTGCTGGAAAATTAATTCGTTGTGAGCCTGCTCCTAATATTCCTTGTTCAGATGCAAATGCATTCTCTTGTAATCGTTCATCAAAAAAATCAGAGTCACTTAATTCTCTTACCTCTTTTGTTGGATCATCTTCATAAGCTTCTTTTATTATATCTGCATATTTTTCTTCAAATACTTTTCTAAAATTTCCTGTAGGATCTTTTGCAAATTCTCTATTTAATACAGCTAAAGTTCTTGGATCGTTTAATAATTCTGGTGTTGGTTTTGTTCTTAATAATTTTTGAAATAAAACATCAAGACCTTTTGCTCCACCTTGAATAGCCATTCCAATAACACCACCCTTACTTGCAATATCACCACCTAAGTTTAATATTTCTTGTACAAATTTGTTTTTTGGATCTTTTTCTTTACGTTTTTCCAATTCTTTTTTTACTAAGTCTGGAGTTACACCTTGTTGTTGCTGTTGTTCAAAATCTTCTTGTATCTGTTGTTGATTTTGAAAATTTGCTACAGCTTGATCTACTACTGGATTACCAGTGTTACCGGGATAATTAGGTGCACTAGTATCAGCGCCACCAGATGGTGGCCCACTATAACTACTTGATCCTTGCGTTCCACCTGCTGTGGACGTCATAAAATTAGCAAAATTATCTCCTCTTGACATTATGCTACCCTCTGTATTGGTTTACGTGCGTTCATGATTCCTCCTTGAGACGCGAATGTTATTTCACCCGGTCCACCAAATAGTTGTTGGCCTCTTGCCATGGTGTTCGGGTTTATTGGTCCGGGGTCCGCGGTTGGTGTTTGTGGCATACCTACAGGGCCAGCAAGTCTTGATGCTGGATTTATAACAGTAGGATTTGTTATACTACTTAAATTTTCTCTTTCTGTTTTTATTTTTTCTGCTTCTATTTCACTACCCGGAAACTCTCCTTGCTCTGATTTGATCACTTGATTCATAATAGATTGTTTACTTTGACTTGGAGCAAACTCTAGTATCATACCCTCTGATGGTGATTCACTCTCTCCTAAAAGAGCAGGTGAAACAGCAAGATCATTTAAACCTTCTGCAAGAATATTTCTTAATGCAAGAATACCTTTTTCTGTGTAGATATTAGGACCAAGCTCACTTATCTTTGCCGCTGTAACAGGGCTACCAAGAAGTCTTGATATAATATTAACACTAAGAATTGTTTTTGCTGTGCCAACTAATGCGCCCGGTTTTGTTACAGACTCTAAAATTTTCATTCTTTCAGCGCCCGCGGCTATTGGTCCACCAATATCACCTACACCACTTATAGCTATGGTGTAATTATCAAAATTTTTAATTATATCTAAATGTTCCTTTGTAAATATTTTAGATAATGTTGAATCTTTTGCTAAACTTTCAAATTCAACAAATAATTTTGCAGGGTCAATAGCTAATTCATTATCTAAGTCATAGATACTTTTGTCTTTACTAGTCGATCGTCTTAATATGTTAGCAATAACACCACCTCGTATTTGACTCATAGCTGGACTATCAATGCCACCAAAGTCAGCCATCATTTTTGAAACAGCGGCGTCTGCTCCCAAACCTTCATTCTTTGCTATATTTTCTACAAACTTAATAAACTCTTTTGGAGAAAACTCATCCATTGCTTCATTCATTGCCTTTTGCACAATAGGATTACTATATTTATCAGCAATAATTTTCATTGCTTTTAATTCTTCTACTCTTCCCTTACCTAATAAAGCTGTTAAACCCTCTGGATTTTTTGTCATCCAGTCATCAAATTGATCAACAAACTTTGTAGGGTTTTTTGTTAGTTGATTTACAAAAGTAGATATCATAGCATCTTTAACTACTGGATCATCGGGTAACATTCTTAATACCAAAGAAGCAGTGTCTGGTAAGTTTGGATCTAAAAATCTAGAAACAAAAGTAGAGGCATCTAAGTCACCTGTAGCAATAGCTTTTTTCATTGCAGTTGTTTGTCTTATTAAATCATGCTCATCTAAAATTTTATTATAATGATTCCATGCAACAGCAAATTCTTCACTAGCTCCATTTGGTCTAGAAGAAGTTGATTTTATTTTATTAAAAATTTCTCTAGCAGCAGTTCTTACATCTTGATCAGCATGAGTAGTTAAATCTAAAGCTTGTTTTCTAAAACTTAAAAGTTGATCTGTTGCTTCACTCCAACCCTTGCCGCCTTTTTGTCTTATAATTGTTGTATTTAATTTAGAAATATTATCTATAAGTGTATTTAGTTTTGGTTCTACAAATCCTTTTTGCGTTCGTACTGTTTTAAATTTTCCTGCTAAATTAATTCCAGTTTCTTCTCTTGCTTTTTTTATTTCTCTTGAAGTGTAAGCTTTACCTTTAGAAACAAGATTAGAACTTTTTTGTAATTCTTTTGCTAGTTTAATTAATGAACCTGCACCAAAATTTATTCCTTCTATTTTAGACATATTACTAGCAGAATTTTTTAATTGTTTTTCAATCGCAGAAGAAGTTTCATCCCATTGTTTAAATACTTGTAGTATTTTTTGATTTGACATTGTTTTTTCAACAGCGTTTCCAGCAGGAGTTAATAAGTCTCCTAACTGCATCTCAAGGCTCTTATTTAATTTTACTAATTGATTAAATGATAACTCATCTC
>Ga0209308_10004787_pt1 | contig 10565 bp, 9 predicted proteins | sample COGITO_mtgs_1204_3_FD_184806 | JGI IMG/M metagenome (GOLD analysis project Ga0209308, IMG submission 184806) | Pelagic marine microbial communities from North Sea - COGITO_mtgs_120405 (SPAdes) (version 2) | ecosystem: Environmental > Aquatic > Marine > Epipelagic ...
CACCTTTGTTTGCCAGAATTGAGAAGTTGGACATTGAAAAATATAAAAAAGAATTAGGTCCATCTGAATAATTATGAAACCTGTTGCCCGAATTTCAACTCGTGGATATTATAATTTACTAAACGGAAAAACAATAAAAAATAATTCATACTATCTATATCCAAAACAAGATTTCAAAAAATTAATTGATTCAAAGGAGTTAACAATAATGATTCATGGGTTGAGAAATGATAATGCTGGAGCAATTGCAAAAGTTGTTTTAGCAAAAAATAAACTAAAAAATTTAAACTATTCTTATCCTGTAATTGGTTATAGTTATGATTCAAACACCACTGGTGCACATTTGATGAAATATGCAAAACGTTCATTAGCTGCAGGACAAGTTATTGCAAAGAAAAATGGACGTAATCTTGGAAAATTTATTGAAGATTTTAAATTAACTAGTCCTAATACAAAAATTCGTCTAATTGGACACTCACTTGGAACCCAAGTTATTTTGAGTACTTTAGAATATCTTGCAAAAAAGAAAAAAAATATTGCAATTGTTGAAGGTGTGTATTTTTTTGGTGCATCTATTACTGAAGATGTTCCTTCTTCAAAGAAATATGGAAAAATTCTCCAAAATATTGTAAACGAAAAAATTGTTAATCATTATGCCCCTTCTGATGAAGTATTGAGTTGGGCAAATAAAGAAAAATTCGTTAAAGGTCCACTGGGACTTGACGGTGCAACTGGAAAACCTATTTCAAAATATCGTCAAATTTTATTGAAACCTAAAAATCATAGATTTGCAAGTTATGTTTCTGTATTGAAGAAATTTCCCTAGATTTCTAACGAGCTATGACATAGTATCTTTGGTGCGTCATTTTTTTATATGATCTTGCTTATTCCTTGTATATGGCTTCTGATAGATTATCCTCATCTAACAAATCAATTCTATACCATTTCAACATTTTAGATGAAACATCTGAAAATCATTTGGATTTATCTGAATATCCGTGCTAACTAGACTGATATCTTTTTAAAATTCAATTTACTTGAAATGATATGAATGGCACAAGTTGTGACAATTGTTTCACTGGCTATAGACCTGGACAACTAATTTCTTGTGATGACTGTGGTTCTGAATTTTGTGATAGTTGTATAAAAAATCATAAACACTAAGCCTTTATCTTTAAATTCAAAAATTCATAAGAACGAATTTTTTATTTTATAATTATGATTCAATCTATAAATTTTGTAATTTTAGGTAAACAGGATCTTGCATCTGAATTTGGTAAAAAAGGTACAGAGTCAGATTTGACTCTTTATGATCGAAAAGAATCTGATATTATCAAAACTTGGGTAATTCCAAATGGTTTTCCTGAAAAAATTCAACCTCTATTTCAGGCAATTAATTTAGCTGAATATGTAATATTTCATGTAGATAAATTAGACAAATTTACTGGAGAACAAATCATTGCTTTAGATTCTCTAAAAAAAGAAAAAGGAATTTTATCTCATACTTTTGATGTTGATGAATCAAAATTGAATATGATGATTAAGGGAACTGTTGTTGAAAATTATACTCGTGTAGACCAAGATAAAATTAAAGACGAGATGAATACTCTTGAACCAATCACAAATGATAACCCTGCTGAATTATTAATTGATCATTGTTTTGATGTCAAAGGTGTTGGAACTGTTATTTTGGGTAAAGTAACTAATGGAAAAATTAAACAATATGATAATCTGAAATTGTATCCTCACAATATTGATGTTTTAATAAAATCAATTCAAATGCATGATGATCCTGTTTCAGAATCTGTTTGTCCAGCTCGAGTGGGTCTTGCAGTAAAGGGTGCAAAACCTGATGAGGTTGGACGTGGTGATGTAATTTCTGTTGAAGATGCAGTTGAAATTCAAACTGAGATTGAACTTGATTTTGAAAAAAGCCCATTTTACAAAAGTGAAATTGCTGAAAATCAAGGTTGCCTTGTAAATATTGGATTGCAAATTAAAGCCGCAAAATTTTCTTCAATAACTCCATTAAAATTAATTTTTGAGAAACCTGTTGTATGCAAAAAAAATGATATTGCAGTTATTTTAAAACCTGAATCTACTACTATCCGAATCTTAGGCAGCGGAAAAATCCTATAGTGTAATTTAATAAAATCTATCATTTCATAACTAATTGATGGAGCCTGCACGTTCTTGTCCAATTTGTCCTAAATGCGGCTCTAAAAGATTCATACGACTTTCTGGAGAAAAAGTTACTGTAAAATGTCGTTCATGTGATAAAATTATTGAAATTTAGTTTTTTTAATCCTACATGCCTTTTCATAGTTAATATTTGCACAACCTTTAGTCTACTCATGGCAAAAACATGGAAAGATAACGATATCAGCTTAGATCCTTTAAAGGATCAAACTATCGCTGTAATCGGTTATGGAATTCAAGGTGATGCTCAAGCAAATAACATGAAAGACTCTGGTCTCAATGTTATTGTCGGTCTTAAAGAAGGCGGTAAAAGCTGGAAAAAAGCCGAAGCTGACGGTCATAAAGTAATGTCTGTTGCAGATGCAACAAAACAAGGAGATATTATTCACATCTTACTTCCAGATATGATTCAGGGTCAAGTTTACAAAGATGAAATCGAACCAAATCTTTCAGAAGGAAAAGCATTGTCATTTTCTCATGCAGCTGCAATCTATTTCAAATGGATTGAAGCACCAAGTAATGTAGATCTTATTATGGTTGCTCCAAAAGGACCAGGTTCTAAAGTTAGAGAAACTTATCTTGATAACTTTGGTACTCCATCTATTGTTGCAGTTGAACAAGACTTTACAGGAAAAGCTTGGGATAGAACTTTAGGAATTGCTAAAGCAATTGGTAGTGCAAGAGCTGGATTAATCAAAACTGCTTTCAAAGAGGAAGTAGAAACTGATTGGTTTGGTGAACAAGCAGACCTATGTGGTGGTGCAGCTTCTATGGTAACAAATGCATTTGAAACTCTAGTTGAAGGAGGATATCAACCAGAAATTGCATACTTTGAAGTTTTACATGAACTCAAACTAATTGTAGACATGATTCAAAGATATGGAATTAACGGTATGTGGAGACGTGTAAGTGAAACTGCTAGATATGGTGGTTTAACACGTGGACCTATGGTTATGGATGCTGCAAGCAAAGATAACATGAAAAAAGTTCTCACCATGATTCAAGATGGTACTTTCAACAAAGAGTGGATATCTGAATATCAAACAAAAGGCTCAGAGGCATTTGATCAATACATGAAGAAAAATGATGAACACCAAATTGAAAAAGTTGGTAAAGAAATGCGAAAAATGATGTGGCCTGATTCCACAGAATAATCTTTTTTTATTTTATATTTTTCTTAATTTAGATACACCTGTATTGATATGATCAATAATCGTTGGCAATGGTGTACCTGGACCAAATACATGGTCCACTCCTGATTTAACTAAATCTTTATGATCAATTTCTGGAATTACTCCTCCCCCTACAATTAACACGTCTTTGATTCCTTTCTTTTTGAGAGTTTTTACAACTCTTGGAAATAATGTTCCGTGTGCACCGTTTAACAAACTCATTGCAACTGCATCTACGTCTTCATCTTCTGCAATTTGTGCAATTCTGTCTGGGGTAGCAAACAATCCTGAATAAATTACTTCCATTCCTGCATCTCTGAATGCTCTACAGAGAACTAATGCTCCTCTATCATGACCATCTAAACCTAATTTGGCAACTAAAATTTTGACATTACGTGATGTTGCTTTTTGCTTCATATTTTCGTTTTATTATGTATATTTTAAAAGGTTTAGTCTTTGACAATAAAACCTGAATTTACCTTGTTTAGAATTTTAAAATGCTCAAAATAACTGATCTACTTAGATCTAATGGATTCTTCTAATTTTATTGAATATGATCAATTGAACTATCTGTTTAAATTACACCTCCAAATTACTCCTGTATGTCTAATAATTCAAATGATACAATTTTCATTGGTAAAAAACCATTAATGACCTATGTCACCTCTACCATTGTTCAATTAGCTACTAAACCTAATGTGACTATCAAAGCAAGAGGGTTAACTACTGCAATTGCAATAGATGTTGCTCAAGTGGTCTTAAAGAAAACTAAACCTGCATTTACAATTGATAATGTGGCAATTGGTTCAGAATCTTTAGTATCCTCTGATGGTCGAAATAGAGATGTTTCTACAATTGAAATTTCTATAAAAAGGACCGCAGCATAAGGATATCATTATGGTTGCTGCCAATTCGACTCCTAGTTGTTTGCGTTGTGGAAAGAATTCACTCCTTACTGATGATGTAACTGGAGAACAATTTTGTTCAAAATGTGGTTATGTTGTTTCAGAAAAATCGCAAGAATCTGGACCTGAATGGAGATCCTTTCAAAAAGATGGTGGTGCTGATCCTGCAAGAACTGGTGCTCCTTCATCATTAATGATACATGATATGGGATTGTCTACTGTAATTAATCCATTAAACAAAGACGCATCTGGAAAACCATTATCAACTTCAATGAAAAGTACAATTGAACGTCTTAGAACTTGGGACAGTAGAAGTCAAGTTCACGAACCTGTAGATAGAAATCTTAGACAAGCTCTGAGTGATTTAAATAAATTAAAGGATAAAGTTTCTGTTCCTGCAAATGTTCTTGAAAAAGCTGCTTATATTTATCGAAAGGCACTTGAGAAAAAATTAGTTAGGGGACGTTCAATCTCTGCAATGATAGCTGCATCTCTTTATGCTGCATGTCGTGATACTGCAACTCCTAGAACCTTGAAAGATATCGCAGATTCTGCAAACGTAAAACGAAAAGATATTGCAAGATGTTATAGATTATTGCATCATGAATTAGAATTAAAAATGCCTGTAGTTGATTCTATTCAATGTATTGCCAGAATTTCAAGTAAATTAGAAATTTCTGAAAAAACAAAACGTTATGCCGTTAAAGTTCTAAAAGAAGCTCAAGAAAGAAAGGAATCTGCAGGTAAAGATCCTATGGGACTTGCAGCTACTGCATTATACTTGTCATGTGTTAAAAACGGAGTATCCATTACTCAACGAGATCTTGCTGAAGCAGCTGGTGTAACTGAAGTAACAATAAGAAATAGATACAAAGGTTTGAAAGCTGATCAGGCTCCAAAACCTAAGAATTCTTCTGAATAATTTTAAATATTTTTGTTATTTTACAAAATAGAAAATCTACATAAAGCCTAAAATTTTCTATAGGTTATGGATGTTAGTCCTTTAAATTATAAATTAACTTTTGAACCTGATCTAAAAAAATTTACTTTTACTGGATTGGAATCTATTTCAATTAATTGTAAAAAATCTGTTAACTCTATCACTATGAATTGTGCCGAATTAAAAATAAAATCCTGTATTGTAAAATCTGGAAAAAAAATTATTAAATCATACCCTAAAACAAATGAAAAAAAAGAGGAATTACAAATTAAACTAGCTGAAAAAATACGTGGATTATGTACAGTTGACTTAGAATTTGAGGGTATTTTGAATGATAGATTATTGGGATTTTATCGTAGCAGATATGAACAAAATGGTAAGACAAAATATCTTGCAACTACTCAATTTGAAGCTGCAGATGCTAGACGTGCATTTCCTTGTTGGGATGAACCTGAGGCTAAAGCAACTTTTGAAATCTCAATTATTGCTGATAATCAATTTACTGCAATCTCTAACATGCCAGTAAAAACAAAGAAAAAAACTGGTAAAACTACACTTTATAATTTTCAAAAAACCCCTCTTGTTTCAACATATTTGATTTATCTTGGTGTTGGTGAATTTGAATATCTTTCAGGAAAAGCAGGTAAGATACAGATTAGAGTTGTAACTACAAAAGGCAATACATCTAAAGGTAAATTTTCTTTAGAATTAGGAAAAAAACTTCTTACTTCATATGAAAAATATTTTGGAATAAAATTCCCGTTACCTAAACTTGATTTAATTGCAGTTCCTGATTTTGCAGCTGGTGCTATGGAAAATTGGGGTGCTATTACTTTTAGAGAGACAATTTTGCTCTATGATCCAAAAACATCTTCAACTAGAACTAAACAATTCATCGCAGAAGTTATTTCTCATGAAATAGCTCACATGTGGTTTGGAAACTTGGTTACTATGAAATGGTGGAATGATTTGTGGTTGAATGAAAGTTTTGCAACTTTTATGGCAACTAAATTTGTGGATAAATTTTATCCTGAATGGGATTTGTGGAATCAATTTGTTGAAGATGCAATGAATGTGGCAATGGGACTTGATTCACTTAAAACAACTCACCCAATTGATGTTAAAGTCAATTCTCCTGCTGAAATTCGTGAAATCTTTGATGCAATTTCATATGATAAAGGTGGATGTGTGTTAAGAATGTTGGAGAATTATGTCGGTGAACCAAATTTCCAAAAAGGTTTGAAAAAATATCTTTCAGATTTTAAATACAAAAATGCTAAGGGTCAAGATTTGTGGGATGCTATTGGAAAGGCTTCTAAAATGCCTGTCACTTCTATGATTAACACTTGGTTAAAGCAGCCTGGATTCCCTCTTGTTGAAATTAATCAGGATGGCAATAATTTGAAAATTAAACAAAAGCGTTACTTACTTGAATCTAATAAAAAATTTAGCAAGGGTTTGTGGTCAATTCCATTGTCTCTAGGTTTGGAAAAAGAAACTTCCAAAACATTATTTTCTAAAAAATCTATGTCAGTGAAATTACCTAAAAACACAATTGGGTTTGTTGCCAATTATGGTAGAAAAGGATTCTATCGCGTTAAATATGATGAGGGAATTTTACTTGATCTTAAAATGTTGGTAGATGAAAAGCGTATGCCTCCAATTGATAGATGGGCTGTACAAAATGATTTATTTTCTTTGTGTGTTTCCGGCGATGAACAAGTACGAAATTACCTTGATTTCTCTGATGCATATTTTGATGAAGATAGTTACCTTGCATCTGTTAATGTTGCACATAATTTAGCATCCTTGTATTTCCGTGCATTTGATGAACCTTTTGTTGAAGAAATTAAAAGTTATGCTGTAAATTATTTCAGAAAAATCTTATCAAATCTTGGATGGGACCCTAAAAAATCTGATAAACATACTGATGCATTACTACGAACATTTGCAATAGCTGTGTTGGGAAAAATGAATGATGATTCTGTTACTGATGAAGCAATTAAAAAATATAAAAAATTCTTAAAATCTCCAAGAAGTTTATCTCCGGATTTAATTGAAACAATTTGTTCTATTGCAGCTTGGAATGGAAATTCAAAAACTTTTGCTGAATTAAAAAAATTATATACAAATGCAAAAACAATGGAGGAAAAACTTCGTTTCTTGGGTGCAATGTGTGGATTTCAAGATAAAAAATTACTGATTAAAACACTTGATTTCTCCCAAACTGCTGCTGTAAGATCTCAAAATATGCAACTCCCGATAATGAAAATTGCTGGAAATCCCTACGGTGATAAGGTTTTGTGGTCATGGCTAAAGAAAAATTGGAAAAAAATCAATAAAAAAGTAGGACATGGAAATCCTTTGTTTAATCGTATTGTTGCTAGTATTACTGGAGTCGCTGATGATTCTATGGAAAAAGAAATTAAATTATTTTTTAAAAATAATCCTACACCTGGAACTGAAAGGACTCAAAGTCAAACTTTAGAACGAATTAGAATTAATTCTAAATTCTTAAGAAGTATGCGAAAAGAATTCAAAAATGGCTAAGAAATTAGGTCCTCCAATATTTCTTGGTGTTTTTACTGTTTTAGCAATTGTATTTTTAACAGGTGGTGCTACTGATGATAAGGATCCTCTTCGTGAAAATTTTCAAGTGGAGGCAATCTATTATGATGCTGGTTATGTTGAAATTTCTTATTTTGATAAATCTGAAAAAACAACTTCTGTAATTCTTGAAATACTTGGAATGGAAAATTCATTTCAAAAATCTTTTTCTGATTCTCAGTTTATTGAAATTGTACCATTTACAAATGAACCAAAATATGGTTGGGCTATTCATCCAATAGTTTTAGAAGTTGAACATGAAGAATTTGGTCATGTTCAAATTAAGACTGAAATTCATGAAATGAATACTCCTATTCCAAACACTATCTATGACCCATCCTAGATCGCATACAACATTTTATTGTACTTCCAAATCTAATTTTATAGTGGACTTACTTTCTGATTTAAAAAAAGGCAAACGTGGTGCAATTGCTAAAGCAATAACAATTGTTGAAAATGATCAAAAGGAAACAAAAAAACTCTTAAAAAAAATTTTCAAAGATTCTGGTAATTCCAGCATTATTGGAATCACTGGTCCTGCTGGAGCTGGAAAAAGTTCCCTTATCAATAAAACAGCAATGTCTCTAAAAAAATTGGGTTCTAAACCTGCCGTATTAGCAATTGATCCTACTAGTCATGTTACTGGTGGTGCCATATTGGGTGATAGAGTTAGAATGACTGAATCTACTGATTCTGGAACATACATTCGAAGTATTGCATCAAGAGGTGCTACCGGAGCTGTTTCCCACTCATTAAGAAATAGCATTCGAGTTTTAGAATATGCTGGGTTTAATCCAATAATTATTGAAAGTGTTGGTGCTGGACAAACCGAAGTTGAAATATCTAATATTGCTGATATCACTGTAGTTGTTTTTAATCCAAATACTGGAGATAGTATTCAAACCATTAAAGCTGGATTGACTGAAATTGGAGATATCTATGTAGTTAACAAAAGTGATCTTCCTGGAACTAACCAACTTTTTGATGCTGTACGAGATTTCATAGGTGATTCTAAAAGAAATCCTACGATTCTAAAGACCTCTGTAAAAAAAAATTCTGGAATTACTGTTTTTGCAAAAACTCTCAAAGATATGATGAAAATAAAGAAGAATTTTAAAACTGAAAAGGATTTGGAGCGATTTGAAGCAGAATTGAAGGATATTGTTTTAAATAACATCAAAGAAAAGGTTGAAGAAATGGTTGAATCCAACAAAACATTCTCAAATTATATTAAAAAATTACAATCTAAAAAAATAGATCCGTTTACTGCTGGAGATAAACTAAGTAAATCTTTGATAAAGTGATATTATGGCTGCAAAAAAATCTACAAAATCAAAGGCTACTGAGAAGAAAATTTTTACTGATTCTGAATATTCTGTAAAACGAATTTACCAAAAATCTAACAAAAAGAAACCTGCTGAGGATTCCGGAAAATACCCATTCACTAGAGGTATACATCCTGGAATGTTCCGTGAAAGATTTTGGACTATGAGACAATATTCTGGATTTGGTGATGCAAAATTAACCAATGAACGTTTTAAATTTATGCTTGAAAAAGGCCAGACTGGCCTTAGTATGGCATTTGATCTTCCAACTCAAATTGGATATGATTCAGATTCTCCACAAGCTGAAGGTGAAGTTGGAAAAGTAGGTGTTTCAATTACTTCAATTAAAGATATGATGACTGCTTTTGATGGTATTCCTCTTGGAAAAGTTAGTTCATCAATGACAATTAATTCAACTGCATCAACACTACTTGCATATTATATTGCAGTAGGTGAATCTCAGGGATTCAAAAGTACAGAACTTAGAGGTACAACTCAAAATGATATCTTAAAAGAATACATTGCAAGAAATACCTACATCTATCCACCGCAACCTTCTATGAGGTTAATTGGTGACATGATTGAGTTTTGTGCAGAAAAAGTCCCATCATGGTATCCTGTATCCATATCTGGTTATCACATGAGAGAAGCTGGTTGCACAGCTACTCAAGAAATTGCATTCACATTAGCAAACGCAATTGCATATATCCAAACTTGTTTGGATAAGGGATTAAAAATTGATGACTTTGCACCACGTCTGTCATTTTTCTTTTGTTGCACAATTGAGTTCTTTGAAGAAGTTGCAAAATTCAGAGTTGCAAGAAAGGTATATGCAAAAATCCTAAAAGAAAAATTCCATGCAAAGAATCCTCGTTCATTACAATTAAAATTCCATACTCAAACTAGTGGTGAATCACTAACTGCACAACAACCTAATAACAACATTGTACGTGTTGCAATCCAAACAATGGCAGCTGTTGCTGGTGGTACTCAATCTCTTCATACTAATTCTAGAGATGAAGCCCTTGCTTTACCTACTCAGGAATCTGCAAAAATTGCTCTTAGAACTCAACAAATTGTCGCACATGAAAGTGGTATTACTAAAACTGCTGATCCTCTTGCTGGCTCATATTATCTTGAAGAATTATGTGATCAAATTGAGGCTGACGTTTGGAAATATTTGAAGAAAATAGAAAGAATGGGAGGTTCTGTCAAAGCAATTGAGAAAGGTTTCTTCCAATCTGAAATTAGAGCAAATGCATACCGTCTAAAGAAAGAAACTGATAATGAGGATAGAATAATCGTTGGTGTCAATAAATATTCTGAAGAAGAGGAACAACCTGAATTACTTAGAATTGATGGTAGAATTGAGGTTCAACAAAAGAAGGCACTTAAAAAATTACGTGCTGATAGAGAT
>Ga0209308_10004800_pt1 | contig 10550 bp, 9 predicted proteins | sample COGITO_mtgs_1204_3_FD_184806 | JGI IMG/M metagenome (GOLD analysis project Ga0209308, IMG submission 184806) | Pelagic marine microbial communities from North Sea - COGITO_mtgs_120405 (SPAdes) (version 2) | ecosystem: Environmental > Aquatic > Marine > Epipelagic ...
TGCTTTAAAGCAAACTGTACAACAAATCCTGAAATAAACATGACCATCATTGCTGTACTTGCCGGTAATAACTGAGACGTAATTTGTTTGAATGTGTCTATTGATGGCATGAATTCAGTTAGTTTTAATGATTGCATGGCCTCTAATTGAAATATTTTCAATAATATAAATAGCATGACACAAGTTTGGCTTGTAATTGTAGCAGCCGCAATTCCGTTAAATCCCATACCAGACCAAAATCCTGAAATTCCAAACATGAATAATGGGTTAAGTATTATGTTAGCAACAAAAGCTACCATTAAAGCTCTTTGCATGCTTAATGTATCACCATGCGCTTGGAGAATACCATTCCCGCCATAAGCTATTAAAAAACCAGGTAATGCAAAAATGAGCCATCCAAAATATCCAAGCCCAGCATTTCGATATGAGCCTGGTTCAGAAACCAACCCAATCAGCTTTGGCCCAATGAATAAGCCAATTATAATAGATAATAAAGTTAGTATAACAGCATATATCAAACCTTGAGATATATACTTTCTGACTTTGGAGGTTTCTCCACTTCCTTTGGCATTACTCACTAGAGCACTAAGTGCTGAGCTAAGTCCAAATCCTAATGCCATTAATATAAAAAAAGCTTGATAACCAATTGCTAATCCAGCTTGTGCATCAGTAGATAATCTACCTGCAAAATAAACATCAACAACATTATAAAGAGTAGCAAAAAGCATTCCTAGAGCCGCTGGGATAGCTAGTCTGCGAAAGTGGAGAGGCATTGGCCCAACAGTTAGGTCATCTTTTTTCATCCTGGAGCCCATTCTTAGAGATCAAATTTTTTCAACTATAACCTTTTAGTAATTTATATTCATAAATAAAAAAGGGCGCCAAACAATCCTGCACCCTTTTAATAAATTGAAAGATGATTAAGTATCTATTTACTAAATACTAATTGGCAGTAACTAGAAAATTCATACCTAGCCAGCCTACATCAACCACACAATAACTACCACCAGCGGCCCCACAGCTTTCCGAACCACCTTCCATATTGCTTCCGCCTGCTAAGAAATTTAGACTAATTCCGTTTGTGACTGTAAATGCAATATTTATGCCTGATGTATTTGGATTAATGGTAACATCAGTAATTTTTTGGCTTGCTAATATCCCACTGTCAGTTGCCCAAGACGTTCCTGCAGCTGCTGGTAAAATTGTCTTTAATGTGTATAATTTGGTATAACCTATAGATGTTGCACCTCCACCAAGAGGATCTGCTATGTCACTATTTGAGTAATTTCCTGAACCATCATCAAACTTTATTGTTTCTTTATTTTCTGCACTAAGATCTGAGTTACCACATGTGACAACTACATTCGTTAGGTTAAATGAAGCATCTTCAGTCCTTACAGTCCCATTTGAATAGCAGAATTTTCCTGTATTTCCCGCTAAATCTTCACGATTTGAAGAAAACTCATGAACAGACTTTAAGTAGGTATTGTTGTGAACTACTATATAAGCGTGAGTGTAAGTTCCTTCTGATAAAGTTGCATCTCCACCTAAAGGCAAAGAGGCATCTTTTGATAATGTTAAATCGTAACCATCTGAATTGTTATAAAGTGTCGTGCACATGGATCTGTCTGCTACAGTTGCAAATCCAGTACAAAGTGCAAACTCATAAACCTTTAGCTTAAATGACTTAACGTCCAACAGACATTCTTCTCCAGAAGATGCCCCAGATGTAGTGGTGCATGCACTTTGGGCAAATGCACCGTTAGCAAAAAATAGCATTGAAATAAATACAAGTGCGGCTTTAAATATATTTAGATTTTTCATGATTTAGTACCCACTCACTGTAACGCCAAGCTTAATGGCTTTCTTCATAATACGGTTTTCACGCTGTACAGGTCTGTAGAGCTTTTCTCGGATGGGTTCGAACTTAGTTGACCAGTCTCCATCTTGCATAACTTTAGCAGGCTGGTTTGCTCCACCTAGTGGCACTGAGTAGTTTATTGATGCAACACCCTCTGTATTGCCGGAGTCTTTCTTATGCTGCGCTGCAACACGAAGAGTTAGGTTAGGTGCTATCTCAGCGTTGATACCCGCTTCATAGTGCTCAGTTTCATAACTCGCAGCGTCTTTCCAGTTGCTCAACTTCCCGTAAAGGTTGGAAGAGTAGAAGTAAGGGAGGTTGGCAGTAAACTTAGCATCGTATCCATCAAGAGCAGTTTCTTGGATGCCGTTATACGTTATTGTCTTTGAGACTGCCTGATATGCATTTGCTCTAAATTCAAAGATTGATGACAGAAGCTCTAAACCAGCACCAACACGCTCATGCTTTGACTGAAGCTCACGGTCATAAAAGATATTATACCCAGTGATGATAGTTTCAGCGTCATTGATGTGACGTGCACCAAAGCCTGTGTTGACTGTCGTGCGGTTATTAAAGTTTACGGCTGATGTTTGGTTAAAGAAGAACCAATTCCCAGTTTCCTTTAGACGGTACACTGTCATGGCTTCTGTTTTAGTATCAGATTTATTCTTATCTAACCCCATTGTGTCAGACCCAACAGAAAGCTCAAAGTGAGTGAAGTTTGATGTTGAGAGAACTTTATCTTCAACTTGATCAAGTCCTGCATTTGCAGCATCGACTGCGAGTGCATTCACTTCGCTCTCAACAGCCTCTTCACCTTGACCAATATTAAGGGCATTACCAATATTCTTGACTATACTGGCGAATTTACCTGATTTAGCCACTTCTTGAGCACTTAAAGGAAGGGCGCTTATGGCTATTATCGTACTCGTAAGAAGAAGCTGTTTCATCAGGGAAGCCTAACTGTATCATAATTTAATAAAATAGTATTGAATATATTGATTATGTCAACATCCAACTTTTTATTCAAAGTTTGTAATAAAAAGTTTAATTTAACGAAGCTTTTATAGCTGATATTATTTTTGCAGACATTGGATTTGTCGTGGAGCCCCATGTCGCGGCTAGGTTCCCATCTTTATCAATTAATACTTTATTGAAATTCCAAGATGGAACAAATCCTATTTCTTTTTTTATAGCTTTAAAAAATGGGTGTGCCTGATTTCCTTTTACACTTGTTGTGGTACTCATAGGCATATCAATGCCGTAGGTTAATTCGCAAAATGCTTTGACTTCCTGATCTGTATCTAATTCTTGATTAAAATCATCAGAAGGGACAGCGATCATTTGAAGGCCTTGATCATGAAACCGATCATAAAGTTTTTGAAGAGGTGCATATTGTCGTGTAAAACCGCACTTTGATGCTGTATTTACTATTAAGTAAGGCTTTCCCCTCCAGTCATTGGTATCAATAATACCACCATCTATTGATTCGAAAGTAGTGTAGGGAATTTCTGCATATGCGATATTAGCAGAAAGCACCGGAGCAAGTGATAGGCCGAACATAAAGATATATCTCAATTTATTTTTTAAATTTATCATATATTTGTTACGTTAAGAGTTAAGAAATGGATCAATAAAAAAAATTTATCAAATGGTAAATTTTTTGTTGAATAAAGAATTTAAATCAAATAGGTATTTTATATTGCAGTATAACAAGAGAAATATTTTTGAGGATAATCAATGATACTTAATTTTGGATCCATAAATATTGATAATGTTTATCAAGTAAGCAGATTTCCTGAAGCAGGTGAAACCATAAGCTCTAAGTCTTATGAGAAGATTTTAGGTGGAAAAGGAATAAACCAATCTATTGCTATTCAACGTGCTGGTGGTGACGTTAAGCATATAGGCTTTATTGGAGATGACGAATGGATACTAAATCAAATTTTATCTATGGATATGAAAGTAGACTTTATTTCTAAATGTTATGGGCCAACAGGTCATGCAATTATTTTTGTTGATGAAAGTGGTGAAAATGAAATAATTATTCACCCCGGTGCGAATAATCAATTTAGCAAGTCACAATGCTTTGAAATTTTACAAAACTTTACATCTAAAGATACGTGGATAGTACTTCAAAATGAAATCAATTTATCAGTTGAGATTGCAATAAAAGCAAAAGAATTAGGTTTTAAAGTTTGTTATAGTGCAGCACCTTTTAATTCTGATCATGTCCACAAAATTTTGCCATATGTAGATCTACTGGCAATGAATGAGACTGAACTTAAAGAATTACAAAACTCCTTGGAAAAAAATGTATCTGATCTTGATGTAGGTATGATCCTCGTCACATTAGGTTCTAGAGGAGCTGAATTACACATGGGAAATAGTACCTTCAAACAATCAAGTTTCCTTAATAAAGCGGTAGATACAACTGGAGCTGGTGATACCTTTTTGGGATCTTTTATAGCATGTTATGATAATGGATATGATACAGAAAAAGCATTAGAGTACGCTGCTGCTGCTGCATCAATACAAATCACTCGTATAGGTGCCGCTAAAGCAATTCCAACATTTGAAGAAGTTCAAGATTTTATAAATGAGAGAAAAGAATGAATAAACAGAAAATAATTATAGATACTGACCCTGGAATTGATGATGCAATGGCGGTATTTTTTGCAGGCTTATCGGAAAAATTAGATTTAGTTGCAATGACAAGTGTTTTTGGAAATGTAACTCTAGATATTGCTACACGCAATGCAATGGTCTTAGCTGAAATTTTAAATCAGAATGTACCAGTATCAGAAGGATTTTCAAAACCTTTAGTACAGAGGCCAAACCCAGTTTCGGATTATGTACATGGCAAAGAAGGATTTGGAGATATTCCAGCACGTTTCCCAAAAGCAAAACCAACAAGCGTTCCAGCAGATAAATATATTTGTGATCTTATAAATGCTAATATTGGCGAAATAATATTATGCCCTGTTGGACCTCTAACAAATATCGCTATGGCTTTAAGGCATGATCCAACAATTACCTCAAAGGTCAAATCAATTATTATTATGGGTGGTGGTGTTTTTTCAGGTGGAAATGTGACTGAATTTGCTGAAGCAAATATATGGAATGACCCGCACGCAGCTGATGAGGTGTTTGCAGCAGATTGGGAGGTCACTGTAATTGGGCTTGATGTGACTCAAAAGGTAGTCTGTGCTCATTCTGATTTCTCAAAACTTGCAAACAAAGCACCAGTTATTGGAGGGTTTTTAGCGCAAGCTACAGACTTCTACATCAAATTTTACAAGGAGGCTGTTGGAATCAATGGATGCCAAATGCATGATCCAATAACAGTAATTGCTACAATATATCCTGACTTATTCACATATGAATATCATCCAATTGAGGTATGTTTGGAGCCATCAAGAATAGGCGAGACAATGATTAGTAAAGATAAAACACGTCGATTTGCAAAGGTTGCAGTTGATGTAGATATTGACGCAGTGAAGAAAATATTTTTTGATACAATTGAAACTGGATTTTAGGAGCTTATAAAATGGCTGAATTTGAAATATTAGCAATTGGCTTAGACGAAGTTGATGCACCTGCTAAATTTGCAAAATCTTTTAGAGAAACTGGATTTGCAATTATAAAAGATCATAATATTAGTTCTGATGAAATAGATCGAATGTATGGTGTATGGACGGATTTCTTTGCAAGTGATGAGGGACCAAATTTTGCTGTGAAACCTGGTGAATCAGCTGGTTATTTTGGTTACAAATCAGAAAACGCTAAAGGTAGTGCGAATAAAGATCTAAAAGAATTTTTTCATGCTTACCAAAATAAAACGCTTCCAAATATTACAGAAAAAGAAACACGAGATTTTCAAGAGAAACTCATTAAAATGGGCTCAACTTTATTGGGATGGTTGGATCAAGAATCTGAAGGCCATGTAAGTTTTTCTGAGCCATTAGAGAATATGATTAATGGGAGTGATATGAATTTACTTAGGATTATACATTATCCACCATTACCAGATAATGTTGAGCCAGGTGAAGTGCGCGCTGCTGCACATGAAGATATAAACCTTATCACATTGCTAGTCACTGGAACTGAACCGGGCCTTCAAGCAAAAGATGTGAATGGCAACTGGCATGATGTGCCATGTAAACCAGGATATATTACAGTGAATTCTGGAGATATGTTATCCATGGCGAGTAAGGGGCACTATCCATCCACACCACACAGAGTAGTGAATCCTCCCAAACAAGAAAATCGATCGCGATACTCAATGCCATTATTTGTTCACCCCCGTCCTGATGTTTTATTAGATAAACTGACAGCAGGTGAATTTTTAGATGAACGATTAAAAGAAATTGGGTTGAAATAAGTTAGCAAACGCTGTTGTTTGCTGTTATAAAAAGTGCATCTGCACATAACAAGGAGAGTAAGATGAAGAAAATCTATTTAATTATGATGGCTGCCATCATGAGTTTGATGGGATCTTTGGCTTTTGCTGATTTTAAACCAGCAGTAATTTACGACATGGGTGGTAAATTCGATAAGTCATTTAATGAAGGCGTATATAACGGTATCAAACGTTTTACGGATGAAACTGGAATTGCTGTGATGGAATTTGAAGTCACTAATGAGGCTCAACGCCAACAAGCAATGGAAAAGATGATCCAACGTGGAGCTACATTAGTATTAGGCGTTGGTTTTGCTCAAGCTGATGCTATTGATAAAGTTGCGGCTGCAAACCCTGATAAAATGTTCTCAATTATTGATGTTAATTGGTTAGATAGACCAAATTTACGCCAATACACATTTAAAGAAGAAGAAGGTTCTTATTTAGTTGGAATGGCTGCTGCTATGGCGTCTGAAACTGGGACCGTTGGGTTTGTTGGCGGTATGGATATCCCACTCATTAGAGCATTCCAATGTGGGTATGAACAAGGTGTTATGGCTGTAAATTCAAGTGCGACAGTTCTAAGCAACATGACTGGTACTACTCCAGCAGCATGGAATGACCCTGCAAAAGGTTCAGAACTTACGCAAAGCCAAATAGACCGTGGTGCGGACGTTGTATATCAAGCCGCTGGTGGAACAGGCGCTGGAGTTATTTCAGCTGCAGTTGATGCTGGCAAATTAGCAATTGGTGTTGACTCAAATCAAAATCATTTGGCTCCAGGGTCTATTCTTACTTCAATGTTGAAGCGAGTAGATGTTGCTGCATACAATACAATGAAAGATGGCCTATCAGGTGACTTTAATGTTGGTGTTCAGACACTAGGATTAGCTGAAGATGGTGTTGGCTGGTCTTTAGATGAGCACAATGCAAGCTTGATTTCAGATGATATGAAAGCAGCTCTAGACTCTGCTTCTGCAAAAATCATTTCTGGTGAAATTGATGTTCATGACTATCGTTCTGATAATACATGTTCAATGTAATCACCGTCTGTGATGATGATTAATAAAGTAAACAAAACAAGCGGTGGTGACACCGCTTGTTATATTTTAGAATTACAAAAAATTAGCAAATCTTTTGGATTAGTTCAGGCTAATAAAAACATTGATTTGCAAATTGAAACTGGCACTATTCACGGCATTATTGGTGAAAATGGAGCTGGAAAATCCACCTTAATGAACATTCTCTATGGTCTGCATCGCGCTGATTCTGGTGAAATGTTAATAGATGGAAGCAAGGTGAAGATAAAAAGCAGTGCAGATGCATTATCTTTAGGTATTGGAATGGTTCATCAGCACTTTATGCTCATTAATCGTTTTTCAGTTCTGGAAAATGTTATGCTGGGATCTGAGGGTGGTTCATTGCTTAGTACAGGTAAAATTACTACTGTAAATAAGTTAAAAGAATTAGGTCAAACATTTGATATGGAAGTTGATCCATATGCATTGGTTAGTGATTTAAATGTTGGAATGCGACAGCGCGTAGAAATTTTAAAAGCTCTAAAAGGTGGAGCTAAAATTTTAATATTAGATGAACCAACTGGTGTACTTACTCCCCAAGAAGCAACACAATTATTCGGTATATTAGATAAGTTAAGAGCAAACGGAGTTACAGTTTTATTAATAACCCACAAATTAGCTGAAATTATGGCAATCACGGATAACGTTTCAATCATGCGAGGTGGCAAAATGGTTGGTCATCGTAAAACAAGTGATACAAACCCTCAGGAATTAGCTGAGCTAATGGTTGGACGCAAAGTTTTGCTAAATGTTGAAAAACCTAAAGCGAAACCTAAAGATGTAGCACTTAATGTTAAAAACTTAGGATGCTTCTCATCACGAGGGCATAAAGTATTGGATGACCTTACGTTTCATGTGAAATCGGGAGAAATTTTAGGAATAGCTGGTGTTTCAGGAAATGGACAAACACCTCTAATGGAAATCCTTGCCGGTATGAGGAAGCCTGACGAAGGTTATTTCGAAATATTAGGAGAAAAGATTGACCCAGATACTCGAGTATCTCCGTTTACAATGAGAGAAAACTCGATAGGTCATATTCCAGAAGATAGGCATAAACATGGATTAATTTTGGGTTTTGAAGCTTATGAAAATATGGTTTTAGGTTTTCATCATACAGAAATGACGGGTGACAAAAAATTATTAGATAAAAATCATATGTTAAAGCATACGTCTGATAGAATGGATGAATACGATATTCGCCCAAGGAATCCAAAGTTACTTGCGAGTAGTTTTTCTGGTGGTAATCAACAAAAGATTGTTGTGGCTCGGGAGCTTTACAAAAACCCTAAACTATTGATTGTGGGTGAGCCAACAAGAGGTGTTGATGTAGGCGCCATCGAATTTATCCATAAACAATTAATTGAATTGAGAGATCAGGGGTGTGCAATTATCTTAGTGTCAGTAGAATTGGATGAAATTTTGGGTCTTTCTGATAGAATTCTGGTCATGAATAAAGGCCAAGAAGTATCAACAGTAAATGGTGATGAGGCAAATCCAAAAGATCTTGGCTTAATGATGGCAGGTATTTCACAAGGAGTATCAAATTGAGCGTTATGAGACCTTTGCCTAGATGGGCAGATTTAATTCTTTTACCTTTTATTAATTTGTGTACTGCATTTTTTGTATGTGGAATTGTGGTTTATGTAATTGGTGAAAATCCTTGGGAAGCTTTGAAGGTTATGCTGAAGGGAGCTTTTATTTACCCAGGTAGTTTAGGTTACACGCTATATTATACTACAAATTTTATATTTACAGGGTTGGCTGTTGCGACTGCATTCCATGCCAAGCTATTTAATATTGGTGGTGAAGGACAGGCATACGTTGGAAGTCTTGGTATTTTATTGGCAACTGCAATGTTTGCACCTTTTTTGCCCGCAATATTTGTTGTTATTTTATGTATAATATGTTCAGCAGCTGTTGGTGCGGCTTGGGCCTATATTCCAGGATATTTACAAGCAAAAAGGGGCAGCCATGTTGTTATAACAACCATAATGTTTAATTTTTTAGCGTCTTCTTTAATGGTTTATTTGCTTGCAGGACCATTGATTCAATTAGGACAACAGTCTCCCCAATCTGACCTCATTCCTGAAAGTGCACAGTTAGCTTCTTTTGAAACATTCTTTAATTTGTTTGGTATAAATATTGCCTCATCCCCATTAAATTTATCATTTGTTCTGGCTATATTTGCGCTTTTTGTTTTTTGGGTATTAATTTGGAAAACTAGATTAGGATATGAAATCCGTGCTGTTGGTAAGAACCAAGATGCTGCAAATTATGCAGGTATAAATGTATCAAGGATAATTATCATTACTATGACAATATCAGGTGCGTTTGCAGGTTTACTAGCCGTTAATGAAGTTATGGGTGTTCAACATAGAGCTATATTAAACTTTACTGCAGGATATGGTTTTACTGGAATTGCTGTAGCATTAATGGGTCGCAATCATCCTGTGGGTATATTTTTTGCTAGTTTATTATTTGGAGCGTTATTTCAAGGTGGTGCAGAGTTAGATTTTGAATTCCAGTCTATTACACGCGATATGGTTTTACTTATCCAAGGTATGATTATTTTATTCTCGGGTGCATTAGCTTACATGTTTAATCCAGCACTTTCTAAAATATTTAATCAATTTAATAAGAATGGTGTTGATAATGATTGATTTTCTTTTTCAAACTTTATGGGCACTTGATGCAACCCTTCGAGTTGCAACACCTTTGATGCTATGTGCTATGGCAGGAATATTTTCTGAAAGATCTGGCATTGTAGATATTTCCCTAGAAGGGAAATTATTGTCTGGTGCATTTGTTGCTGCAGCAATTGCAAGTTTAACTGGATCGGTCTGGTTGGGTTTGATGGGTGCAATTTGTGCGTCTGTACTAATGTCACTGCTCCATGGGTTCGCTTGTATTACCCATAGGGGTGATCAAGTTGTAAGTGGTGTTGCCATTAACTTTTTAGCTTCTGGTCTGACTGTAATTCTTGGCATTGCAATCTTTAAGCGAGGTGGGCAAACCCCAACACTTAGTTCTGGTGAAAGGTTTAGGCCGATTGAACTTTGGTTCGTAGATGCCATGGATAATATTCCGATTATTGGAGTAATTTACAGAGAATTAATAAGTGGACACAGTTTATTAGTTTACGTTGCTTTACTATGTGTCCCCATTGCTTCGTTTATATTATACAAAAGCCGATTTGGCTTACGTTTAC
>Ga0209308_10004807_pt1 | contig 10540 bp, 12 predicted proteins | sample COGITO_mtgs_1204_3_FD_184806 | JGI IMG/M metagenome (GOLD analysis project Ga0209308, IMG submission 184806) | Pelagic marine microbial communities from North Sea - COGITO_mtgs_120405 (SPAdes) (version 2) | ecosystem: Environmental > Aquatic > Marine > Epipelagic ...
GGATGTAGCCGATCGCTCAGGAAGACAACAAGTGCGGTGACGACCATCAGGATTACCGATAGTGCCATGGCCTGGCCTCGGAGAAGATCACCCGGCGTCGCAAGAAGCCGCTGTATGGCGAGCGGCACCGTCAACAGATCCGATCGGCGACCAACGAACGAGGTCGCACCGAACTCGCCAAGGCTGATCGCAAAGGCAAAACCAACGCCGGTCGCCAATGCACGAGCACCAATGCGCAGATCGATCTCACGACGGACGCGGCCAGGCGAGGCACCTAGCGTGGCCGCGACCTCGCGCATACCTGGGTCAATTGCGCGTAGTACCGGAACGACACCCCGGACTACGAAGGGAATTGCTAGCAACGACTGGGTGATCGGCACGATCCACCATGAGCCCCGGAGATCGAGCACACCGCGGTCAAGCGAAATGAGAACACCGAACCCCAAGGTCACCGCGGACGTTCCAAGTGGCAGCAACATGCCAAGGTCGAGGAGCCGGCTCACCGAGCGGGTGCCATGCACGATGGCCAGCGACGCCATACCTCCGATGACCAGAGCGATACCTGCGGCCACCACCGCGAACGCGAGTGAGTTCACCAATGCATCTGCAGCGCTGATCGGCAGGAGCCGAACGCGTTCACCTAACGCCCGGTAGTTCGCAAACGAGTAACCGCCACCGCTCGCCAGCGACCGTTCGACCAGCACCGCCAAGGGCAGACCCAACACGACGGCGGTACCAGTCAGCGTCGTAGCCAGCACGCCACGCTGACGCGCCGTCTGGGCCGGCACCGCCCGGTCGGCAACCAGCCCCTGTCGACCCACGGCTCTACGTTGCAGCCATCCATTCGTGACGACCAACGACACCACCGCGACCATTTGCACGATCGACAGCGCGGCAGCAGTCGAGATGTCGGAGCGGGTGACCGCATACCGGTAGATCTCGGTTTCGATGCTGGATCTACGGGGTCCGCCGAGCAGCAAAATGACGGCAAAAGATGTGAAGCTGAAAAGGAATACGACCGACACGGCTGCGATCAACGACGGCCGAAGCCGAGGTAAGGTCACTTCCACGAACGCCCGCCACGGCGATGCCCCCAGTGTGCGGGCCGCCTCTTCTGGCCGACGATCGAGCTGACTCCAGAAACCACCCACGCTGCGGGCGAACACTGCGACATTAAAGAAGGCATGCGCGAGCAGAATGGCCCACACCGTGTGACGAAGTCGCACCGCTCCCTCGTCGAGATTGAACCGATCCATCAACGCAATAAACGCACCCGCAACCACCACGGTTGGCAACACGAATGGCACCGTCACCAGCACACGAGCGAGTCGCCGACCTGCGAACTGCCGGTTGGCTAACGCCCAGGTCAACGGCAGCGCGAACAACCCGGCAAGCAAGGTTGAGAGCGCTGCCTGCCAGGTCGTGAACCAGATGATCTTGAGGAACCGAGAACCGGTGATCACCTCGAGCAAACGACCTGCATCAAGCCCCAACCCGCGCGCCAACAAGGTGGCTACCGGGTACACAAAGAAGACCGCAACGAACATCGCTGGCACAACTGCCAACAACGCGCTGCGGAATGTCTTCATGAGCTCAACCTAAAACGATTTCGACCCAGCGTTCGGTCCAGGCCTCGCGATTTGTTTCAATCTCTTGCGGGGTGAGCGTGGCTGGATTGTCCGCCAGCTGGCCGAACTCTACGAACGCCTCGGGCAACGCCGCATCTCTGTTCGCTGGATACACGAACATGTTCAGTGGGATGTCCTCTTGGAAATCTGAGCTGAGCATGAAGTCGATGAGTTGTTGCGCCGCGCCTGGTGCTTCGGTGCCAGCAAGAATGCCAGCGAACTCGACCTGCCGGAAGCAGCTGTCATACAACACCGCGCTCGGCGCGGTGTCGATCGGCGGATCAGCAAAAATCACTTCAGCTGGCGGGCTCGATGCGTAACTGGTCACGATGGAGCGGGAACCGCCACCAGCGATGAACTCGCCGTAGTAGGCATCACTCCAGCCAGCAGTAATGGAGACACCATTGTCGACCAGGGACTGCCAGTAGTCCTCCCAGCCATCGCCATACCGAGCAATAGTGGCGAGCAGAAACGCGAAACCAGGCGACGAGGTTTCTGGGTTCATAGTCACGAACTGGTCGGCATGTGCCGGGTCGATCAGATCGTCGAGAGTGGCCGGAGCCTCACCTGAAAGTTCGCTGAGCCAGTAGTTGACGCACACATCGCCATAGTCGATGGGTGTAACTCGATACTCGGGGTCGAGTTGGAGTGCCGCGTCGACGTTTGCCAGCAGTGGCGATTCATACGGCACGAAGAGATCGGCATCGAGGCCCCGCTGCAGGAACGTGTTGTCGATCCCGAACATGACATCTGCCGTCGGGTTGTCCTTGGTCAAGATTGCACTGCTGACCAATTGGCCGGCATCGCCAGACGAAACCTGCTCAACCTCGATACAAGAGTCAGCGGTGAACGACTCCAGCAGCCCTTCGGACACCACGAACGAGTCGTAAGTGACCAGGGTGATCGTGGGGCACCCTTCGTCGGCAACGTCGGCATCACTACCGCCGCACCCAACTGCCAAAAGACTAAGAACGAGCGCCACAAGGACTGCACGACATGTGGTGGTTGAACGATTCACAATATTCCTCCGCTGGCATTACCCAGATCAGGTGTGCGGGTCGACGAAGTGTTCGTCCTCTCAGCCCAGCGTTACCTGAGCTCCCCGTTGTTTGGTTAGCCGTCAATATACAGAGCCGACGGCCCAGTTTGGTTAACCGTCGAGGTGGCTAATAACTGCATCGATGGCGAGCTTGTAACTTGTGACACCGAAGCCGCAGATCACACCGACACACACACCGCTAAGTAACGAGTTCGCTCGGAACTCTTCGCGAGCATGCACATTGCTCATATGTGTCTCGACCACCGGAATGCCACACCCAGCAATGGCATCACGCAAGGCCACGCTGGTGTGGGTGTAGCCCCCAGGGTTGAAGACGATGCCATCGGCCCAGGTCATAGCTTCCTGAATGGCATCGACAAGATGGCCTTCGACGTTGGACTGATGATCGCGCAACGCTGCGCCTCGTTCGCCAGCGTAGGTCCGAAGATCGGCCACAATGTCATCGAGCGAACGGGTCCCGTAGACCTCGGGTTCGCGGGTGCCGAGCATGTTGAGGTTGGGGCCGTTCAATAACCCAATCTTGCGCATTCCCCCACAGTACTCGCCCGAGACTGACTGTTTCGGGAGGCCAAAATGACAACAACGCGGCCGTCCGGGTTTCTACCCCCGCGAGCCGCGTTGTTGACGAACGGAGAAGATCAGCCCAGAGGAATAGCGCCGTCAGTGAACACGACGACCAAAACAATTGCAGCGACGATGGCGATAACCAACGCAGCTCCCATGGCATACCACTGCAGTTGAGCCTTGCGATTAGCTGCCATTTGTGCAGCTTTCTTGTCGGCTGCGTTCATCTTGGCGCCGCGATTTTTTGCGTGCGAGTCAGTCGTGCTCATGATGTCCAAACCCATGGTCGTGGAAAGGTCGTTCCCGAAGTCAACCAGAATATTCGCTTGGGCGGCATTCAGGAACCCCAGTTCCTAAACTCTTGTTATGGCCGATATGTCCTCTGGACTTTCTGACGTAGCGCACAACCCTGCGCCGGAAGGTATGCCAGAACCGGACCCTGGCTTTAACAACATCATCTTGACCGGCTTCATGGGCACGGGAAAGTCAACGGTTGGTCGACTTCTGGCCCAACGACTCCATCTGAAACATATCGACACCGACAAGATGATCGAACGACGGCACGGTCCGATTCCCCGCATCTTCGAAGAACAGGGCGAAGACGGGTTTCGCACTATCGAACGAGACATCGCCAAAGAACTCACGACTGATGTCGGCTACGTGATCTCGACCGGAGGGCGGTTCATGCTCGATCCCGAGAACGTCGCTGCGCTACAGCAAGGAAATCGGATTTTCTGCCTAGTCGCCGAACTTGCGGTGATTATGGAACGAGTTATGCGCCGGCGATCGAGCCGACCGTTACTCGCTGGCGACGATCCGCAGAGTCGAGTCGAGGAACTCATGCGCATCCGGGCCGAGGGATACGGCCAGTTCGAGGCTGTGTCAACCGACGAGCGGCCACCGACCAAGGTGGTCGACGACATCATCTCCCGGCTGTGACCAAACCCAGTGTTGCCGGTGCTGCAAACTAGTAACAACCCATCGGGAGACAGCGTGGCCCGTTCGACATCAGTGACAGGCAGAACATGTTCTTTCCTTATCGATTCGACCGCAAATTCATCGGGCTGTGGTGGCCACTTGGTGCCCGTGAGGGGGTCGACGGCGTAACGGTCACCGACCAATCCTTCACCGCCTCGTTTGGCCGGGCACGGGTCGAGACGCCGCTTGCGAACGTAACCGACGCGCACGTGACCCGCGACTACCAATGGTGGAAGGCAGTGGGTATACGTCTGTCCTTCGCTGACGACGGGCTGACCTTCGGCACATCAACGCACGGTGGGGTGTGCGTGCACTTCGATGAGAAGGTGCGTCGTGTTATTGGTTCCAAGGACCATTCAGCGCTCACGGTCACTGTTGATGACCTTGACGGTCTCGCCCAGGCAATCAATGAAGCCAAAGGCGCGGCCTAACCATCGCCAATTCCGCCCCGGATCAGCACCGCATTTCGCAGGCTGGTCAGGTCAATCGAAAACCGCACCGGTGTCATCGGGACAGGTTCCTCATCGCAGCGATCACCATTGGCATTCCTGGCTTCTTTCTGAGCTTCCGGCCAGACGAACCGGCGAGCAAACCCGGTTATCTACGTCGGGTGTTGCACTTCGCGGTTCCTGCGGGGACCGTCGCTGCGGCTGCGACCTATGCGTCGTATTGGCTGACCAGTTCACCTATTGCGGACGCCACCATCGAGGAAGCTCGCACTGCAGCGACACTTACCTTGAGCCTGGCCGGACTGTTCATCCTCCATCGATTGATCACACCCATTCGGCGAAACGAAGGATTCTTGATCGTCGGACTCATCGCTGCGCTTGGCATCGCCATGGTTCCCTCACCATGGGCCGACTTCTAGGCGCTTGACTTGCCGCCGATGCGAGTCAGCCTGATCATCGTGGGCGTCGTCGCGGCCGTGGTCACCGTGCTCGAGATCGTTATCGAACTGGTCAAACGTCGTCAGCTGCGCGTAACGAGCCAACAACCCACACCCTGATCAACCCAGAGTTAGACGGACACTGCCGAACCGCCGGATGCTGCACTTTCGACGGCAGCGTCGAGGACTCGTTGCACGGCAAGACCTTCTTCAAACCCTGGTCCTGACTGGTTGCCATCGATGATCGCGTCGATCCATTGCCGGGTCATCGAGCTGGTGGTGCGGAACACATCGCGGTAGGTGTTGTGCACCGTGTCTCGCCGCACGCCGTTCCAGATCTCGTCGGGAATTGGCAGTTCCTGACGGCCCGCGTTGTCGCCACGACGGAGGCCTTCGACCTTTTGGACCGTGTCCCAGTCGCACGTCGCATAGAGGGTGCCTTTGTCGCCATGCACCTCGTAGTGATGGGTCTGTCCAAAGGGGGTGCCTTCCCAACACACCGCGCTGGTTTGCAACATGCCGTAAGCACCCGATGCATATCGAATGGTCATAGCCACGCTGTCTTCGGTCTGGTCGTAGACCGTGCCGTCGGGACGGGAGCCCCGGTCAACAAAGTTCGAAGTCAACGCCGAAATCGACGTCTCGGTGTCATCGAGCAACCACCGGGCGAGATGGATCCAATGGGATCCAAGATCACCGATGATGCCTGAACCCGCGATCTCGCGGTCGAAGCGCCATGAGTACGCATCATCGAACCCGAAGTCGGTGTAATACCGGGCGTTGATGTGGAGTGGTCGCCCGATGTACCCGTTGGTGATCAGCTGTTTCACCCATTGGTTCGACGGCATCCAGTGATAGGTGAAGGGCATCATGGTGATGACACCTGCGGTTTCGGCAGCGTCATACATCTCGGTCGCCTGTTCAACGTTCAACGCCATCGGCTTCTCGCACAAGACGTGTAACCCCCGTTTGAGAGCCGCTATCGCCAGCTCATGGTGGCTGTTATTGGCGGTCGCGATCACGACGGCGTCGAGGTCCTCACCGTCGAACATTGCGGCGGCATCGGTGTAGCTCGCTGGCACGTTCCATGTTGCGGCAAACGCAGCCGTGGTGGCGGGATTACGACCACACACTGCAGCCACTTTGGCGCCGGGATGGTTATCGAGCGGCGGCAGGTACATGGTGTCGGCCCACCAGCTCGTACCGAACACGCCAACGTTCACAGTCTTCATCGGGCCGAACTGTAGTCACCCGGCCGTCACCGGGGTCGGTGTTCGGTGCCAACACCAGCGGTGATGAAGACGGCCGTACCCGCAGTGTCTTCGTTGGCCGTGTGCCAGACACCCGGTGGATTGACGATGTACTGACCAGCCTGAAGCACGGTGGTGACTTCGCCTTCGGGCAACTTTTGGGTCAGTGACAACTTTTGGGTCAGTGACAAGGTGCCTGCGGTGCCCACCACCACCTCGGCCGTCGCCCAGGCCAAGGTGAATCGGGTGGGTGGTCAGTTCATGTGCGGTGTTGCTCATGGCCTGAGTGTCGCTGACTAACGAACCCGTGCCTGGCACCGGTTCGTTATCGGTGACGCATTACGTGGCCATGAGTTCGGCAAAACGGGCCGCAGTGATATTGCCGCCGCTGATGGTGACCACTGCCGTGCGGTCGACAACCGAGATGTGGCCACCGACGATGGCAGCGAGTGCAGATGCGCCGCTGGGTTCGGCCACGACCTTGAACTGCTCAAAAAGTATGCGCATCGTGTTGACGATTTCGTCGTCGGTCACGCCAATGAACTCGGTGACGTAGCGATCATTGATTGGCCATGTCAGCTCGCCTGGCGCCGTGGTTTGTTGGCCGTCAGCAATGGTCACGGGAACATCAATCGTTACTCGTTCACCTGCCTGGCGAGACAACTTGTGATCGTCGCCTGCATCGGGTTCAACCCCAAAAATCTCAATGTCGGGATTCAGATCTTTCGCAATAGTCGCCGAACCCGACAACAGGCCGCCACCGCCGAGGCAGACGACAGCCATGTCACACCCGGGTTCATCGGTGAGGGCTTCGAACATGGCGGTGCCTTGGCCAGCCATCACCGATGGGTTGTCATACGGCTTGATCAACACCCGCCCTTCGCGTTCGCTCAGCTCGGCACCGATGTCCTCGCGGCTCTCGGTGTACCGGTTATAGGTGATGACCTCGGCGCCATACCCCCGGGTTGCTGCCAGCTTGTTCGGCGGTGCATCGGTGGGCATCACGATTTTGGCCGATACGCCCAACAGGTGCGCTCCGAGCGCCACGCCTTGTGCATGATTTCCTGACGAGAAGGCAACCACACCCGCCTGCTTCTGGTCATCCGTCAACATCGCGATCGCGTTGTAACCGCCCCGGAACTTAAACGAACCAGTGCGCTGTAAATTCTCGGCTTTCAGCAGGACACGGCCGCCAAGCTTCGTATTCAACCGGCGGGACTCAAGCAAGGGTGTGTGATGTGCGACCCCATCGAGCCTGCGAGCCGCGGCACGCACATCGTCGGGGCCGATCGCGAAGTCCATTCGTCGAGCGTATTCGCACTTTGCCGGCACACGGTCTGCGTTTCGGCCGGCATCCCGATCTGACTGTGCACGCTCCTCGACTACGAGCTGCGGCCAGACCTCGTAGGTCCCAAACCAACGGGCCTAGGGTGATCGGGTGACATCTGCTGAGCCGGTTTCGTTTGTCCTCGTTTCGACGAATGCGCCGCCCGATCCGGTGCAGGTCATCAAAGCCGCCACACAACTCGGTGTCGGTCTGGCTCATGAAATGGGCGACCCTGACACGCTGAATTTTCGAATCGAAACCGGTGGCACCCTGATCGTCGCGCTGTTACCGATACCTCATCCAGATGCCGCCCACATGCCGGTTGGCCCGACTTCGCCTGAGCCAGAAACCATTGCCCATCATGTTGGTCACTACATCGTCACCGCGTTCGACCTGCCAGACGACCCACTGCAAACCGAGGTGACCATGAGCATTGTCACCGCGGCACTTGTCCAGTGCAGCCCTGCGGTTGCCGCCAAGTTGGGCGACGGTGCCATCTTTCATCGGGCTGACTTCTTCGCCACCGTTGTCGAGACTGCGAACGGCGGCATCGCCACCGAGATCACGGTGGATATCACCGCCGCCCAAGAGAGCGCCGATCGGATGAGCTTCCTCACCCATGGTCTCTCGAAGTACGACCGAGAAGAGTTCTACATCACGTCGTCTACCACCGAGACGGGCGTACTGGAATACCTCATGGAGTTGGTCCGGTGGATCGTCACCGACCCCGACAAGGTGTTACCAACCGGCGACACCGTCGGCCCAACCGCTGAAAAACAGGTCGTGGTGCAACGGGTGCCAAGCCCGATCGAAGGAAAACCTCCGGTTATACGGTTGGACATGGACACCAGCAAAACCGTTAACCCGCCGCCACGAACTAAGAAAAAAGGCTGGTTCCGCCGCAGCTAACAGACGCCTGGGGTCTGACCCTGGATGTGCCTCTAGGCAGGTTGGATGTAGTCAGGGCCAAGCTCGTCCACATTGGCGGCACCAACGAGTTTCATGGTGCGTTCGAACTCGTCGTGCAGGAAACCGAGAGCCTTGTCAACGCCCCGCTCGCCAGCTGCGCCCAAGCCGTACAGATAGGCCCGGCCAACCATGCAGGCCGTCGCTCCCATGGCCACCGCTTTCACGATGTCGGCGCCGCGGCGGATCCCTCCATCGACCAGGATCTCAATCTGGCCACCAACCGCATCGACGGTTGCAGGTAACAGCTCAAAGGGTGCCGGCGACGAATCGAGTTGACGTCCGCCGTGGTTCGACAATGCCACCGCTTCGATTCCGAGATCGGCAGCCTTGCGAGCATCGTCGACGTCTTGTACTCCCTTGAGCATGATTGGACCCGGCCACAGGTCGCGGAAGGCCTCGATGTCGGTCCACGACAGTGAGGGGTCCAACTGCTCGGCCACGTACGGGCCAAGTGCGATGGCATCGGTGCCGTCGCGGCCGTCGCCGGTGCCGGTCACGTTTGCGAAACGGATCGGATCCGATGTCGCAAAGTCGAGTGTCCACCGCGGATGGCGAATGCCATCAAAGATGGTGTCCAGCCCAAGTTTGGGTGGCAACGTGAACCCCCGGCGAACGTCGCGTTCTCGGCGACCAAGGGTGGCAAAGTCGACGGTGATCACGATGGCTTCGTAACCAGCAGCGTCGGCCCGGTTGATCATTTCTTTGACGAGTCCCCGGTCTTTCCACACGTACACCTGGAACCATTTGGGTCCGTCGGAGACCGCAGCGACCTCTTCGATTGAGCGGGTACCGAGCGTGGAGAGGGTGTACGGAAGTCCCCGGCGTGCTGCTGCTCGGGCCACAGCTAGTTCACCTTGGGAGTCGCTTATCCGTCCGAACCCAGTGGGCGACAGGGCCAGCGGCATGGGGATCTTCTTGCCGAGCAAGGTGGTCGAAAGGTCGATGTTGCTCATGTCGCGCAGCACTCGGGGCCGGAAAAGCACGTCGTCGAACACCCGGATACTTCGAGCGAGCGCTTCTTCGTCTTCCGCGGCACCGTCGATGTAGTCGAAGACACCGCCAGGCAAATTTCGTTTGGCCATGAGCCGCAGATCATCGATGTTCGCGGCCCGCTCCAGTTTGCGTCCGACCGTATCGGTCGTGAGCGTGCGGAATTTCATCGTGCTGCGAAGGTTCTCCAACATGGCCCCAACCTACCCACTCATCGTTCGGGGCAACATCTCGGTTACAGCAATTGAGTGCCGACGTCGTAAACCCACGGACGTGCCGCACCACGTGACAGACGAAAACAACGGCGCCGCACCCGCCCGGCCCAAGACTCATGCTCAGCCGGATGTCTGGTGGGATTGGACTCGTGTTGCAGCGACTGGTGTTACCACTCGAACCCAACGACCTGCTGATGATCTTCCAGCCTGGCCACGAGTTACCGCTGATCTGACAACCGTCAGTGGCTCCGCGCTGCGGGGTCTTGGGCAAAGAAATCTGCCAGCGCCCCGTATAACTCCGGCTTGCCATCCTGCAACTGGGTTGGTTGACAAAAGAACGCCTCGGCAGCGACCGCAAAGAATTCGACCCGATTGGTCCACGCATAACGGCGTAACACGCGATCAGAGTGACGAGCCCTGGTGTGTTCGTACTCATCGGCCACAACTGCTGCCCAATGTTCCATCTCGGCACCACGTACTGGTGGGATCCCGTCGGTGTATCCGTCACTCATATCGATCTTGTGAGCAAACTCGTGGATGACCACGTTCTGGCCGGAGGCTGGGTGGCGGCTATCGCTGAGGACCGCGTCCCACGACAATGTCATCGGCCCCGAGTTGGGTGTGGCGACACCAACAACCGCCATCGACTCGTCACTCACCGTGCCGGCTCCTG
>Ga0209308_10004816_pt1 | contig 10531 bp, 11 predicted proteins | sample COGITO_mtgs_1204_3_FD_184806 | JGI IMG/M metagenome (GOLD analysis project Ga0209308, IMG submission 184806) | Pelagic marine microbial communities from North Sea - COGITO_mtgs_120405 (SPAdes) (version 2) | ecosystem: Environmental > Aquatic > Marine > Epipelagic ...
TATGAGTCATTAAGTGCATATGGTGTCGGTTTTCATCGTCACAACTCAGAGATAGAACAAATGTTAAAAAAATTTACTAAAAAGGAACTTAATTTTCATTTTACTCCTCATTTATCACCTATGTTTAGAGGAATATTAAGCACTATTTATATTGATTTAGAAAAAGACATAATACAATCTAACGTTATTAAAAAACTTTCTGATTTTTATAAAAAAGATCACTTTGTCAAAATTTTAAAACCAGATAGTTTGATCAGCACAAATGATGTAATTGGCACAAATAATTGCTTCATATCAGTTTGTAAATCTAAATATAAGAATAAACTAATTATACTTTCTGCAATAGATAATTTGATTAAAGGTGGAGCAGGTCAGGCTATACAAAATTTAAATATGAAATTTAATTTTCCATTAAAAACTGCTTTGTAATGAAATTAATTTTTTTCTTAACATTATTATTATTAAATAATTGTTCATTAAATCAAGATTCTAAATATTGGACTGAAGATGTTGAAAAAAGAGAAGAGACAAAAAAAAAATTATCTAAAATATTAAAAAAGACTGATGATATAACAACTATGACCCTGGAGGAGTATGAGATTTATATAGATGACTATACAAAAAAAAGTAAATATCCAGATATAAGCCAATGAAAAATAATATAAATATTGCTGTCGTAGGTCTTGGACAAGTTGGAAGTTATTTACTTAATGAATTAAATACTAAAAAAAAAGATATAGAACTTAAAACAGGTAAAAAAATAAATGTTGTTGCCGTGTCTGCAAGAAATATTAATAAAAAAAGACAGTTTAAAATTGATAAGAAAATATTTTTTAAAAATCCTTTGGAAATTTTTAATAAAAAAAAAATTGATATTTTATTTGAAGCAATAGGTCTGTCGGATGGTATTTCAAAAAAAATTGTTGAAACTGCCTTAAAAAATAAAATACATGTAATTACACCTAATAAAGCTTTAATATCAAAACATGGAAATGATTTAGCTAAACTTGCTGAAAAAAATAATGTTAATTTAGAATTTGAAGCATCTGTAGCTGGAGGGATCCCTGTATTAAGATCTATTAAAGAGGGGTTAGCGACTAATAAAATTTCAAAAGTTTATGGAATTTTAAATGGCACATCAAATTACATCTTAACAGAGATGGAAAACTCTAACTCAAATTTTTCAGAAGTTCTTAAAAAAGCACAAAAACTTGGTTATGCTGAACCTGGTAATCCTAAATTGGATCTAAACGGTTTTGATGCTTTTGCAAAAGTAAGAATTTTATCAGCACTTGCATTTCATAGTAAAATTTCAAAATATAAATGTCTGATGGAAGGTATAGAGAAAATTGAATTAAAAGATATTAAGATTGCAAATCAATTAGATCTAAGAGTTAAATTATTGGGTATTTCAGAACTAAAAAATAACCAACTTTTTGAAACTGTTCATCCATGTCTTGTTAGTAAGAAATCTTATATTGGCAATGTTAATGGTGTGATGAATGCAGTTATAATAGAAGGAAAGCCTGTAGGTGAAAGCATCTTACAAGGTGAGGGTGCGGGACCTGGACCTACTTCATCTGCTTTACTATCTGATTTATTATCAATTTTAAGAGGCAATATTAAAAACCCATTTGGTGTTAAAGTCTCCAAGCTCAAATCTTTAAAAGCTTATAATTCAAATAACTATATTAATTCTTTATATCTAAGATTTGAAGTTAAGGATAAATCAGGTGTATTATCTCAAATTACTAATCGTTTAGCTAAGTATAAAATATCAATAAAGCGAATTATTCAAACTCCTGATAAAAAAAATAATAAAGCTACTATAGTTATCATCACTCATAAGACGTCAGAACTAAATTGTAGTAATTGCTTATCTATCTTTAAGAAGAATAAGAATATACTTAAAAATCCAATATTAATTAGATTACTTGGTTAATGGATTTATATCTAAAACTCTTTGAGGTTTTATTTCCTGTTTTTTTTGTTGTTGGTATTGGTTACTATTTGGGAAAAAAAAATCCAAAAATAGACACAACATTCATAACAAATTTTGCCGCAAATGTAGGTACACCTGCAATGATAATTTATGCATTAACAGCTACAGGAACGTCATTTGAAATATTTAAAAATTATTTTTGGTATTACTTTATTGCAATTATAATTTTTTCTTTAATTGGTATCATTATTTTATTTTTACTTAATACCAAAGATATTATTCGTGAATTACCTCCTTTTATAATGCCTAACACTGGTAATATGGGTCTACCTATATGCTTGTTTGCTTATGGATCTCAAGGTCTAGGTGTTGCAGCTGCAATCTCAGCCTTGATAATATTAAGTCATTTTACATTAGGTATATTTCTTGCTGCTAGAAAATTTAATTTTGATGTAATTCTTAAAAGTCCTCCATTTTATACAATTATAATTTCTATTTTTTTACTTTATTTTGAAATTAAGACGCCAGTTTTTATTGAAAACACAACTTTTTTATTAATGTATGCAACTATATTTTTAATTTTGATGTCTTTAGGTATTGCACTTACACGATTTAAAGTCTTCTCTTTTAAAAAAGCATTAATATCATCAATTGGTAGAGTTATCGCTGGCCCTATCGTAGGTTTTTTATTGATAAGATATTTTAATTTAACAGGATTTGCTGCGGGTGTTCTATTAATCCAGTGTTCAATGCCGTCTGCTGTATTAAATTATCTTGTTGCTTCAATTTATTCACCAAAAAAAATTATTGATAGTGTTGCTAGCACTATTGTCGTTTCAACATTAATGTCATTTATCACAATTCCAATTGTAGTATTCTTTGCTTTAAAGTATTTCAATTAAATAGTATCAATTGGCTTATGAAAGCCATTATTTTTAGCTTACTAGGTTGGATGTTTTTACCTGTCATGGATGGTTTTGCTAAATATTTAAGTGATGATCTTCCAATTTTACAAATTACTTGGGCTAGATATTTTTTTACTGTTGCTTTTGTTTTTCCTATAATGCTTTTTTTTTACAAAAAACAACTTGTTTGGTCAGATAAACCTAAGCTTCAAATATTTAGAGGTCTAATTTTACTATCTGCTAATATCTGTTTTTTTTATGCAATTTCAGTCATCTCATTAGCTAAAGCCTTAACTTTAGCATTTATAGCTCCTTTAATAGTAACAGCATTTTCACCTATTTTATTAGGAGAAAAAGTTGGTTTTAGAAGGTGGACAGCTGTTGCTGTTGGGTTTATTGGTTCATTAATTGTTATTAGACCTGGTTTTCTTGAATTTAACTTGGCAAGTATGGCCGCTTTAGCAACAGGCTTCTTTTATGGATTTTATCTTATTATTACCCGTAAATTAAGCACCTCAGACAATCCATTGCTTACTCTCTTAATTACTGGAATGGTAGGGGCCTTACTAGTTTCTCTAATTATTCCTTTCTATTGGGTAAAACCAACACTAAATCAGTGGTCTTTAATGGCCGGTATAGGCGTTTTTGCGTGCATAGGTCATTTATTCCTAATATTATCTCTCAAATACGCAGATGCCTCGAAATTAGCTCCTTTGGGCTATACTGAGATAATACCAAATGTAATGATTGGATATTATTTCTTTAATGAACTCCCAGATAATTGGACTTACTTAGGTCTTTTCATAATAGTTTTAAGTGGACTTTATATTTCTAGGCGAGAGTACCATCTTAGTAGAAATTAATAATAGTAACTTTTTATTTACTATATATTAAACTAATACTTTATATAATTTATATAAATTACTGTAATTATTAGTTTTTTTTGATATAAAATATTAATAAGTTCACAATATATATAGTAACAATATGTTTACTGTCTTAAATAATTTAATAGAGCAAATCTCAATTATTCAACAAATGATGATTGTATAAAACTAATTATTAACTATTTAATTGGATATAAAAAAAATCATTTAATACCAACGATTATAAGCGGGTAAAAAATTATTAATATCATTTTTAAAATTTATGTAAAAAAGGGTGGGTGAAATTAACTTAAAAAGTTCAATATTTACGGTCTTTTAAAACTATTGGTATTATTGATAACTAGAGCAATGCAGTATAGGAATATATGCTTTAAACGTCCATAGAGTACCTTATTTTTAGCAAGGATCGATATGTGGTACAACTTGAAGGGTGTATAAACCATTTGTAGGCAAATAATTTAAAATAGTCTAAAAGTGTTTATTTCCAGGGGTTTTTGAATGCTTATAAGCCTTAAATAACTATTTAACAAAGACTTTCTCTGACCTCAATAAACGTGTTTTTTCTTTGATTCCACCTTTACCGGAGTATCCTCCAAGACTTCCATCTGATCTGATCACTCTATGACATGGTATTTTAGGAGGATCAGGGTTTTTACCAACAGCATTTGCTACAGCTCTAAAAGCCCTGGGTTTTCCAATGGCTTTAGCAACTTCAAGATAGGTTTTGACTTTACCTTTAGGTATTTTCTTTAAGTAGTTCCAGACTTTTAGCTGAAACTTAGTCCCTTTTAAGTTCATAAAGTTCAAATCCTGTATTATTTGCTATTTTATCATATAATTTTTTAGCATTTTCATTAGAAGAGTGGGTGATCCAACGAATTCCATCCCAATTATTGGCTTTAGATAATGATTTTAGGTAGCTAATGAGTTTTTGAGCTATTTTTTGACGTCTAAATTCTGGCTCTACGAACAAATCGTCTAAAAAACCAATATATTGGCCCTTAATTGGTCTTGGCATTGTTCTATAATGAGCAATTCCAACGATGTTACCCTCTAATTCGAAGCAAATACCGTTAACATCATGAGTTACATCTTGAATCCAACCCCATAAGGTGTCTAAAGTCCCTTTATTCATTGGCACTTTATAGAAATCAGCATAACCATTATACAATTTAGACCAATTTTCCTTATCTTTTAGTTCCAATTTCCTAATCATAAACTTTAATAATTCATTTTATATTATTGATATTATTATGTAAACCATCTAAATCCTTCAAACATAGATCTAAATCCTTCAAACATAGCTAGACCATATATTGAATGTCTGATTAAAAAAACGAAAGATATTTTTACTGGGTTTTCAGTATTTGAAGCTAAAATACCTTGGCCTGTAAAAGGCAGAAATATCAATAATGGTGCTAATGTAGTAATTGCACCAAAAATTAGACCCGAAAAATAAGACATATTCATTCCAAGTTTTATAAAGGCAAAATAATAAATAACTGCCCAACATAATGATATGTAATAGTGGAAAATCCATCCAAGTAAAATTTCAAATTTAAATTTTGGCATATTGATAATGTTAGGATTATAAAAAACTTTATTTTTAATCATATAATAAGTCCATCTTCCTACAATTCCCCATGAAGGTTCTGGAATTCCAATTAATTTTAATAAATATCCAAGAATGTCTAGAATTATGCATGAGAATATACCAGCAACAACAATACTCAAAATATCATTCATTATAAATTTATATCAGACATCAATAATCTTTAAAAATTAAACTATTGACATTAAAAAACTTATAATATATTACTAACGATAATTAATGGTTATCAATAGTAATATATGAATGAAATAATTACAGACATAAAAGCATTAAAAGAGAAGAAACATTAATAAACCTGCAAAGCTCCAAAGCTAGAAATACTGTAAGAGCATATAAATCAGACTTTAGTGATTTTGGAATGTTCTGTGCGCAAAATGGATTCAAATCACTACCATCTGAACCAAAGGTTGTTTCTCTATATTTAACTCATTTATCAACTAAAGATGCTAAAATGAGTACTTTGAAGCGCAGACTGGTATCAATAGGTGTCATCCATAAGTTAAAAGGGCATTATTTAGATACAAAACATCCTGCAATTATTGAAAATATTATGGGTATTAAAAGAAGAAAAGGTATTTTTCAGAAGGCTAAAAAACCTTTATTAATCAATAGTTTAAAAAAAATAATTAATGTAATAGATCAACAAAAAAAAGAAGAAATTAAAAAATTAAGAGATAGATCTATAATCCTAATTGGTTTTTCAGGTGGATTTAGAAGAAATGAGATAGTATCTCTAGATTATGATGATCTAGATTTTGTTCCAGAGGGTTTAAAATTGAGTATTAGAAGGTCTAAAACCGACCAATATGGCCAAGGTTTTACAAAAGCTCTACCCTACTTTGATAGTTCTCAATATTGTCCTGTTGTATCATTAAAAAAACTACTAGAACTATCAAAAATAAGATCTGGAGCTGTGTTTAGAAGGTTTTCTAAAGGATCTAAATTATCAGAAAATAGATTAACAGACCAAACTGTAGCTTTACTTATTAAAGAATATTTAAATTTAGCTGGAATAGATAGTCAAAATTTTTCCGGTCATAGTTTAAGATCAGGATTTGCAACATCTGCAGCTGAATCTGGTGTCGAAGAAAGAAATATTATGGCAATGACAGGACACAAATCAACCGAAATGGTGAGAAGGTACATTAAAGAAGCTAACCTATTCAAAAACAATGCTTTAAATAAAATCAAAATTTAATAATGTAGAATTTTTTCTTACAAATACAGCGTCAAACTGAACAAGAAAAGATTTATTCTTGCCTAACCTTTTAAGGTCATAAATATCATAAAAAGAATAATTTTTTTCATTCATAAAGTTAATAACATCTATAAATAACGGAGATCCTTTATTATATTCTTTTACTGATGTTTCTAATAAAACTATCTCAAAATGTTTAATATAATTATCAAGACCTTTTAAAATATCAATCTCTGAACCTTGAACATCTAATTTAATAATATTATCAAATGTATCTAACTTGAAATAAGATAACTCATTTTTTAATGTTGTTGAATTAATGTGCTCAATCTCTCTAGAAAAGTTTGTTTTTTCTTCATAAACAGAGGAACCATATCCCATATTGAAAAATTTTAACTCTTTTACATTATCTGAAAGAAGGCAGATTTTATAAGATATGTTTAAATTATTTCTTTTTAATAAATCTAGTTTTCTTTTATTAATCTTATTAGCATCAAAGAGTAGATATTTAGCATTTGGGAAGAAATTATTACATTTTAAAAACCATTCACCATGCCCACACCCAATATCTAAAATATATTTGGGGTTAATTTTATCTTTTAACAAAGATAAAATAATTGAAGCATTTGTTACTTGGTTTTTATTTAGAAATTTGTGATTTTTTTTATAATAAATTGGAATAAGATTTAAAAATAATCTTGAAAGTTTTTGCAAAAATTTAAAAAAGAAATTCATTATATTTGATTTAATAAATTAACAGCAACTATATCCCATTTTTTTGATCCTCTTAACTTAATTAAATTATTTCGAAGACTTTTCCATAAATTTATATCTTTAAATATCTCTAAAGTATAATATGCAAATTCATCATAATTTTTAGCAACAAAACCGGTAATACCGTGTTCGACTCTTTCAGAAAGTGATCCAATACCTAAAGTTATTATAGGTATACAGAGTTCTCTAGCCTCTTCTGCAGCTATACAATAAAGCTCACCTTTATGACCAGGAGCTAATAAAACTTTAGATTTAAGAAGATCTTCAACCATCGTTGTTTTGTCTTCAAAATTTCTTGCATAAATATTATAATCATTTTCAATAAGTTCACTTGGTGTTGAATACAATTTTATTGATTTATTTTTAGGAAATATATCTTTTATCCATAATTTAATTAATAGATCTAAATTTCTATCTCTTCTTGAGGTAAAAATAGCTCTATTTTCTATTAAGTTTTCATCTAATTTTGTTTCTAAAAAAAGTGGATCTACTGCCCATTCCAAATTAATTGTACCAAACAGCTTTAATAAATAATTTCGATTTTCTTTATGATATTTACCTAAAAGGACTATCTTTGGTTTATATTTTAAATAACTAAACAATTGACCTTTGCGAATAAATTTTTCAATTGATTGAATACTGTGAGAAAATGCTATGTATTTTTTAGCAATAATTTTATCAAAAAGTTTAATATCATTATTTGTAAAAGCTATATCATAAGTTAAATGTTTATTAGCATGACTTATGTTAAACCATTTTACATCATTGATAACACAACTGTCTTTACAATTATTATATACGACAATTTCGTTACCTAATTTAGATAGCTCATTTGATAAATGAATTATGGCATTTTCGGCTCCTCTAATATTTTTGGAATTTAAATCATTATATGTGTAGGGAATAATTGAATTGTCTAAAAAACAAATTTTCATTAAAATAAATTGGATTTATTGCCCAATGATATGTCCACTATGTGTTTAGCAATTTTGTTACCATTAAAAAGTTTGAAGTATTTATCTTGGCCTCTTTTAGCAATTTTTCTTCTCAGCAAATCATTTTTAGAATAAAATTTAATTTTTGATGCTAGATCATCAATGTTTTTATAAAAAATTACTTCTTTATCAGAAAAAAAATCATCTAATTGTGTTTTTTTATTGATAAATGTAAGTAAACCATTGCCTAAAATTGAGGCTATCCTGTTACTTGAGTAATATTTAGTAGGAACTCCCCTGCTTAAATTTAAACCCATTTTACAATTAATTATAGCATTGTTAAAATCACTTCCCCATATTGGTTGTTTGTCCCCAAATCCTCGAAAATCATGTTTAATGTTTGGTATTTTCCTAATAAGTTTTTCTAAAAATTTGATCCTATTATCTTCAAATCCACCCTTTAAGATACCCCTATTTACACCATGACTCATTGCATAAAAAATATCATTTTTTGCTGATAAATTATAAACATCAAAACACTCTATATTTTTATCTACTGGGACAAAAAAAAAATTAAATTTAATGTTTTTGAATTGATTTTTAATTACTGATGCATGTGTAGTTATAAAATTATGATCTACAATTTTTACATAAGGTCTAATGTTTTCAATATTTTTCTTACTAAATTTAAGTCCCGACATAAGGGGATCTTCATTCCAATGCGATATAATTAAGTTTTTATTAATTGATCTCAATTCATCAATTGTTGATAATTCAATATTATTTGTATGGCCAAAAAAAAATAAATCTGGATTATAGTTTTTAAAAACTTCAATTAGATGATTTTGAAAAAGTTTTTTATTTGAGTCAAAGCCAATTAATGTACGGTTATTTTTTAAAAAATCTCGATCGCTGATTTCTAAAACATCATGATTATTTCTAATAAATCCATTGGTAAATTTTTTTCCTAAAGAAATATTAAAAAGTCTGTAATTTGATTTTTGTCCTTGGTTAAAAAGATTAATAATTTTTAGTTTTTTTTTTGATATATTTAACTGATATTTAGGAAAAATTGAGTCCCTCATAAAATCAATTAGTTTGGTATTTTTTAATATTGAGTGCTTAATATTTTTTCTTGATAAATTTTGAATTTTTATTCTTTTTATTTTATTATCAATAAGTGATTTTATTTTTTCATAGATTTTTTGTGAATTTATTTCATCAATTTTTATGGAATAATCACTTGTCTCAGACAAACCACCAGTGTTTGATGTAATTGTAGCGCAACCACAAGATGTCGCTTCCATTGCAGCTCTTCCAAAAGGTTCCTCCCATCTTGAAGGTAATACTGCTATATTGGATTTATCTAATATACCCAAAGTTTTTTGGTGATTTAAAAAACCTAATTCTTTATGTCGTTTGTGTTTAATATAAATTTTTCTTCTACTCTCATCACCAATAGATAAACCGATCCAGTCAGGATACTTATCTAAGATCTTTATTAAAGCATCTTTATATAGGTCATATCCTTTGGCATGATTCAATCTACCTACAAATGTAATATAATTGTATTTTTTAATTTTTTTTCTGGATTCAACACTATGATAGATTATTTCTGCTTTATCTGCTGATAGACTCTCTAAACCTCTAAAAAATCTTTTTTTAACCCATTCACTTATGAATATTAATTTATCAACTTTTTTTAATATCTCTTTCCTTTCAGAAAGAGTTTTTGATCCAGACATAGATAGTGGGTCATTATGAAAATACATAATAAACTTAGATTTAATTTTACCAAATAGTTTAAATAAAACCAAAGGCCTATTATGAACTTCAATTACTTCAAATTTTTTTTTGTTTAATTCTTTAATTAATTTTTCAGTATATTCGCTAGATGTACTTTTAAATCTAAATTTAAGATTACTAAGGGGTATATTTATATAATTTTTAGTTAAATATTTTCCAGGTACTGTATTTCCATATATATAATTATTGTTTCTAAATTTAGATTTTTTATAAAATTCTGACACCCAAAGAGAAACAGCTGATGCATAATCAAATGTATAGCTCTCTTTATAGGGTAATATAGTAGCTATTTTATAAATTTTTTTTTTTAAAATCATTTAATAAAATTAATCTTTTATTTCTATCTTTTTTTAATTTGTATTCAAATGAAAGAGCTTTATTTTTTGAGTAAAATCTTTTTTTATACACAATTTGCCATTTATAACCCTTAGTAGATCGAGCACCTAGGTTAGTGTTATGTTTATTTAGTCTT
>Ga0209308_10004817_pt1 | contig 10530 bp, 8 predicted proteins | sample COGITO_mtgs_1204_3_FD_184806 | JGI IMG/M metagenome (GOLD analysis project Ga0209308, IMG submission 184806) | Pelagic marine microbial communities from North Sea - COGITO_mtgs_120405 (SPAdes) (version 2) | ecosystem: Environmental > Aquatic > Marine > Epipelagic ...
CTCTCTCGAAGCGTTACAGAGCAAAGGTGTGAGAACGAATTCAGAATACGACGACTTTTGCTCTTCCTAATGTGTGCGAAAAGAATACGTTTTTGAAAGCATATTGGGAAAAATGGAACAAACGCAAATCTTGCCTCCAGCACAAACGACCAAACGAGGCGAAAGAGCGCACGTGCACGCGTTTTCCTCTCTTAAGAACAACGAGAATAATAAGGATGAGAACGAGTCACAGTTCTCGTTTACCTACGTCAACGAGAATGCAGGGAAAGCATACGCGGTCACTTTCCTGAGGACAGATAAGAAAACGGTTGAACACGCGCACGCCAAAATCACGTGCGTCTGCCCGTTCGCGCCTCCTTTCGATACAAAGAAGCACATGGCAGCTTCGGGAGCATCCGACGGTTCAATCCAGATCTGGTCGTTAGAAACCGGAGCGTTGATAAAACGACACGAAAAGGTTTTAGCCGGTCCGGTGCGGGACGTGTGTTGGTCCTTCGACGGCGCGAAGGTACTCCTCGCGGGCGAAGGGCGAGAGCAGTTCGCGAAGTGCGTCGACGCGGAGACGGGGACCGCGGTGAAAGACCTTTCGGGGGCGACGCGAGCGTGCACGACAGTTTGCGGGAGCAGGAAAGGGAAGCCGCACAGAGTTATAACAGGATCGGAGGATTTTCGAGTGCGATTTTATACAGGTGGGCCGCCGTTTCAGTTGGAACAACGAGAGCGAGCGAAGCGACGAACACACACTCACGAAAAGTATATAAACGAAGTTCGAATGTCCAGAGACGATAAGTACGTGCTTTCCGCGGCTGGCGATGGGATTGGCGTTTGGGACGTCGAGACGCTCGAGATGGTTGGCGACGAAGGACGGGTCGCCGCGAAGGACGGATCGACGTACGGCGTCGCGTGGTTAGACGACGACGAGGATGAGGAGAATAACACAATTTATCGGTTCGTTTCGAGCGGGGCGGATAAAATGGTGAAACTTTGGAAGGTGAAAGACGTCGTGCGAGAACGACAAGTAGGCGTAGACGTAGAAATCGTCGAGATTTTGAAGAAAACAGACGAAGAAGGAGAAGAAGAAGATGACGTTCGGTTGGTCGTGAAACCGAAGACGGAACAACACGTCGCGAAACACGTCACGCTCGAGGACGCGTACAGTTGTTGCGGCGCGGAGACAACCGTCGATGATATGCAAATAGGCGTGTGCGCGTCCGCCGAGACGGTCGTTTCTTGCGGCTTGTCCGGAAAGATGACCGTGCTCGACGTCGTCGAAGTCGACGATAAAGACGAGTTTGGTGAAAGGAAGAAGAAAAAGCAGCTGCGTTTTCGGGAGGAGATTTTAGGACACTCGAGGCCGATAACGGCGATGTGCTCGGTCGATGTTTCGTCGGGGTCGTCTTCTTCGACGGAGAAAAAGTATCAGGTTTGGACGGCGAGCATACGAAGGGAAGACGATCCGAGACCGAAGATATTGGTCTGCGAGTACGTTCCGGAAACGAAAACCATCGAAAACGTGCGAGAAGTCATAAAGAATACGCCGCTGAAAAAAGTCACGAAACTGGTCAACTGCGGGAACGATATCGTCGCCGCGATTGGTTTCGACGATCACTTGCGCTTCGCGAGCGTTATAGACATGGCTTTTATAGATGATGACTTTGACAATAGTAACGACAATAACGACCAGGAGTGTCATCGTCGCGCCGTAAAATTTGAGCAACAGCCAATCGACGTCTGCGTCGTTTCCGTTTCCGTTTCGATTTCGCAAGACGAAGAAGAAGAAGAAGAAGAAGAAGAACCACTACTTCCGAAAACAACAAAAGTTACGACGAAAGAAGTTCACCACTGCGAACTTATGATAACGTTTGCAAACGGTCTCGCGAAACTCGTGCCGATTGAATACGAGAAATCGTCATCATCGAGCGACAATAATGGAGGAGGAGGAGAGTTGAAAATTCTATTTGATAAAATACAACAGATTGACGTGAGGACGACGATTCAGACGACGACGATTCAGACGACGACGACGAGAAGGAAAAAAGAAGTCGAGTTATCGTGTGGACGCGCCGTTCAGTTTTCTTCCGGCGGCGGCGGCGAAAAAACGCTTTTCGCTTTCGGCTGCGCCGACGAAGCCGCGGTGTACATTTTCGAGAGAAGAAACGAAGACGGCGTCGTTGAACACAAACAAACGCTCGAGCGAAGCAACGCGTCCTCGTCGTGCAACATCACGTGCATAGATTTTGCTCCAAACGGAAAACATCTCGCCGTCGGCGATTCCAATCGAGAAATTGTCTTATGGACGACGACTTCCAACGCCGAAGATGAAGATGAAGATGACAAAGATGAAGAAGAAAGAAAACAAGAAGAGACGAAAGAAGAGTTATTCTTCCGTCTCCTAAAACCGCGCGATCGACGACACTCCAAATTCCTTCACAGCAGCCGAATCGAAGACGTCCACTGGTCTCGCTCCTCCACGTCCTTCCTCTCGTGCTCTTTAGACGGCCGCGCGAAAATCTGGCGAAACGTAGTACGAAAGAGTAGTAGTAAAAGTAGCGCGGTCAAAGTCGTCGAGGAGGACGTGAACGCCGTCCGAGGCGGCGTACGTTTCGCCCAACTCTTATACGTCAACAACGAAAACGACGAAAACTTCGACAAAGAAAACGAGGATGATTTGGAGACTGCAAATGCGCATCTCGTCTGCGTCGGCGCCGATTGCGCCGTGCGCTTCTTCGGGCATACTCCGTCTTAGTATTTAAAGAGTTAGAAGTAGAATTTCATCGCATCATTGGAACAGAGACAGCAAATTGCACAAATGTACCATCAATACTTCTGTGTTGTACGTCTCAAGACTGATGTGCAGGTACTCAAATGGCCACATTGATACCAATCGTAAACGTTGACACATATCGCGTCAAATTCAATTAATTTCATTCACATTCTTGGAACACAGAGAGACATTCCCCACAAAAAGTACGCGCACTTTAGACCATTAAAACAGATCCTTTTACTCGCGACTTTACTCTCACGCGTACGTACAAATAGTGTCAATCGTAATTATTCTAAAAATGGCGAAGAAAAACAGCATGAAGAAGCGTCAAAGTCGAATCGCGGACGCGTTAGTGAGAGAGCGGAAACAGTTGGAAAAGCAGCGAGAACGCGAATTGAAGATGAAAGAAGAAGAAGAGAAGACGAGCGTTGGACAGCAGATGCGCGAAAAGAGGAGTAAGAAACACGAGAATACTAAAGGAGGAGTACACGTTCTCACCGGTGGCATTCAGAAACAGAAGAAATCTTCTAAAAGAGAAGGGAAGAATCGACACAAAATCGTACGCGGCGTTCGAGTGGGAAACGCGACGAAAATACGCAAAAACGTCACCTACGGCGGGATTACGATTAAAGATAGCGAGAGCAAAAAAGCAGTCTTAGAAATGCTGAAAGCGGAGGATAGGATGATGGTGTAGAGTGAAATGCGCGAAGATGTGACCTTTTACGGCGTTTGATCGTCGCGCGATGAAAGCGAGCGAGAGCGTTAAAAAGCGGTTTCGTTGGCGACGCCGAAAGCGGAGGAGAGGAGGAGGATGGTGTAGTAGAGTGTGCGTGTGTATGCGCGCCGCTATTTCTGCGTGTATTAGTATTAGTATTAAAGTAAACGTATTATTTTACAGTCTCACGGCTTTGAGAACGACGAGGGACTCTTCGTCCGCTTTCGTCCATTTCGCGCGTTCGACTCGCATTCCGTCTTGGTTGGATAAAATCTCCATCATCTCCTCGATATCGTTTTGCGCGTACGCGACGACGAGAAACGTCCCTCCGTTTGGTCGCAACCACGATTTGATGTCGTAGAGAATTCGGTCGACGACTTCTCGGCCGCGAACGCCTCCGGCCCACGCGGCGGTTAACGAGGAAGACAAAGAAGAACTTTTCGTTGAAGGGTCGTAAATCTCTTCCGAAGGTGTGACCACGTACGGTGGGTTGAACAGCAACACGTCTATTGGTTTCTTCTTCCTCTCTTCTTCTTTCACTTCTTCTGTTTTCTTCTTCTTCGCATTTATCCGGCGGCGGTAAAACCGGTCGTCCTCTAACATGTCGCCGCGGAAAATCTCAATCGAATACCGCGACGACGACGAGTCGTCTTCATCAAAGTCCTCCTTTTCCTCCTCCTCATCATCCCCGACGACTCGCAACCCATGTCTCCGCATCGTCTCTTTCGCGTGTTCTACCGCCTTTTCGTTCACGTCTACTCCGAGAAACCGCCACACGCGACGACATTTTTTCTTCGTCTTTGAATCATCTTCCCGCTGCTTCCTTTGAAGCCGCTCCTTCATTTCTTCGCAAAACCGCATCGCGTGCGAACACAGCACGTACCCGGAACCGACGCCGATTTCCACGCTGACAAATTCTTCTTCCTCCTCGTCGTTTTCATCATCAAAATCGTTTTCATCGTCGTCATCGAGTCGTCTCAACGCGTTCGATTCCTTCCTCTTTTCCCGAGACCAAATCTCCTCCGCGACGGCATCGGCGAGGAGGAAGGAGTCTTCGCTCGGCTCGTAGACGACGGATTTGTCGTACGAGGTGTCTCTGATTCTCGCCATTATTATGGGAATAGTGTTATAAATGAAGCGATTGTTCGGTGATGCTTAGTATTATTGTTCGTTCGTTCGTTCGTGAATGAATGAAGAAAACAGTTAAAATTATGAAGAAAAGTCTGCTGTAAAAAGCGCGTTCGATCGATCGATCCGGAATCTCTCTCTCTCTCTCTGCTAAAGGGAAGCGAACCCTCTCCTCGCTCGCACGCGATTTTCATTCTCTCGCATCTGCTCTAAAGCGTTCCATAAGTCTTCGATTTTCACGTCGACTTGTTTATCGGCGTCGTCTTCGGCGTACTCTTCCGCTCGTAAATCTTTTATGCGGACGCATCCGTTTTCCCACTCCGAAGGGGCGACGAAGACGACGTATCTTGCGCCGATGCGGTTGGCGTAATCGAAGGTTTGCGCGACTTTTTTTTTCGGTTCGAGGAGGACGTCGACGACGACGAGTCTTTTGTTTTCGTCGGCGCTATTAATGTTTCCATCTCCGTCATCATCGTTACTACTACTACCACCACCACCACCACCACTACCATTCGAAGGAGGAGAAGTCTGCCTCAACAAACCCGCCGCTTTCATCGCCTTGCCTTGCATGTCTTTGTTATACGCGCAGACGCAGAAATCAACCCTTTTTTGGACGTTTGGGAGTAAATTTTTCTCCTTCAAAAGTTCGACGATGACGCAATCGCCGAAACCAAACCCGCACGCCGGTACCGGCGTCGTCGCTCCGTACAAAGATAACAACTTATCGTATCTACCACCACCGGCGATCGCTCTCAACTCGCCGGCTTTATCGAACGCTTCAAAGACGACGCCGGTGTAATACGCTAATCCTCTCACGACGGAAGCGTCGAATTGGAGCCAGTCACCGAAACCGTACTCCTCCGCCAGTTTGAACAATTCTTTCAACTCGCGTATGGATGAATCGTCCACGGCTTTCGTATTGCTATTAGTATTATCACCATCATCACCACCGCTACTTACTTCGATCGCCTCTCTGGCCATTTCCTCCAACTCCTCGACCGTTTTACAACTCAACGTCTTCACCACGTTCTCCGCGGTTTCTCTCGGTAACCCCAACGTCTCCGTCAACTCCTTTACCACCGCCTCGGCGCCAATCTTATCTAGCTTGTCCAATATCACGCACGTCGGCGCGAAAATCTCGTCCGGCACGTCGTTAATCGTCAACATCGATTGCATGACTTTCCTCGAATTCACTTTAATCCCGACGTCCGCGCTCGTAATCCCGCAGCTCTTAAAAAACTCCACCGCCGCGCTCAACAACTCCACCTCCGCGGTTATTTCCTTGCACCCAATAATATCCATGTTCCACTGATAATGCTCTCTTTTCCTTCCTCTCTGCGTGGCTTCAAACCTCCAACACTGCGGTATCGAAAACCACTTCAGCGGCAAAATCATCGACGCGCCTCTCGACAACACCATCCTCGCTAACGTCGGCGTCATCTCCGGTCTCAGCGTCACTTCCACCCCGTCTTTATCCACGAACGAATACATCTGTTGCGTGATCTCCTCCCCGGCTTTCCGTTTGTATAACTCTTGCCGTTCCAACACCGGCGCGTCGTACTCCTCGAACCCTGCTCTGAGACCACATTTCCGGAATTTCTCAAACAACCACGTTTGCAATCGAAACTCCTCGGGGAAGAAGTCTCGCGTGCCGGAGACGGCATCCAAGTTAACCGGAGGCGTTTGCGACGCGTGCACCGTTACAACTGAGCCTCCTCCTCCCGATGATGACACCACACCTTCTCTCTTCTTCTTCAGTTCTTTCTCCAACTTTTCCTTCTTTTTCCGCTCCTTCCCCGCTTGGCGAATCAGTTGCTTCTCCGTTTTCGGTTCCTCTTCGGACATCTTTTTAAATAAACTCACGGGGACAAAAAGAACCAAAACCACCAGTTCAAATCTCGGGTGATTCTCGGTCGTTGTTCTTCTTCTTCTCTCTCTCTCTCTTCCGCGTTCTTCTTCTTCTTCTCTCTCTTATTCGTTTTGTGGTGATTTCTGCCGCCATTTTTAGAGGGAGAAAAGGACGAGTATTTAGGGTGTACAAAAGTGTCGATTTTTTTTTATGAAGGAGAAGTTTTTTTGTACAAACAAGTTTCATTGGATATACTACCGAGAGCGTCAAAAACACACTCTCTCTTATTCTCTCTCTTATTCTCTCTCTCTCTCTCTCTCGAGATATTTCTCTCACAATGCAAAATCATGCGAAATTAGAAGATGGACCCTTTGTAGCCGGCTTTTTCTCTTTCGGCTTGCATCTTCGCCGCGGCGGCGGCTCTTCTGGCGTTGGACGCGTCCTCCTCCGCCTTGGCCTTGGCCTTCTTCTCCTCCGGCGTGAGTTCTTTCTCGCTGGAACCTTCGTAGGCGTTCCAGTTCGATTGGCCCGCGACGGACGTTTTGAACGTTTCCGAATCATCTCTGGGAGGGGCGGAGAAGTTGCCGCCAGATCTGTTTAAAAAGAATAGAACAAAAGAGAGCGCGACAGAGTGAGTACAAAAGAGTAAAAAATACGACAGCTTTGAAAAAGAACGAAATTTTTTTTCCTCTCTTTTCTCTTCTTCTTCTTCAAAAGTGTTTGTTGTTTTTTGTCCTCTTCGCTCCCTGCGATGGTTGTTGACGTGTCCTTTTTTGGAGCAAAAACGTGTTCACACTCATTGGACAGTTGAGCACTCGCGTGATATCTCTCTTTCACTCTTTCCAATTATATCTCGTCGCGAAAGATACCATACTTTATTTACTCTCTCTTTTCGACGAAAGGAGGGAACAAAAGAAGCTTTCACGGCGAATGGTGTTTGTAGTCGAGAGGAATGAAGACGTCGTTCTCCTTCGCGCGCGCGCGCGCCCGAAAGCATTCGAATGACGTGTACCGAAAAGAGGAGAGATTAAAAAAGAACAAAATGGATAACAAAATGGATGATCGATCCAACACACGCAGAAAACACTTTAAGAAGAACTTCTTCGTACCTGCGGGTGACGTCTCTCTTGGAAACAGTCGCGTTCAAGCGAACGGATTGAGTAACAGTTTGAGTGACAGAAAACATTTTTAATATAAGTAAAAGAGTGTGACGGTGTGTGTCTTTTCAAAGAAATAAGTGAAGTTCAAAGGAGCTTATCTTTCTTCACATTTTTTTTTCGCTTCTTTTTTGCCCTTTCATATTTAGGGTTCCAAGGGCAAAAATTTTGTAATTACACAGACCGCGTGTGAGTTTTTCTCGGAGCAATTTTCGTCCCAAATTTCGTCTTCAGAAAAGACTTTTAAAGCGCGCGTTTAACGACTCTTTTCAGAAGACATTTACCCCTTTATTTGCGATAAGAGAGAATAATGATGATGGCGCAACAACAACAACAGTATTCTTCCCCTTTCTCCCATCAGAATCAACCACCACAAAAACAGTTCGACACCGGACACGGGGATCAGATTCACGATTGCCAGTACGATTATTACGGACGGGTACGCATACTCTCTCTCTGAACTCTCTCTTTAATTCTCTCTCTCTCTCTCCTTTTTATCGCACGCGTGTGAAAGCGTGATGTGCTGTTGTTGTTCTTGTTGTTGTTCTCGATGTGTGTATATATTTATACGCAAGAAGAAGCGCGCGGTAATGTTCTTTGAATTGTGTGTTGAGAGAGAGAGAGATCAACACCAACGGAAACGACTCTCTTACTACGAATAACTATACTGACATTTTTTATACTCTCTTAATACTACATTACTAAAACCAATCATCATCATCGTCAAACTGAATAATAATAACGATAATACATAAATAAAGAGAGTGGCGACGTGCTCGTCCGACCGAACGATCAAAGTGTTCGATACCGGAACGACGATGACGACGACGACGAGTGGTGATGGCGGCGGCGGCGGCGAAAACGTCGCGAATCATCCTCCTCCTCAAGAGGCAATCGTCGAAAGAGCGAACGCGACGACGCTCACCGGGCACGAAGGGCCGGTGTGGCAAGTATCTTGGGCGCACCCGAAATTTGGCGCGTTGTTAGCGTCGTGTTCGTTCGATCACACGGTGATGATATGGAAGGAGACGAGTTCGAACGTTTTTTCAAGAGTGTACGTGACGCCGAAAGGTTTTTTCGACGGGAGCGTGAATGCGATTTCGTGGGCACCGCACGAGTTTGGGTGCGCCGTGGCGGCGTGCTCGAGCGACGGGAGCGTAGCGGTTATTTCGAGTAATAGTAATGTGGCGGGAGGAGGGTGGCGAAGCGAGAAGATTTCGAACGAAGCGCACGCGGTTGGGTGCACCGGGGTGTCGTGGGGACAAAACGACGAGATTGCGAGTTGCGGGTGCGATAACTTGTGCAAGATTTGGACGAGAGGAGGCGCCCAGGAAGGAGGAGGAGGAGGAGAGAGTAGCAATCATAACCAACATCATCATCATAATCAACAACAACAACAACAATGGCGACTAAAGAAAGAACTTCGAGGTCACTCGGATTGGGTGAGAGACGTCCAATGGGCGCCAAACAACGGTGGTTCCAACGTCCAACAAATCGCTTCCTGCTCGCAAGACGGCAAAGTGTTCATCTGGACCGAAAGCAACAACAACAGCAGTACGAATACTGCCAACAAAGACTACCACTCCGTCCTTCTCAACGACTTCAAAACCGCCGTCTGGCGTCTCAGCTGGTCCGTCGTCGGGAACGTCCTCGCCGTTTCCGACGCCAACAACCAAGTGAGCGTGTGGAAAGAAAGCGTCGACGGCGCGTGGACGCAGATTCAGTCAAAGTAATAGCAAATGTATCATCGATGTTACGCCGTTTCATTTTTCTCATCACTTGAACCAATCGACACAAAAAGAAGCACTTTAAAAGAATTTGATGAACGCGAACGCGTCCACCTTCGTCCCGTCCACCTTCCTCTCCGCCAAAGAGGACAAAGAAGGAGAGGAGGACGTGAACGAGGAGGAAAACGAGGATATATATTTCGCCATCGACGTCGAGTGCGTCGCGACTGGATACACGCACAACGACCGAGCGGTGGCGCAGATTGCCGTCGTGGACGACGCGATGCGGACTTTAGTGAACGTTTTCGTGAAAGAAGAAGGCACTGCTTCCACGTCGTACGATGATGAAAATGAAAACGATACCAACATAGTGTCCACGATTGAACCGTTGACGGGGATAACGAGGGAAAAATTAGAGAAGGAAGGAATTCCGTTTGCAGATGGTAAGAACTGACACTTACGCGTATTGAGTATTTCACGCTTTACGAGTATTATCGCACAATAATAAACTGACGACTTATTCTTATTTTTCTTTGAAACAACGACACGCAAACAACAGCCATGGTTCTGGTTCGCCGATGTTTACCTTCCCGAAAAGCCATTTTGGTCGGTCAAAACGTCTCCAAAGACATCGAGTGGTTAGGTTTGCGCGAAGGCGAAGACTTCAAAGGCGTCGTCGATTTGTGCGGCGTGTGGAGAACGTGGAATCCAAAGTTTAAAACCTATTCAGTGTTCTCGCAAGATCATCTGGTGAGGAGGTTACTGAAAGGCCAGCTGGAGTTGAGCGAGAAACACTGCGCGGAAGGCGATAGCGTGAAATCGATGAAACTGTTTCAGTTGTGGAGAGAGTTACACCACGAGCCGGAGAAGTTGCAACGAGAGAAGGAGAAATTGTTGGAAGGCGCACCAGAACCGAGTTTCGCGAAGAGGTTTCCAACTTTCGAGGGTGTGTGCATGGGAAACAGGAAGACGTGCACGTGCGGAGCGCCTTTTTTTGGCTGATGACGACGCCTTTGCGAGCGGCGAGAGAGATCGTTTGCGCGAGGATTAATACACACACACATTAGAAAAATACTAGAGAGACTTTCTTACGCGGAGGAGATTTACCTCAGGACGGGATGAGAGCGCCATGATCACCACCACCACCTCTAGCAGCATAGTATAAAGAGAGACATACATAAAGACATGTA
>Ga0209308_10004818_pt1 | contig 10529 bp, 9 predicted proteins | sample COGITO_mtgs_1204_3_FD_184806 | JGI IMG/M metagenome (GOLD analysis project Ga0209308, IMG submission 184806) | Pelagic marine microbial communities from North Sea - COGITO_mtgs_120405 (SPAdes) (version 2) | ecosystem: Environmental > Aquatic > Marine > Epipelagic ...
ATATCAGAACAATTAAATAATGGATTTTTAAAATTGTTTAAAGATTTTGAATGCAAAGAACATAATAATTTTATTTTAAAAATATATGGAATATGGGAAACTGATATTGAATACGGTATCACTTATAAATTTGAAATCATACAATAATTATTACATTATCATCCATCTGTTGAAAAAAACTCTAATATAATTGTCATCATTCCAACAACAACCAAGTTTATAGCAGAAGTAAAATATGTTGCAAATGCAATTCGATTCATTGTTGTAGAATCTTCTTTTGCATCTTCACTTACTCCTGTTTTTATATTAATATATAATCTTAAATACTGAAAAATAGCAAATATTTGAAATAAAAATAAAAAGGATGTTCCTGCCGATAATTGATAATATTCTTTTGCAACCTTTCCTTGATTTATACGTTTGTAAAAATTTACATTTAATGTAATAATCCACAATAATATAATAATTGTTAATATTGAAGGTGCTGAACTTGTAAAAAACGCTTTTAAAAAATCAATCAAACCGTTGATGGAACCTTTTTTCTCAATCATAGCAATTCTATTATAAATCGCAAAACTAACAAAAATAACAGTTAAAATGGAGAAACATACAACTCCATATCCATATATAGTAGAATTTGCACGTCCATAACTTCCATCTGCTGATATCTCATTTCCAAAAAAAATCTTTATACACATTCCGACAACAGCGATCATCATCATACTATTTATAACATATTCAAATCCACCCCTATTATCATATTTTGTTGATGTATTAAATTGACTAAATTCGTTTATTGAATTTTTTAAGTTAGAACTCATTACTATATTATATATAATATATATATAATATAGTATGAGTTTTAACAACAGTTCATCATATAATTATAATCGTGAACAAAATTATGTACTTGATCGTAAATTAGTTTCTGTTCATTCAGAGGATAGAGATATTACAAAATGGAAAAATTCTAATACGTTTGAAATAATGATATCATCTGTATCTAATGTTCAATCATTAAGATTAATACAAGCAACTATGCCTGGGTTCTATTATACATTTAGCAATGATTATCAAAATACTAAATTTAATTTTACGGTAGGCGAAACTACTTATAATGTAACAATAAATGAAGGATATTATACACCAGAACAATTGGCATTAGAATTAAAAACCAAAATGAACACAATATATGGAGTGGATAATAATTTCAATGTTATTTACAATGAAATAAAGCATACATTTGTGTTTTTTCACGATACTGTAACGTTTAGTTTTGATTTTTCAAAAAAAATTGATTATGATATTACTAATTGCGATCAACCGATTGTTTGGAATAATTATATAAAATGGGGACTTCCGTATAATCTTGGTTTTAAAAAGGAAACCTATACATCGTCTACAAATGTAAATGGTATATTTGATTATAAAAATGTTGATACTACAGATTTAACTCAATTTATAGAATCTCCGATTTCATTTGATATTAATGGAGAAAATTGCATTTATATGGAAATAGATAAATACAATTCGTATGATGAGTTATATCCATATAACAAAAGTAGTACGAATATATATGGAAATAATGCATATGACGGTAAAATAAATTCGGCATTTGCTAAAATACCTATTAGAAGTAATACGGATTATTCACACGATTCAAGAACACATTATTTACATAATTTGGTGCACTATGAACCACCAATTGAGAGAATAACACGTTTAAAATTTAAATTTCGTTTTCACGACGGACGTCTTGTTGATTTTCAAAATTTTCCATTTGATTTTACAATTGAATTGAATTCATTGAAAAATGAAATTGATAAAAAATCAAATATACGAATACCTGCTACTTATATTATATAAACCAAATTTTTATTATGTATTAATATATGTAGTGTTAAACCAATTTACTAATATGTTAATATCACATGTAAAAAAATTATCATTAGGAAATTCTTTATTAAAACCATCTAATTTTAAAAATTTAGGTTTTTTCATTTTTTTATTTTTATAATAAATATAATATCCATATTTTCCTTTTCTAATACATGCATCTTCATTGATAACTCTTGATTCATTTGTATTATTATCTTGTTGTGTTTCTATGTCAAATAGTTCTTCTGCTACATCATCAATTGATATATTTTCAATGTTTTTTTTAACATGTTTGAGAGATTTTTTTAAATCATTCCATTCTAAATACTTTCCAAATTTACCTGTTTTCACATAAACTGGTAAATCCTTATAATTACCAATAGACGAAGAATCCAATTGTTTTTTTATATCATCTTCAGTTTCTATTAAATCATTAATCATATATTCACCCTTTCTTAATTTATTCAAATCGATTTCTTTACGTACTGATTTAAATGTTATATTATTTTTATTATTATTTTTATTATTAGAATCATTTATTGAATCACACTTAATAACAGGACCGTATTTTCCTATCATATAAGTATGATGTTCATCGATTCGTATAGTTTCTTTTCCTCTTTCTAAAATATTTAAAGAGAGATTTTCAATTTCATTATTGCATTTTTCACATATATCTTGCCATTTTTCATTATTTTTTGCAACTTCATCCAGTGTGTCTTCCATTTGTTTTGTATATGAATATTGGAAAAGAGTATCAAAATGCTTAATAAGAAATTCTAATGCCAATATACCAACTGGGGTTATAATCAATTTATTTTTTTCATTCCCAAATTCGCGTTCAAGATTGATAGATCTAATTGTTTGAGATTCCAATTCAAACTCTTTGCATATTATTGTTTTACCCTTTACATTTTCTTTTTTTACATATTTTCTCTCTTGTATTTTATCAATAAGTGATGAAAATGTAGATGGTCGCCCAATTCCATTTTCTTCTAATAATTGAATTAGTTTTGCTTCTGTATAATGCTGTTTGGTTTCTTTCAAATGAATAGTTGCTTTTATTTTATTATAGTTTAATACAATTGATGGTTTTATTAATTGTAAATAGTTATATTCTTTATTAACATCTTGATAACCACTTACGACTTTCCATCCGGCAAATATAATGTGTTCTGTTTGATATTTATATATGTATTTCATTGGAGCATTAATAGAACATGTCAAAAGAGAGATTTTTGCATTTTTCATACAACTTTCTAATGTTCTTTCACGAATTAAACAATAAAGGCGATTTTCTTTTGCAGTAAATTGTGTTTGATCCAACTCTTCAACCGTAATATTTGTTGGGCGGATTGCCTCATGCGGACATGCGTCTTCTGGGTTTTCTTTTATTTCCTTTTTACTCTTTTTTTTCTTTGTTGTGGGTTTGGAAATAGTGTTACATTTTAATTCATCATATGATGTATTTACATTTACGTATTGTTCTCCATATTTTATTATTATAAACTCAACCATTTTTTTTCGAAAATCGTCACTGTATGTTGTATTTTCAGTTCTAGGATAGGTAATTGAACCACTTTCATATAGTTTTTGACATAATGACATTGTTTCCTTTGGAGATATATGAAATTTATTACTTGATGCTTGTTGTAAAGTACTTGTTGTAAATGCATTAGGCGATATAGACTCTTTATCTTTTAATTCAAACCCATTATATGTATGATTAAATGATTTGCTTTCCTTTAAAAAAATACTCACATTTATTTCATCAGTTTCTTCATGATTTAAAACAAACGGAATATTTTTACTAGTAAAATTTCCAATAATAGAATAATATTGTTTTCCTGGAAATTTATCAATTTCTTTTTGATTTTCATATATTAAACGTAACGCAGGTGTTTGGCATCTTCCCGCAGAAATACCATCCTTTACATATTTCCATAATAAAGGAGAAATTTTATATCCAACTAATATATCCAATGTTTGACGTGCTAATTGAGCATTTACAATAGGCATATTTACAATTGTAGGATTTTCAATTGATTTTTGTAATGCCGATTCTGTTATTTCGTGAAAAATAATTCGTTTTGTTTTATTAATAGGTAAATTAAATAATTCGCATATATGCCATGCAATTGCTTCTCCTTCACGGTCGTCGTCGGTTGCAATAATAATTTCATTTGCCTTATCTATTTCCTTTTTAATATTATTTATTTTTTCTTTTTTACTTTCAATTTTTGTAAATGTTAATGAAAAATTATTATTAATATCAATTGAAGTAATACCATTAAGTTCTCTAATATGACCGCAACTTGCAATACATTTATATATATATTGTGTATTTTTAGAGTTATTGTTCAAAAATTGTTCAATTTTTTTGCATTTTGATGGAGATTCAACAATAACTAATATATTATCTTTATTTAAATTATGACTAGACGTAGACATATATAATTATATATTCTGTATATTATAATTATGATTTAGGTTTAAGTTTTTATTTTAATTGTTGTTATCAATATGATTTTTTTTAAATTGTGCCCAAGTAATTTTCTTTTCCTTCGGTTTAGATACGGATTTTTTTTTCCCAGTTTTTTTATCAATTCTCTCTGCTTTCGTTAATGCACTATCAATATACATTGCTTTTAACAATTTACCAACTTCAAATGCTCCTTCATGCTGATCTAATTCACTTTTTTCAATTTGTTTTAATATATCCAATAATTTATGTAAAATATTTAAATTCAATTCATCCTTTTTTAATTTATTAAAAATATCAGTATAATTATTAAAAATAAAACTACATTGTGATACACACATTGCGTCAAATTGTGATGGATTGGATTGTGCTAATCTACTATACTTACTTTTTAAATTCAAAAGACAAGATACATCATTGCGTATTAAATCACTATGTTTTTTTTCACGTATTTCACTAGTACAGTCTTCTACGTTATTCACGTCAATCATTTTGTTTAATTGTAATTTATCTAAATTATCCATATATAATAACTATTATAATATCTTTATATTAATATATATGAAACAAATAGTAAAAAGTAAACATAATACGACTAAACGTAAACTTAATAAACGTAAACTTAATAAACGTAACTTTAGTAAATGTAAAATGACTACACGTAACATGCGTAAACGTAACACGCATAAACGTAACACGCATAAACGTAACACGCATAAACGTAACACGCATAAACGTAACACGCATAAACGTAACACGCATAAACGTAAACTTATGAATAATAATATATATATGAAAAAATATATGAAAAAATATATGAAAAAATATAATAAACAATATGGAGGAGAATCTGGAAATAGACCTAATGGAATTATGCCAGATGTAATCGCTTCAGATACGAGTGGAAAAAATGCAATACAAAAACTAGCATCAGAACAACAATCGCATAGTGACGCAATAAAGGCAATGGGAGGAGGAAGTAATAGTGGAGGTAGGTCTGTTGGAATACCTTGCTGTAAAAGCGAGGGAAAAAATGCTGATTATACATATCCATGTCCAGATGGAAAATGTGGACCTCTAGCACAATTTCCAAATGATAGTAATGGAATTATTTCAAAAGTATTAGGTAATGTTGCTGAAACATATACTGGAACAAAATTTAATGCCGAATTTGATAGTGGTAGTAATTTATGGTAAACATGTATTGTTATTAAAAAATAATTAATTATATATTATTAATTATTATTAATTATTTTTAATAACAATATTTTTTAATAACAATATATTTTAATATGAATACTTCTGATACAACCTTATCTATAATAGTAATTATTATTTTTTTATTTTTATATATATTCAACTTTATCATTATTCAAATGCAACATATTAAGGAAAATTGGGTTATGTACAGATGTCAACCATTGATTATTCCATTTGCTTCATTTTTTGGACATGATACATCTGAAAATTTTGGTTTTTGTATAAGAAATATGCAAAAATCATTTATGGGTGATATAATGAAACCTTTATATTATAGTGTTGATGTAGCAAACGAAACTACAACAAATTTAACCAGCAGTTTAAATTATACTAGAAAATTAGTTACGGGATTGAGACTTAATTTTATGGACATGTTTAAAAACATTTTTGCAACATTATATAACATGATAGTTGAAATTCAACGTATGATGATAATTATGAAAGATTCTATGGGGAAATTAATAGGTACAATGACAACATCAATGTTTTTAATTCATGGATCTATGCTAACAATGTCAAGTGCATGGGCTGGTCCACCTGGAGGGTTAGTACGTGCTTTATGCTTTCATCCAGATACTGAAGTATTGTTAAAAAATGGAAAAACATATTTAATGAAAGATATTCCATTAAACAGTATATTACCAAATAATGCACGTGTTATTTCTAATATGAAAATAAGTAATTTAGATGAAAATGGAAATATTGTTGAAAAAATGTATAAATTAAAACGAAATAAAATAAACATTGAAAACAATTCTCACAATGATATTATCGTGTCAGGTAGTCATTTAGTATATGATTTAAATACACAAAATTTTATTCCAACGAAACATATAAAAACATCCGAATTAACTAATATAAATTGTGAAATATTATCTTGTTTAATAACGTCTAATAATACAATTCAACTTGGTGATTGGATTTTTCATGATTGGGAAGATAATAATGGATCGCCATCGAAACAAATATAATATTATTATTTTTATATAAACCAATTTACGAAAATGTATATTTATAATTTATTTAGTAATTATACATATACTATATATGAGTAAAGATAATATTAGTAAAAAAATAGAAAATTTATATTTAAAATTTGGGTTCATGGATAAATATGGTTCTGACGTATGGATCAGTGCTATATTATGCATTATATTTTTAATTTTAATAACATACTTTTATTTATTTAATTTATTACAAGTAGTTAAAAGTGATTGGCCGAAATATCGATGCAATCCAGGTATTATACCATTTGCTGGATTTATTAATAAACCATATGATAAAACAAATTTAGAATATACTGCATACAATTTTACAGGTTGTGTTAATTCTTTTATTAAAAATCTATACGAATCAGTTACTTCACCATTTATTTATTTAATTGTTATACTTCGTGAAACAATAGCATCTTTAAATGACTCGTTTAATTTATTACGTAATCTATTTACAAATGTAAGGAACACCTATGAATATGTTAGTAAAAAAATTCATGTTGCGATTATGAATATTGTTATTTCTTTTATACAATTCATTTTAAAAACCAAAGATACTATGGGTAAAGTAAATGGTATTTTAACAACTGCTCTATATTCCATAATTGGTAGTTATATGGCACTTCAATCATTTTTTAAATCATTATTATCATTAGTATTTTTATTTTTGGTTGCAATGGCATCATTTATAGTATTATACTGGACAATTGGAGGTGGATTAGCAGGTATACCCATTATTGGTACTGCGTTAGCTGCACCCTTTTTTATTACCGCACATTTAGTTACATTAACCATGATTGTATTAGTTATTATTTTCTTGATTTTTTCTATTTATATGATGAAAGCATTACAACTATCTACACCCCCTCCTCCTGGTGTACCTAGTTGTTTTTCTGAAAATACACTCATTGAAGTTAAATATAATAATATGAATCGACAAAACCAATTTGTTAAAATTAAGGATATAAAAATTGGAGATGTTTTAAAAAATAATGAAATTGTTACTGCAACTATTAAAGCATCGTCAAGTGAACAAAATGTATATAATTTATATAATGTAATGGTTACAGGAGAACATCGTGTTTATCATAATATATTAAAATGGATAAAGGTTAAAAATCATCCAGATGCACATCTTATAACAGATTTTAATGAACCTTATGTATACTGTTTAAATACAAATAAGAAAATATTTACAATTCATGATACAATATATTCAGATTGGGATGATATTGATGAAAAGGTATTGAATGATTTAGATATAAATTGTGTAAAAAATGGGATTTTAAATAAAAATTTTACATATGACGATCTTCATAAACAATTAGATAGTGGGTTTATATCAAGTACTATGCTTACATTACAAAACGGAGAATCTATTCCAATAAGTAATATTAAAATAAATGATATTCTTAAAACCGGCGAGAAGGTATTAGGTATTATTACAATTTTAGGTAAAGATATGGTTATTTATAAACATATAATTGATACAAATTGCATTTATGGTACCAAAAATATACATTTTAATAATAATAATTTAGGTACAGTTAATTGTATGTATGATGATATTAATAATAATAATAATATAGTTAATACTAGTATTACAAATAAAAAAGAAGATTGTATTTATCATTTATTAACAGATTCAACAAAATTACATATTAATAACTTGCAGTTCAATGATTATAACTCTGGTATCGATTTATATATTATATAATTTATTATTTCATTAATTTATTATTTCATTTATATTAAATTATTATTATATATAAAAATGGATAATATTGCAGAAGATGTGACAAATTTTACAAAAATTAATGATATAGATAGTTTTTTAAATTACAAAATATCTATAAAAACAATGATAGGTTTAGGTAGTATATGGGGTATATTAATGATATTTTGTGTAATAATTCTACTTGGTGGTATAGATAATACTATAGAAGTTTTAAAAAGTTTATTTAATATAACAAAAAATACTGTAAAAAAAATAAACAAATAATTTTTAAAAATTTATATATATAAAATGATTAATATTATTTAATTTATATATATATTACAATTCTCTTTTTATCTATTTTTATATTATAGTAAATGAGTATAAATAATTTTTTAAATCAGACAATATCATTTAAATCAATTATTGTTATTTGTGTGTTTTGGGGGATTATAGGAATAATTACATTTTATCAATTTTTTGGTGGATTAAAAGAAGGTTTTGAAGCAGGACTCTTTGGTTTAGGTAGTATTATTAATTATAAAATGGGAGATGGTGTTAAAAATAGTTGGGATAGTAACAATATTTTTAAACCACAAGATTCTATAATTAACGATATAAATAACAATAATGTTGATTCCTTAGATGTTTATACAGATTTAGAGCATAATGAAAGTGGGCCAATACCATTACCTGATGATGAATTGGTTTTTTTTGATACAAATAAGTTTAGTCCTGATTGCTGTCCGTCTAATTATACAAACAGTAGTGGGTGTTTATGTGCTGCACCCGAGCAAATGAAATATTTAAGTGAACGTGCTGGAAATAGCACACTTGTTAGCAATTATTAGAAAATATATAAATACAATAAATTATTTTATTTATATTATTAAGTGAGAGTAAAATATAGGATAAGTTCAGTTCTGTGGTGTGATTTTGTCATTAGCGAGTTAAACATATATCCCCCTTACACGACCATAGACCCATTAATCTCATATACACGATGCATTGACGGTGTATTGTTTGATCTATATATTATCCAATTTATATTATCACTGATATTGATTTTTGGCATCTCAACTTCACTTGTATTTGTAGGTGTAATTGTAGATGTTTTCGGATTCCATTTATAACTAAAATCATTTGAACCACACCAATTATTATACTCTCTTACACGTCTTTTGCAATTATTATCACTATCACCTGATCCACGATATTTTTCTCCCCACGTGTCGCGATACCATTTGTTATCAGGATTAAAATCATATCGGCTTTGACAATTAAGTTTCGTATGCACATAACATCCTGGTTCTGTCGGTTCAATAATATTATCAGGAGGATTCCATGCATAAGTAAAATCATTTGAACCGCACCAACTATTAAAGTCACTTACACGTCTTTTGCACGTATTTTCAGAAACATCTGCTCCCATATATTTTTCTCCCCACCAGTCTTGATACCACTTACTCCATTCTCTATTGTTATTATATGGTTGACGTGGACAGGTGTCGTTTGTATGCATATGGCATCCTGGTTTTGTCGGGGGCGGGGGTTTTGAACTACTTGTTTTAGATTTAATAGCTTTATACATTTTATTATCAGTTTTAACTGCTATTAAAGAACCATCTTTTTGTTGAAAAATATCTTTAAACCCATTTGTTTTTATATCGCCTTCAATCTCTATATGTACCCAATCATTATTTCGTAAGTAACGTATTTGTTTATTAATCTTTCCTATACTCACAATTGTTCCATCTTTTAATTGTATTATACTACTAAATTGCCAATTTTTTCTATTCAAATTATTACTGTATATCCATTTATTATCCTGTGTTTTTTGTACAATTATATTATCCATATTTATACCTACTAATGATCCATCATTAAATTGAGTAATAAATTTTAATTTAATACTATTATCAAATAATTTAAGTGTTGTATTTTCTGACTTATATAAATAATTATTAAAAGATGATACAAGAATGACCGAATTATCCTTCAATACACATATTGATAATATTTTATTTTTAAAATTTATATTATCTATTTTTCTCCAATTACCTGATGTTTTACTTTCATGCAATTTATATATTAGTCCGTCAGTCCCAATACATATAATTGTCATTGATTGTGTTTGCGATACTATTGTAGTCGAGGTATTTATAAAATCTTCAGAAAAATTGCCATTACTAGTATTCCA
>Ga0209308_10004820_pt1 | contig 10528 bp, 13 predicted proteins | sample COGITO_mtgs_1204_3_FD_184806 | JGI IMG/M metagenome (GOLD analysis project Ga0209308, IMG submission 184806) | Pelagic marine microbial communities from North Sea - COGITO_mtgs_120405 (SPAdes) (version 2) | ecosystem: Environmental > Aquatic > Marine > Epipelagic ...
TCCGTATCAAGCCAGATATCTTTGGGAGCAATCGCAGTAAAGAATCGTATGAGAAACACGGCGGTTATCTTCCTATCTACGAGAAAGAAAACGCATTCTCATTCATTGATGAGTATGATCAGATTGCTATCGTCGACGCTGATATTTACATTCGACCAGATTCTCCTAACATCTTCGATGACTTCGCCCCAGAGTATTCTTTTGGTGCTGTGTGTGAACGTGAGATGCCTATCACCGATGTGTATCAGCAAAAGATACTGAACTACTCTCGGATGCAGTACGAGTATCTACATAAGCAGAAGAAGATTGATTTTAAACCAAACAAACTTGGTTATGAGTTCTTTAATATGGGGATGATATTAATCAACAGTGCTTTATTTAAAAGATATCTTCAAGATCAGACACCCAAGCAGTTCATCGAAAGAACTGAGTTCAAGGACTTTGTAGATGGTCAAGGCGCATGGAAGTGGTCGACCGATCAAACACTGCTCAATTATTTTCTGAAAAAGTATCAGGTGCCTACACAACATATGGATCATAAATGGAATGGTCTATACTCCGTTAATGTTGATATAAAAAAGTGTCACTTTATTCATTTTTTCTTGAAGGATAAACTTCCTAGTAGTGGCGAGAATGTCGAGGAACTGATGAAAAAGATATGATTAAGTTAGTTCTTTTTGACCTTGACGGTGTTCTTGTGGATGCCAAAGAAATACATTATGAGGCACTTAATGAGGCCCTCGGTGAATATGCTATAACCCTAGATGAACACCGTAACTTTTATGATGGCAGAAAAACCTATGAGAAGCTGAACACGTTAACCGAGAAAAAAGGATTGCCTGTTTCAGACCATGAAAAAATATTTAATCATAAACAGAAACGAACAGTGGAGATGCTACACAGTCTTCCTATCAACACTCATGCACTCGAATTGTTCCAACACTTAGAAGATAATGGTTATCTGATAGGAGTATGTTCTAATAGTATACGTAGAACTGTATTAACGGCTCTTGCTAAGAGTGGGTTGATAGAGTATTGCTCAGTCATCCTGTCCAATGAGGATGTGAAGAACTCTAAACCACACCCCGAGATCTATTGGAAAGCAATGAGCATGATGAACTGTCTACCTGAAGAGACTGTCATCGTTGAAGATTCCCCGCCTGGATTGCTGGCAGCAGCACGTTCTAACGCGGCATATATAAGAGTGGTGAATACAAGTGATGTGACAAAGGAAAACATTATGCCTAAATTAGAATCCGAAACTGTTAAAAATGTTTGGAAAGACGACAAGTTAAATGTGGTCATTCCGATGGCAGGAGCAGGATCTCGTTTTAAAGAAGCGGGGTTCACCTTTCCTAAACCTTTAATCGATGTCAAGGGCAAACCAATGATCCAAGTGGTTGTTGAGAATCTTGGGCTTGATGCAAACTTTATATTCATCGTACAAAAAGAGCATCGTGAACAGTTTCACCTCGACAACATGTTACCGTTGATTACTGGCCCTAACACTAAAATCGTAGAGGTTGACTGTATCACGGAAGGTGCTGCTTGCACTACACTATTAGCAAAAGAATATATCAACAACGACTCACCACTATTTTTTGCTAACAGTGATCAGTGGGTAGACTGGGATCCTGTTCAATTCATGTATGACATGCAGGAAACGTCGGCCGACGGTGGTATAATCACTTTCAAATCAACGCATCCTAAGTGGTCATTTGCCAAATTAGACGAGTTTGATAACGTCCTTGAAGTAGCAGAAAAAAATCCTATCAGTGACAATGCAACAGTAGGTTATTATTACTGGAAGCATGGGGCAGACTTTGTTAGATATGCAGAGCAGATGATTGAGAAAGACATTCGAGTTAATGACGAGTTTTATGTGTGTCCCGTATTCAACCAAGCAATTGAAGACGGTAAAGTTATACGCACTCATCAGGCAAAAGAGATGTGGGGACTTGGCACTCCTGAAGACTTAGAATATTTTTTATTAAAATGGTGAATATATTATGATGCATGGTACTAATACACAAGTTGTTAATGTTTTGCCTTTTATTCCGACAAATTCTATTGGCGTTGAAATTGGGGTTTGGGAGGGAAACTCTTCTGCAAAATTTATCAAACGTAATCTTAAAGAGTTCCACATGGTGGATCCATGGCAAACGCCAGAACCTCTCACTGAAAGACTGCTCGATCGTTACGCTGAAAAGATTGGATCAAAATCACGAAAAGATTGGGACGCTTATTATGAAAGGGTTTATAATAAAGTTGTTGACCGTTTTGGTAGTTTACCAAATGTGAAAATACACCGTAAATTTTCTATAGATTTTTTAAACGAATATCCTGATAATTATTTTGATTGGGCATATGTCGACGGTGACCACGGATACGAAGGGTGTAAAGCGGATCTTCTTCTTTGTAAAAAGAAAGTAAAATTTGGCGGATATATTTTCGGAGATGATTATTCTTGGGTTCACGGCATCGGAAAGGAGGGGGTGACAAAAGCAGTTAATTCTTTAATAAATACTGGGTGGAAACCTAGACGACTGGGCGACTCCCAATTTGAATTTAAAGTAGTTTAATGTCAACAAGAATAATTATTAAAACAAGTAGGGGTAACCGATGCGTGAGATATATGAATGGACAGGAAAATTAGGTTGGCCGTCAGGTTCTTCTAATCTCAAACCACACGAATATTTATTTTATGAATTGAATCAGGATAAGATAGCAAATGCTCTGAGACACCTGAATCCCAAAAAAGTAAAGGATATGGATCTTATTCGTGTAGGTGGAGAACGAGACGGTGGGTATCTAATGCTCGAACCGTTGTTGTCGAGAGGTAAGGTTGCATATTCTTTGGGCGTCGGGAAGACATCCAAATGGGAGGATCAGATTAAGGACTATGGGTATGATATCCACATGTATGATCACACAGTTAATGGTGCCCCAGTCCAGCACCCCCAGCTTCATTTTCATAAAACTGGGATTGGTCCGAAAAATCAAGGTCCACTTAAAACTATAGAAACCATCATTGAGGATAATGGACACTCCAACGAAACAGATATGTTACTACAATGTGATGTTGAAGGTGCTGAGTGGGAGTCGTTTGCGCGGACGCCACAAAAAACATTAGGTCAATTCTCTCAAATTATTCTTGAGATGCATTGGTTTCTACACTATTGTTCTGACCCCAACAGATTAAATCTGATTCACAAAACCTTATCTAATTTATCTCAGAATTTCACACCATACCACATTCATTCGAATAATTATGTAGGTTTGTTTGGAGTAAAGGGAAAGGTAATGGCTGAGGTAATCGAAGTTTCTTATGTTAGAAACGACTTGGTTGAATTCACTAACGAGAAACTGGTCTTTCCCACCCCTTTGGATAAACCAAACTCCAAGGGCAATAAACCAGATGTTATTCTAGGAGAATTTGGGTGGTAGTAAAAAACCTTGCTGTTAATTGCAGATCCAGAGGAGGCGGTCAACCTTATACAGTCGCTGGGTTGGGCGACAGAATACATACTCTTCTTTTAATGTATCAGTATTCTATGTACCATGATGTAGTTGTAAACGCGCATATCAGTTCACGACAATGGGGGTTAGACGAAAAAAAAAATAATTCTTGGAGAGAACTATTACTCCTCTTGCCCGAAGGAAGGGTAAATTTAATTCCGCACCAAGTGGCTGATCTCGAAGAAAGAAACTGGATTAACTATCTTCACTCGAACGGTTATAAAAACACAGAAACTTATTACTATACAAAGAAAGTACCTGTTGCATCAATCGAAATAACTCAGTATATATCAACATTGCCTGAGATACCGGCAGAAGACCTTTCAACAGACTTTGAATTGCCCGAAAAATATATTACTGAACAATGGGATTCTCAAGAAAAAATGAGAAGCATAGACCCAGATCAAATAAAGCGTGTCCGAGAAATATATCGAAATATGGGATATGATATAATTACTATAAATGAAGGTAAACTGATGGTTGATCAGAAACAACCCTTTGATAGTCGCTCTATTAAACACATTGCCTATTGTATGAAGCACGCTGAATATCATATTGGCGCTAACTCGGGATTCTTTCACCTTGCACATTTATACAAACCTTATGATAGGATAAGGATTTACACAAACAGGCCGCACGACCACGTTACGCGGGCGCAACAGAACGGATCTAAAGTGAACTATCTATTATGAGAATCGAAGTACCAATCAGCGTCAGCGAACTATTTGATAAAATTACTATCTTAGAAATAAAAGTTGAGAGGGGATTGATTGCTGCCCAGAAAGAACTTGACGAACTGAACAAAAAAGTTCCAGCAGATATATCACAAAGAGTTATGGACGCTGTTGTGATATTAAAAACTATCAACCTTTCTTGTTGGAACGTTGAGGAAGAAAAACGAAAATACGAAGAAACAAAGACATTTGACGACACCTTTGTCGAGCTTGCAAGATGTGTTTACTTATTTAACGACGAAAGATCACGAGTTAAAAAGATTATAGATAAATTGACTAACTCGGAAATAACTGAATATAAAAGTCATAGGACTAATTGATTATGAAAACTGCTTTGATTACAGGTATAACGGGTCAGGACGGCGCTTACCTAGCCAAACTTTTGTTAGGAAAGGGGTATAAAGTATATGGTTTATCTTCCCGCCGAGTAAATCAATCCTACGCCAATTTAGATTGGTTAAATGTGAGAGGGGTTGATTTTATTAACGCGGATATGACCGATCAGTGCAGTATACAAAATGTAATAAAGAAAACCCTTCCTGACGAACTATACAACCTTGCGGCTATGAGTTTCGTTGGATCGAGTTGGGACACCCCAGTATACACTTCTAATGTAAATGCCATGGGCGCGCTTTATGTTTTAGAGGCTGTCAAGAATTTCTCTCCGCACACTAAGATCTATCAAGCAAGCACCTCTGAGATGTATGGAAATTGCGGCGGATCTGAACCCAAAGACGAAGATACTAATTTTGTGCCTCGGTCACCATATGGCGTGGCAAAAACATTTGCTCATAATATGATGGTGAACTATCGCGAAAGTTATGGTATGTTTACCGCTAATGGCATTCTGTTCAATCACGAAAGTCCTGTGCGTGGAATCGAATTTGTTACTCGAAAAATTACTGACGGTGTTGCTAAGATTTCGTTAGGGATTCAGGACAAAGTGTCTTTGGGTAATCTAGATTCGAAACGAGATTGGGGGTTTAGCGGTGATTACGTAGAAGCAATGTGGATGATGTTACAACATAACGAACCCGATGATTTTGTGATCGCTACCGGATCTACCTACACTATAAAAGATTTCCTAGATTTGGCGTTTATGGAAGTTGGCATCGAAGACTGGGATAATTATGTTTATCAAGACCCTGCTTTCATTCGCCCGGCCGAGTTAGATATTCTTCTGGGCAATCCAACAAAGGCTAAAAGAGTGTTGGGTTGGGAACCCAAAACGCCAATCGGTGGTTTGGTTGCTATGATGGTAGAGGCTGACATTGAACGAAATAAATAAAAGAGACTGGGGTTGGTGGCATGTCCTTGTTGAAAAAGAACCTAGTGTAAAAGTCAAAGAATTAATCTTAGAACCTGGAGGCGCGTTATCTTTTCAACGTCACTTCAAACGAAACGAACATTGGTTTGTCCTTAAAGGTAAATTCACTCTATATCTAGAAGACGAAAAGAGCAAGTCCGAAAGAGTTTACAACGAGTATGAAACCTGTGTAATACCCCGAGGTACATGGCACCAAGGTTGCAATCCCTTTGACGAACCTTGTTCAATACTCGAAGTGCAGTATGGACAATTGTGCGTAGAAGAAGACATAGAGAGAAGACATGCAAGAATTTAATATTGTAACAACCTTCGCCGAAAAGCATAAGTGGGGGCATGACATGGTAACGTCGTGCGAAAAATACCTACCCAACAATTGCACTATCTCGGTTTATCTGGATCAGGAACTTCCCGAAGACAGAGAGCGTGTAAAATATTTTAAATTACCCGAAGAAAGAATTCGAAAATTTAAAGAATGGTTCATGCCTATTAAAAATTCTAAAATACCACCCAATGTCGAATGCAACAGTGACGTGTATAACAAAAACCTTTATTACTTTTGGGACGCTGACCGCTTTTGTTATAAAGTTTATGCGATGAACGAGGCTATTAGGTCGCAACAAAACAGATATATGGTTTGGGTGGATGCTGATGTTCTTTTTGAATCCTCGCCAAGTAATGAATGGATGAAATCCCTTATCAACGAAGGCACATATACTTCTTTTCTTCATAGAAAAACAAGGCACGCTGAAACTGGGTTCGTAATATTTGACAAAGAACATTCGTATAATAATGAGTGGTGGGATACTGTGATGGATCTATATGATAACGGCAAAATCACGCAGATTGAATCTGGCTGGACCGATAGTCACGTACACGATTATATGATTTCTTTATCAACAAAAATTGGGGTAAAACATACTCGACTATCGAAAAATGCCGGACACGCTTGGAACGAATCACCACTGATCAAACACTGTCGTCATTTCAAAGGGTTGCGAGCAAACAATGAACACGGCAGCAATAAATGAAGGGACAGATAGTTTATATAGAGGGCAGAGAAGATTCGGAGAAACAAGCAAAGAAAGCATTTGATTCTTTTACAAAATACGGATGGGACGTTAAGATGCATCCAGGGATTACGCCAGAAACTCTTAACGAAGAAGACTTCCCTTACCCCAACGTAAAGAACGGAAGGCTTGACGGGATTAGTAAAAACGAACCTCACAAATATAAAATCAAGAAGAGTTGTTTATTCAACAATTTGAAGTTTTGTGAAACAGTAATAGACGCAAAACAACCAATGGCATTTATAGAACACGATGCTGTTTGTATCACCCCTTACCAACCAACGCCGTTTGACGAGTTCTTGTTTCTTACATTTGATTATTGTTTCAAACCACCCACAGTGTTGGCAAACCACCCTCACTTACGCAAGTATAACCATATGCCCTTTCCAGGCGTCCATGATTTTCCTGTTGATTTCCCGCTAAAGTATTACAAGTACACACTATACCAAGATCAGACAATGTCTCCCGGAACCGCAGCATACTGTCTCACACCCAAGGGTGCTAGAAAACTATTGTATGCCGCCGAGAAATGGGGATTAGAACAATCAGATTTTCATATTAATAGTCTTAATATTCATATGCAGTTTGTTTTTCCTTCCCCAGTAAGGTATAATAAAATAAACTTAAACACTTCTCATGGAAACTAATACTATCTCAAGAATTTTAATAATGTTACGAAAAGGTAGTTGACAACCAGGCGAATATTGGTTATAATGTATTATGAAAATGGAGGAGTTTAAATGAAAGTTTTAATTACAGGTATAGCAGGGTTTATTGGATTTCACACAGCTATACGATTTAGCAATGAAGGTCATACGGTTGTCGGCTTTGACAACTTCAACAGTTATTATGATCCTACTTTAAAATATAAGCGATCTGCGAAACTGGCTGGTGAGCACGACATCGTTGTTGAACACATCGACCTCAAGGATAAAGACGGTGTTGTTGAGTTCGTGAAACAAGAGAAACCAGATCTTGTTATACACCTTGCAGCAATGGCAGGTGTTCGATACTCGATGGACAATCCTCAAGAGTATATCGATAACAATGTCACAGGCACACTGAATCTTATTATCGCTTGTGAAGAAGCTGGTGTCGAGAACGCCATTTACGCTTCCACTTCTTGTGTGCTGCACGGCAGTCCTTTACCATGGAAAGAGGCTGACTATCTGTTTCAACCTACCAGCCCTTATGGTTATAGTAAGTGTGTCAACGAATCTCAGTTCGCAATCTCTAAGATTCCTAACGCTGTTGGTTTACGCTTCTTTACGGTGTATGGTCCATGGGGTCGACCTGACATGGCGTTGTTCGATTTCACTAAGAACATCATTGCAGGTAATGAAATTACTCTATTCAACTATGGTAACATGAGACGTGACTTCACCTACATCGATGACATCGTACAAGGTGTGTTCTTAGTGTCACAGAATATGACAGAGCGTGACCTGTACCATATTGGGTATGGCAAGCAAGTCGAACTCGAACGATTCGTTACCGCTATCGAGACTTCACTTGATAAGCAAGCAGTCAAAGCATACGGACCAAAACACCCTGCTGATGCAACCGAGACATGGAGCGACACAACTAAATTGCAGAAGTTAGGTTATGATCCTATCACCCCTATAGAGGAAGGTGTTGATAACTTTGTTAAGTGGTATCAGGAACACTATGCATGAACCACAACGCCTATGTCATCACATTATCGGATAACGTAGATTCATTTGCAGCAGCAGACAGGTTGATCGACAGTTCTAACCATTACAAAAACGAATTTACTATCCAGAAATTCAATGCAATCACTCCCGATCGCGTAATCGACTTGATGAATCAACACAAGTTGAAGTGGAACTACCCGATGACTGCTCCCGTTCTTGATATTCAGTCTGGGTTATATAAGACGCCATATGAGACTGCTGTAACCGAGAAGCGCATCGCTTGTTTTCTTTCGCACTATCACTTATGGAAAAAAAGCGCAGAGAGTGAAGAAAGTATATTCATCTTTGAACACGATGCGATATTCACTCGTAAAGTGGACATTGACCGTCTGTGTACGAGTAAATACCAAGTGATAGGTTTAAACGATCCTCGCGGTGCAACAAGACGTTCAGCACAGTATCACACAGCAGTATCACTTAGCACACTGGACATTGTTCCTGTTCCCAAGATTGATGATGATAAGATCCCTCAGGGTCTCGCCGGTAATTCAGCATACTTTCTAAAACCAGATGGTGCGAAGAAGTTGTTGGATCTTACTCATGAGTATGGCGCTTGGCCAAACGATGCTCTCATGTGTAAACAACTGATGCCAAGAACACTAGGCGTTGTTCGGAAATACTGTACGAAAGTCCAAGGGGTTAAATCTACAACCACCCTTTAAATAAAGCCTACATAACATGTGAACACCAAAAAGTCGATATTATGAAATCTTATGTAATAACAATTATGTCAGAACCTAAATCCGTTGAAAGTGCTCAACGATGTATCGACTCGATGCCTGAGTATGACATACAGATGTTCGAAGCGATTACTCCCAAAGACAACCCTATACAAATAGCAAAAGATAAAGGAATTCCTCTAAAGTTATTTGAAGAGGGTTACTCTCGTGTTGAAAATTGTATAGCGGCTTTCCTTTCTCACAGTACTCTGTGGGAGAAGTGTTATCAGGATAAAGAAGAGTATCAGATCTTTGAACATGATGCTGTTGCTGTCAACGACATACCCTCTTTTATTGCTTATCAAGGGTGTATCTCTCTGGGCGCTCCAAGTTATGGTAAATTTGAAACACCTCAAAATATAGGTGTCGGTCCTCTAAGAAGTAAGCAGTACTTTCCTGGTGCTCATGCGTATCGTCTTAAACCTGTTGGCGCTAAAACACTTGTCTCTCGAATGAAGATGGAGGCTCGCCCTACGGACATTTATTTAAACATACATTCTTTCCCGTGGCTTGAGGAGTACTACCCTTGGCCCGTTGTCGTGAAAGAATCATTTACAACTATTCAAAAACTCGAAGGTTGTATAGCAAAGCATGGGTATAAAGGTAAATATGAAATCCTTAAAGTCTAGAGTTTTCTTCACTGGTTGTGATTCAAATACTGAATGGCAGTTGGAGTGGTTTGTTACTAATTATATGAAACACAACAAGACACCATTGGTGTTTGTGGACTTTGGTGTGAGTGCTGAGATGCGGGCCCAACCTTTCTTCAGTTCCTTTCTTCAAATAGAACCAGCACCTAAAGTTGCGGCGGGTGGTTGGTTTCATAAGCCAGCATCGATGTTAAAACTCGGTGAGATGTATGATGAAGTGTGCTGGTTAGACACCGACATACATATACTAGGAGATATGAGTGGAATCTTTGATTATGTTGAATCCAACAAACTGTGCATGGTAGAAGACAAGCCTTGGTCTAAGCGCCGAGGTGAAACATGGCATAACAGCGGAGTGGTTGCATTTTCTGGAATTCCTGATATACTAAGAGCGTGGGAACAAAAATGTCGTGTTAACCCTAAAGTAGGAGATCAAGAAGTTCTGCACGACATGCTTCGAGAGTCTCCTATGAAACGTCTCATGAATATCTCGGACGCACCCAACAAGTATAACTGGCTTCGAATTCAACTATTGGATGGAGTTGATAGTTGGGATAAGATAGCGATGCACTGGACAGGTGAAAAAGGTAATATGCAAATTAAGAAGATGATATACAATGGCTAAAATAATTCACATCATAGGTAACGGCGACAAAGCGCATTACTATAATAAAGAAGAAAGAAAAGGTATGAAGTTACTGTGTAACATGCCGCCTTTTGAGATTCCTGCTAGTGAAATCTATGCGACATGTATGGTCGACTTCAAAATGATGGCGGCGCTCACAGAAGGTTCGGTT
>Ga0209308_10004824_pt1 | contig 10523 bp, 11 predicted proteins | sample COGITO_mtgs_1204_3_FD_184806 | JGI IMG/M metagenome (GOLD analysis project Ga0209308, IMG submission 184806) | Pelagic marine microbial communities from North Sea - COGITO_mtgs_120405 (SPAdes) (version 2) | ecosystem: Environmental > Aquatic > Marine > Epipelagic ...
CCTCGCCCAAAGTGACGCTTGGATCGGGGGATGAAAGCTACGCTATTCGCTCTGTTTGTCGCCCTGCTCATGGTTGGGTGTGGTGAGGAGTTCTGAACATGAGCGAAAGCAGTAAATTCTGGGTTAGTCGAGAAGGCCAAAATTACGGCCCTTATTCGCTGGAAGAGCTTAAGACCTATGTTGCGCAAGGACATTTCAGCGAACTGGACTCAGCCTGCGAAGCGAGAAAAGGGGCGAAATGGAAGTCGGTCGGGGATTTCACGAGGAACAGGAAGCGAACCGCAAGACTCGATGACCCCTACAAAGGATCTTCCTCAAGCAAGAAGTCTACGTCGAATGACGATGATAGGGACTTTTACAAAGGCGGCTCTTCAGGCAAGAGTGAAAGCAATGCCAGAGCTTTGGGAAAAGACGATGGATTCATGGCTAAAGCCCCGCCGCCCGATCAAAAGGTCACCGAAAGAATCGAAAAGGAATTATCAGGTGATGGGCTCATTATCGATTTGATGGAATCATGCGTGGCAAAAGCCGAAGGTGATGAGAATAAAGCTAGGTCGATTTACGAGAAAGTTCGCTACAAGCAATTGTCCAAAGAAAAAAAGGATCTTGAGAATAAAGCGGGAATTGGATGCTTGTTTCTCTTCTTGGCTTTCTTGTTCATCGCTTTTTGCGGCGACGATTCTGAGAATGGAGGAAGTAAGGCAGAGAATTCTTACAGCTATAAGCAGGGATACGGAGACGGTTACATCGTCGGCAAAGCTGACAAAAGAGACGGAAAGATCAAGACTTCGGAGCAGAGAGAGAGGTTAGCTAGCTTACATAAAAACGGATACGATAGCCCCTTTCTATACGAAAGTGGTTGGAAAATTGGCTGGATAGATGGATTCCAAGGAAACCCCAAGGAACACTAATCGAAAATCTTTCTAAAACGGATTATTGAAAATACAGTCCTGCTGATTTTCAAAGAATGGCAATCCCGCCTACGACTCCCCCCTGACAACCCCCAACCCTTGACCCTCGCCCAAAAGAGCGACCTCAGTTCCTAAAACGATCAAGCTCTCTCGAGGTTGCCATCGATCTAGACATGGCTGGAGTCATAACCTATTTCTGCATACTGAGTAATGACGAGCATCCGCTCGTAGAGGGAGTAACTTTAACAATTCAACCGCCCCCATTGCCCCTACTGACAATACGCCAATAGGGACAGCTCAACAAGTATCCTCTTCCTCTTCTTCGATTAGACTCGCAAAAGCATCTTCGATGACACATGAAGTGGAGTGAGTGAGCAAATCTTCGAAATCATCTTCCATCTGGTTAGAGCGAGTTTCGATGTAAAGAGCTTTTCCTTTTTTCTCATTTCCACCAGCATCTGAAATAGATTTTAAGAGTAACTCCTCGTTTGGTGAACTAGCTAATTCCTCTTTTGCTAGTTTGTGAAACTTATCAGATGGCATTCATTTATCCAAGCATCTTCAAAACTAAGGGTCAAGGGTGAGTAATGGTATATCCTCCAAGATGAGTATCGACTCATCAAACATGCCCAATTCGCGGTATCCATTCGAGCGGGATAGGTGGGTGCGGAGGTTCATTTTTGTTTTTTCAATGCTATTCTGAAACCTCGTGAGTAAAAGGGATTACTAGGTAACATATTGCGAGCTGCATGATTAAGGTGAGAGCTCCTGTTACCATAAGAGCCACCCCGAAAAACTCTTTTTGAACCTGAACTTGGACCAACAGGATCTACTGCCAATTGTTTCTTGTATGGACCAAGCCAATCCTGACACCACTCAATAACATTTCCGTGCATATCATAAAAGCCCCATGCATTGGGACGATACGATCCAACCGCTCTAGTTTTCTTTAGTCCACTATCTGCGTAGTTTGCTAACTTTGAATTTATGTCATCACCCCAAGAATACTTCGTGGTCGTACCTGCCCGACAGGCATACTCCCATTGACTCTCTGTGGGCAGGGTAAACTCCCAACCTACTGGAATACGACCTTTCTCTTTTTCGCTTAACTTTTTACAAAATGCCATCGCATCATCCCATGTAATTTCCTCAACTGGTAAGTTTTCTCCTTTAAATTTACTGGGATTATTACCCATAACCTTTTCGTACTGCTCCTGTGTAACTTCATATTTACCTAGATAAAACCCTTTGGTTAAAATTACTGGATGGGCGTTTCCTCCTTCACCCATAATGAAGCTGCCTGGCTTACACCAAATTAGCTCCATATCCAAAGCGGACTTAACAATGTAATTTGGCTTTGTAGCATATCCTTCCACAGTATTTGCAAGCCGTGTAAGATCATACTTGGAGGCAACTTTTTTTGATTCGGCAACAGCATTGGCTAATTCAATCTTTTTAGTTTCAGGTAAGGCAGAAACATCACTTACTCCTCCTTCTGCACCAACAACCTTCTGAGCAGTTTCCACATTCTCAGTTTGTTGATTAGCATCCTTGAAGCCCACTTTCCCCTCAAGAACTGCTAACTCAGTAGACTTAGAATCGACGGACAATCCAAACTGGGTACCACGAATCCCCGCGACTCCAACCGGGGATTCAATCATGAACGAAGATTCCCGATTTAATTTTTTAACATCCACCACCAGGTCACCCGTTTCCAATTTGAAGGCTACCCGACTGGGGCTAGTTTCTTCCTTCAAGTCGGTCACCTTTTTTGCCGATGCCCGAAACTCCTTTTGCCAAAAAGCACTCAACAGGAGTTTTGAATTAGGCCCGACCTTGGCAAGCGATCCGGTGGTAAGCAATAGATTCGCTTCCGCATTTGCCTCCGTAATGATGGTCGAACCATGTGGCAAAGGTTCTCCAACAATCACATCCCGGGCGACGGGTTTTACCTCCTGTGAACCGCTGTAGCGGGGAGCGGGAATCACCGTTACCTTACCGGTTGCGGAGGCGATAATGATCGCACCCTTGCCCCGATCCTCAAAGGGTTCGGGCATTTGAAACAAGGCCCGTGCGGCGGCTTCTTGTGCATAGTCCTGATCCGCCTGGGAGAAGCGGGTAATGGGCAGGGTAAACTCCCGCCCTGCTTCATTCTTAATCTTTACATTGCTCCCAACCTGCTCGACAAAGCGGGCCTCCAGGGTGCGTCCGTCCGAACTGGTCCAGGTTCTAAAATCCTCTTCGGCTATACAAATCTTACAGAAAAGTAAAAATGCAAAAATTGGAAAGAGTAGTTTCACAACCTAACCCAACCATCAATCAACCTCCTTAGTCAAGCCACGAGGATGATCTAAGAATTTAGCAGGCTTACAACCGATTACTTTTGCGTATTGGCGTATTGTCAGAGGGGGGATTCTAAACAGATAGTTCGGCAGCCAATTGCTAATATTACTCAACATTCTTCCATGATTTAGAATCATATTCAAATAACAAAGCATTTTCAGAATCAGATATGAAATACAACCAACCGCCTGTATTCTGATCATAGATGTAAGGATATGTTGTCTTATCAGTCCAACGCCACCCCACCTCAGTTTGATAGAACCATCCGTTAGTGTATGGCGAATCCTTTATTTCTTGAGTTGTATTAAAGTCTGAAAGGAAATCTTTATTAACAAGGCTATAGTCATTCTTTAAGACACTTTCAACCGCATCCGAAAAGCCTTTCATTTTACCGGATTTAACCGAATTTGCGTATTTAATCTCCAATTCTTTATCAATTAAATCTTGTACATCACTTAGTTTTCCTAAGCCGTGTTTGTACGGATTTGTAGTAATCTCATTTTCACCCGCTTTTTTACCAATTTGAACTCCTGATGAGGCAATAGCAAGGCTGCCTTTTCCGATTTTTTCCAATTGTGATGAGGCAATAGCAAGGCCACCACTAGTTTCATCTATGACACTATTTGCTGATTGTGATTTTATGGTCGAAGTAGCCTGTAGTGTGCCTGGATTATAAACATAGTCGGCTATCTTAAATGGAGGAGACAAAAGTTCATACATTGTGTAGCTATTCCTCTTTGTCGCTTCTTCAGAAGCGCTATTAATTATTGACGATATCATAGAAAGTGGCAATCCGGAGGCTTGTAAATGTTCTTCGAGAGACATATTAAAAGACTCCAAGTCCATGATCTGCCGACCAAAAACAATGTGCTTAATTGGAAAAATAAATTCTTTCTTATCAACTGAGACCCACATACGAGCCTTAGGGTGGTAAAAAGATGCGTTTCCTTCCAATTGATCCCACATCATGAAATTATTATTTTGTGGTTCATAAAACCAAGGGAACGATGATTGATTGGCAAACAACCAACCCCGATCTGGTACAAAAAACCACCCACTTGTGTATGGCATTGAAGAAATAGTTTTACTTTTGAGGATATCAATAACTGACTCATCAAACTCTTCTAAAGTTAACAAATTATATTCACCGGGATTGCTGTAAACTGATTGATTTCCTTCGCTGTAACCAAGATCATATCCTTTATTGTAGTAAGTCGAGTTAAGATCAGAATACAAAATATTAACGATTTCGGGAATAGTAGCATTTAAATCATAAAGTTGATATGAATAGGGATCTGCTTTGACCGCTTTTTTACCATCTTCAAAACCTCTAGAGAAATTGCTGGAAGGGTCTGCTTTGACCGCTTTTTTGCCATCTGCAAAACCTCTTTCGTAATCGTGGTTAAAACTGTTAGTATAGGGGTTAAGACCTAGTAGGGGGGAGGCTTGGGTATAATTAAAAATTTCTGCTTTTTTACCATCTTCAAAACCTCTATCGTAATCCGCTTGAGCAGATCTCTCATATTCACGTGTGTTTTGATGGAATTCAAAATCAAAATCATCAGCAGCCACTAAAGCAGATACGCGAGCTCCTAATAAAAGTAAGCATAGAAGTAATAAACTTAATCTACTAATAGATTGATTCATGTATTCCATTAATCTAAAAACTATTACATCGTCAAATAGAATTAATTTAATGCCTGTTTTCACTAAACTTGACGATTATAAGAGAGAACCTATTGTTAACTTTATGTATCGCTTACAAGTACTTCTCCTTATCTTAGCTTCTAGTCTTTTATCTGCTAAACAATCGGAGCGATACTACCAAACTCAATACGCTGATAAGATTGGAGGTAGAACTGAGGTAGTAATGAAAGATGGTACTCGTTGTGATATTGTTACAAGCACACACGCCATAGAAGTAGACTTTGCAAAGAAGTGGGCAGTAAGGCTATTGGGCAGAGCCTTAACTACTCATTAAACACAGGCAAGAGAGCTGGTATTGCCTTGATCCTAGAGACTCAATCTGACTGAGCATCCATTCTAATTAACGACACAAATTGCATTTAATATCCTTTAAATCTTGTCAAAATTACTGAAGTTAAATTTCTTCCCGAAAATGCGGTAGGCAAAATTCCCGGTATCCATTTCGAGCGGGGAGAGTAGGGCAACTTTAGATCAGCTGAATTACCCCCATTTTGAGCCCCTTAAAAAACCAGCTATTTACATTGTCCAAAAACTTTTATGTCTTTGGGAAAACGGCCCTCCTTAGGATCACGCTTGGCTAGTGAATAGTCTTTACATCTAAGTAGCTGATTAACAGATAAATAGAAAATGGGGTACTAAATGATGTACCTTTTCTAGTACTCTTTTCAGAGTAGTTTTTAGAGACTATGTATCATGATATATCATTTAGTTTATACTAAATATATCACAATGTATCATCAGGGTACGTGTTTATATCGAGATGGTTACAGATGCTAAGCGAAATTTTGATACTAGAAATTGAGTTTTTTACTGGGGAAGAAGGTCAGCAAAATTCCCGGGTGACTTTTTTATCATTTTTACTTTTTGGTTCCCCATATACACCCCCCCCTAAAGGGGGGTGTGATATAGGAACTAATTTTTTTGTTGTTTATTTTTATTTCGGGAATTTTGGCTAAGCCGCAAAAGGATTCTCAATCGAGAACAAATTGTTCCTTCGCTTAACCTCAAGTTCTCCCTGTCGCGGTGGATGACCTCGCAATATAATGTGAGCTTTAAAATTTATGTCATCCTTATTGCTGATGCCAACAAATGTATCCATATCTCTGCAAATGAGACTGCTGCCACAAAGTTGATGCAAGGAAGCTCCACCCTTTTTATCTCCAGATGGCTTCCGGAAATGGTGAACCATAATCACGGAAGCTTGAGTTTCATCAATCAGAAGATCAATTTCTTTAAAAAGTTCTGCCATTTGCTCAGTGCTGTTTTCGTCCATGCAATGAATTTTGTAAACAGGATCAATTAGAATGACGGGAGGATCTTCACACTTATCTGCAATTTGCTTCCTCAAAACTTCAAGAGATTCAAGGCCATGCCATTTTCCCCGTGCGTTGATAAGGTTGAACCTGCCATCGCCTTCATTGGGCATTATCCCTAAATTCGCCCTCATATCAAAAATCCTTTTCTGGATTACAAAATCGGGCAATTCAAGATTAAGGTAAAAAAACTGGGTCGGTTTTGTGGAAAAGCCTATGAATTCCTTACCATAGGTAATGGATAATCCCAACTGGGTAGCAAACCATGATTTATAACTTTTGGAATGCCCTCCGATTATCATTTTTGATTTTTGATGCAGCAATCCATGCACAACTTCAGGCGGAGGAATTGTATCCGCCTCCTTGATTTTGCTCGAATCTATAATTTTGAATTTATTGTTTTGATCACCATTATCATTATGTAGATTGGTGATCGTTTGTTTTTTTAAGTTTAACATATTATGTTTATTTTAGAATTTTAGTTGTATCAAAATATAGGACCTGTTGGCGGTTGCCATTGTCCCTCATTTGATTTGGAGCCCGAAACAATTGTTCGGGTTGTGTTATTTTGGGATCCGCTCCTAGAAATAGGGCGTAATCCACGAACTTACTTAATTTATTAGGATTATCGTCAGGACACCTGAACCATGCGTGAAGCGACTTTCCTCCAGAATTCAAGACCATCACCAAAGGGAGATGTTTTCTTAACTCAAAAAGGAATTTAGCCTGATTGTCATGGGAAGGCTCGTCGTCGAATTCAACGACTTGGTAATTCCAATGACCGGCGTTTTCACGACAACGGCAGGAACTCTTTCCTTCCTGAGTTGTGCCATGAAGAGATTTCATCGGATTGGGAACAAGGTAGGGGAAATTTCCACCCAATCTTAATTCCTGGATAAACTCTTCAATTGGCTTTGTTCTGAACATATTGAATTTACTCCCCATGCAAAGAAGTGAATCTTTGGGGTAAAGTAACCTGAGTAAATCCTCTGTTTTTAGCACCTGAAAACAATCTGGGCTTTCATCTTGTAAGCTTTGAACGGTTTCGTTGCGCGAAGAGAGAATCCTTCTGATTTCTTTATAATTTTTTACTATTTTACTTTTACTACTAATAATTTGACTGCGAGGAATAACATCACTGCAATCTTTATTATATACGCGGGTTAGCGCTCTTAATACTGCGGGCATGACTTCCTTATGATAGCGCGCCCATTTTTTTAATAACAAGGAACGGCTGCTTTCGAAGCTATAACCCCTCTCTCTTAATAACATGGCTAAATGCCATATTTCATTTTGGTGCCCGACTGTAGGGCGAACTAATAATAATTTACGAATATAACCCATCGGTCTTATTCCGTTTTTTCTTTTAATCATTTTTTCAATAAAAGCCCCAAAGACTGAAAAAGCAAGTAGTTCGTTTGAAAGTCTAAAATTGTTTTACATTGACTAATTGCATAGATCAGTTTTAATTGCTCCTATGACCTTTGCAGAAGAATTTTCACGACTGATCCAGATCAATCAAATTTCAATCCCTGAACTTGCTCAAAATATAGGAATAAGCCCGTCCACACCTTATTTTTGGATAAAAGGCAGATCTGTGCCCGGCAAAAAAACTTTGGACCGAATAAGTGAAGTACTGAACTTGGATGAAAAAACTAAAAAACTTCTTTGGGATTTAAGAGATTCTCACCAAGCGGATAACAAACCAAAGAAAAAAGATGAAAAAGCAATAAGTGAATTCGGATTAAAGTTCGCTCATTTATTTTCTGAAATCATGAACAACCGAAGCATCTCGATGTATGAACTTTCTGATCTTTCTGGAGTGCGGAGGGCAACCATTTATTCATGGATGAAAGCCCAGGTTATCCCTAAGGCGGACAAACTAGAATCAGTTCTTAAATTTATTGATTGCAATGTGGATTTTAAAGATGAATTAATCGGGTTGAGTCTAAAAGCTCGTGAGTCTAACCCCAGGCCAAAAGGATATAAAAACCGATCACTCTGGGAAAAAGATGCTATCGAGAGGACAAGTATCTTCTTTAGTGAAATTGGCCTGAAAGTAACGCAAGTTACTTCACTGGATTATGACTTGGAAATTCGTCCCAAGGTTTCATTAAGCAAGTCCCAGTATGTACCTGTTTTCTTCAAAAATAAAACCGCTGACCTAAACTCAATTTTCGTCAAGGGCTGTGAATTAAAAATGAAGGCCAGGAGCGATTTTGTACTGATCATCATCTTCGACAATAATCCGAACCATAATCGGGCTTTGTTCGAATACTACGGAATCTTTATGGTCACAGAGAAGGCATTCCATGAGTCCGCCCAATCAATTCTTTCAGGATTATTTCCTAACAACTGAGGTGTAAATTTTATGAAAACAATAAATACAAAACATGATTATAATTACCTGCGTAGCAGAGTATTGAAAACCGGCTATAGATTGACCTGCTCCCGGAAAAAGATTGAGAGAGAATGGGATGCGGGCTATCGAATAACCGATCAAAATAAGTGTTTGGTTGCCGGATTTTACGGCTATGGCCTGAATCCTGAGGAAGTAAAGAATTGGTGCGATGAGCAGGAACAAGCTCAGAACTCCTCTTTCTCCTAGTCGATCAACCCTTGCCTGACCCTTTCTCTGAGCTTTATCAAAATTACAGGATAATGGTTTTTACCCCTGAGGAATTTCTTGAACGGCAGAATAAACTTTAATTTATTAGAATAAACCCACTTGAATTATGAACGGAAATCAAAAAACTAAGTTATTAAGTAAGGCTGATGTGGCCGAAATCTATTCGGTAAGCCAACGAACCATTGATCGCTTAGCAGCCAGAGGAAAACTTCCCAGAGTTAAAATAGGCGGTTGCGTTCGCTTTCGCTTAGCTGATGTTGTAAAGCTAATGGAGTCGAAGTGATATTTCAGATTAAAAAGAGAAAGCGAAAGAAAAATGGTAAAACCGTTTATTCAAAATGCTACAGTCTTTTTTATCGATTTGGTGATATGCCAGCTCCGAAGTGGCTTGCCCTTAAACTTACAGACAAAGAGGCGGCCACTGCAAAAGCATTGGATTTTCGTAAGGAATATGAAGCGGAAGTTGCCGGTATAATTCACCCGAAGGCGATCAGGAACGGAGCGGAATCTCCTATTGAGGATCTCATTAATGAGTATATCAGCGACCTCAAAAAACGAGTAAAATCCTCTGAAGGAAAAACTCCAAAACAATCAAGGACTCGATTATTGCGTTTAGCAAAAGAATGTGGGTGGGGCAAACTGGCCGATGTAACTCCTGATTCATTCATTAAATGGCGAAGCAAGACTCAGTTAGCCCCCAAGACTCTCAATCATTTCCTAGGAGAAGTTGTAACCTTATTAAACTGGCTTACCAAGCAGGGAAAACTTCTAGTAAACCCACTGGCTAAGATTTCAAAGATAAACGAAAAGGGCAGGGAGACCAGGCTACGAAGGGCTTTCAGTGATTCTGAATTAAGAAGACTCCTTGAGGCTTCTCCGCCCTATAGATCAATTGCCTACTTAACGGCTGCTCGAACCGGACTAAGGCTAGGTGAACTAGCTAGTCTTAAATGGGCGGATGTAAGCTTCGACTCCAAGACTCCTCATATTTTAGGCCGGGCAGCCACGACAAAGAACTCGAAGGATTCAAGAATACCAATGACAATTCAATTGGAACGGAAGCTTTTGAGGCACAGGCCTGACGATTGGAAGCCAAGTAATTCAGTATTCCCAAAAGGAGTGCCCCGATCCAGAACTTTACAAATTGACCTAAAGAAGGCAGGTATTCCATATCAGGACGATATGGGACGCTATGCGGACTTCCATAGCTTGAGATACACTTGGGGCACCTATTTGCAGCGTAACGGGGTAAACTCAAGGACTGCCATGGAATTAATGCGTCACTCTGATCGAAAGCTGACCGACAAGCTTTATACTGATTCCAATTTACTTCCATTAGGGGAAGTGATTCGTAATTTACCCGATGATGAAAATTTGATCAAGATATTGACTAACATTTCTGGGAAATCGGGTCTAAACGGGTCAAATTCTGTCAAAACTGGCTTAGTCAAAACAGAGCCTAAGAACCGCTTAGAACCTGCATCATTACAGGGAAAAGTCCCCAAAAGGGTCTTTGAAACTTTGGTGGAGGTGGCGGGAATCGAACCCGCGTCCCGCAATCTTTCTGATTCGGCGTCTACGTATGTAGTTCTCTTATTGATTTAGGACTAATGAAGGAAG
>Ga0209308_10004825_pt1 | contig 10523 bp, 14 predicted proteins | sample COGITO_mtgs_1204_3_FD_184806 | JGI IMG/M metagenome (GOLD analysis project Ga0209308, IMG submission 184806) | Pelagic marine microbial communities from North Sea - COGITO_mtgs_120405 (SPAdes) (version 2) | ecosystem: Environmental > Aquatic > Marine > Epipelagic ...
AGCGATTGCCATTCGCATCGCCCTAACCAATGTGTCAACTCTACCAAAATCAGACATTATGATTATGGATGAGCCAGGTACAGCATTGGACGCCGAAAACCTTGAAGGCTTTATGCGAGTGATGGAAATGATTAAGGGCTACTATAAGACTGTGCTTTTGATTACTCACTTGGATAGTCTCAAAGATATTGCCGATATGACTATTGACATTGAGCGTCAAGATGGTTATGCTTTCGTATCTCAGTAAAATAAGACACCACTGGAAATGCGGAAGACATTCTAATATTCCTCGGTGTTGTATTTTGTGGTTTGTTGGACCGTGGAGAATAGCATTGAAGAGTCCAAGGCTTTGGTCTATGTTCTTTGAGTCGCCTTATATTCGGTGCCCTCTTTGTAGGATTACAAATCTCAGGCAACAAATAAAAGAATGTGAATGTGAAATATGAAAATACTGATCAGTTCTTGTGTATATGGAAACGATGTAAGGTGGAACGGCACCAACCGCCGTGAAGACGACATCAAAGTGTGGGCAGAAACCAACGGCTTTGAATTAGTCCCAGTGTGCCCGGAGAACGAATTGTTCAGCACACCCAGAAAAGCCATCCGCTTGCGAGCGGTTGACGGTGAGATAAAAGGTTTTGCCGGCAAAGATGAAGTCTACGGGCAACTAAAAGATAAGTGCAAAGAAATCTCAGAAAGACACACAGGAGCAGTCGGGTTCATCGGAATATCTAATTCTCCTTCTTGCGGTCTATCTACTGGTGTAAAGGACCTAGGTACAACAATAAAAGCACCGATGCACCAAAGCCTTGACTGTCCAACCACAGAAATCAGTTCTATGCGAAACGAAAAGAACAGGGAAGCATTTCTCCGGAGAATACTAAAGAACTTATGATATGGTTCTTTTTAGAATACCCAGTGATAAGCGGATTGATATATTCTATTGTCTTGGGGCTCCCTTCAGGATTGGCAATCGTGTGGAGCCTGAGAGAATTCGAAAAATCACCTGAAAAAGATGATAGCCTTTGGGATGAGGATTGGGACTTATGAGAGCCGGTGATTTGGTTCGCTTCAAATATACTGGCTCAGACGACGAGGACTGGAAAATTGGCTTACTGGTGGGGTACCGCACTTGGGAAAAGATTGCCAGCATACTATTCGAAGGCAAGATTCGTAGAGTGAGAGCCTCGTGTGTCCAAATTCATAAAAGAGCGAAAAGAAATTGAGACTACTATTTAATAATAGTCACACACAACCCAGGGGATTTTCTAAATGAAATTCACAAAAGAACAACTTAAGCAAATTATTAAAGAAGGTATTAACCGAGGCATTAACCTCTCTGAATCAGGGGAAGCAGGAAGTCAAGCAGGTAGCATTGACAAGAACGCCCCTGGTGATGTGCAACGCCAAGCCCGAACTATCGATGCTCTTGATGGAGTTCCTGAGTTTGTGCAGGCTGCTGCCATGTTTATTGAATACCTTCTTGAGTACCGAGAAGAGAAGGCTAACATTGGACATCTGCGCAAAGTAGCCCTTCAGAAATTTGAAGAACTTGGCATTGATAACCCAGGGTTGGCAAATCTTTTTGTAACCATAATTCAAAAAGCAGGCAGAGAAGCCGAGCAGTCTAGAGACGGCGGCGGAGATACCGAAGAGATCTCTCTGGATATGGAAGAAAAGTAGTACAAGACACTAAGTCATATTAAGTACTATTTATATCTACAGAGGAGGTCTGTGGATATGCAAGAAAAATTAGACAACTGGCTCGGTAAATGGGCTTCACGTAAATTAATAGTATGGGGAACCTCAACGGCTTTTTTGGCGTTAGGGCATGTGACGAGTAGCGACTGGGTCGCCGTCTCTCTGGCATACATTGGTTTACAGGGCGCAGCCGATATCGCTGCGAGGTGGAAGCACGGAAAATGAAATGGCTGGGGTACGCAATAAGATCAGGATGGTGGAAACTAGTCCTAGGCTTTATTGTTGCAATCAGTCTCTTCGCTTATTTGTATCGGTTATTGAGACCAGCAGATAACCAGGTGGAATATTTAGATATTATAAAAACAGAGGTTACAACTTCCTTAAAGGAAAATCAGTTACGTGGTAGACTAGAAAAAGATAAGATCGGAGCGGTAAAGACTGTTTTCGAAAGTCGCCTAGAAGACACAAGAAAGATAAGCGACCGAGAAGAAAGACTAAAGGCTTTGATTAGACTTAATCAGGAATTAGACATTTAGGAGGAAATAAAAAATGGCAAGTCCCAAACAAAAAAGATTTCGCAAGTTTCAACAACTCAAGAAGAGAGCAGCCGCTGCTGCTCCCGCCCCGGCTGCTGCCCCTGTTCGGGCTCAGCCAGTTGTGTCCCCACGGGTAGAAGAAGCCCCGAAGGCAAAACAAGAGACCAGAGAGCCAAAGGCTGCTCCCAAGGCATCCTTTAAAAAAGCAAAACGTAAAAAAGTAAAATCTGAAGATTAAACTTAATTGGAGAAATTAAAATGGTAGATATCCCAACACTCGACATCGAAGATTATGATCCTGATCTAAACGAAGAACAGGAAACAGTTGAGGATAAATCAGGCGGTGCCCTTACTTACGCTATTGTTGGCGCTGGTCAAGGCGGCGGTCGTATGGCAAAAGCCTTTTATGATATGGGCTACACCAAGACTATAGCAGTCAACACTGCTAGATCTGATCTTAACGGCTTAGATATCCCAGAGGAACAAAAGTTTCTAGTTGACGAACATGGCGAGCAGGGTGCTGGTAAAGACCAGGCTAAAGCAGAGGCAGCCATCGAGAAGAAGGAACAGGAAGTCTTTAACAAGTTCCGTGAAGTCTTCGGGACCAACGTTGATCGCATTATGATTTGCTTGGGTGTATCAGGTGGCTCTGGCGGCGGTACCGTCAATACCCTTATCAAGGTAGCCAAGAAGTACTTCACCTATATTGGTGTTGACGATGTAGATGAGCGTGTCGGCGTCATTGCGTCGCTTCCAACTGCTGGCGAGTCGGCTTCCCCAACGGTAGCCAAAAACGCCCATGCTCGCATCACCCAACTTTGCGGGCTAGCAGAAAAGGGAAAGATTGCTCCGCTTATTATGGTAGACAATGAAAAGATTAAAAGATTGTACCCAAAACTTACAGTCAAGAAATTCTGGTCAACGATCAACAACACGGTTGCTGGCTTATTCCATGTCTTTAACGTCCTAGCAAACAAGGACTCAGAATACACAACCTTTGATGCTACAGATTACGACAGTATTATGAAGCAGCCAGGCTGTATGATTATGGGTGTTACTAGCGTCAAGAATCTTGAGAACGAAACTGCTGTCTCAAGTGCTCTTAAGAAAAACCTAGAGAAGACCCTTCTTGCTGAAGGTTTTGACCTTACGACGGCATCAGGCGCTGCTTGTATCGTTGTTGGCAGCGAAGAGATCTTTGAAGAGACTGCTGGCTTGATGGACAACATTGAATTTGGTTTCGATACTTTGGCTGCCTTGACTGGTGGTGCTATGATCCACCGTGGTATCTATGAAGATTCAAACAAAGATAAGTTGGTCACATATACTTTGGTTTCTGGTCTTAAACGACCATTGAAGCGCATTGAAGGACTTAAGAAATTTCTAAAGAAGTAAGATGAAGTCCTTAGTAATATTGATATCGTTTTGTTCTCTCAGTGCTGCTGCGGCGGAGGTGATTAAATTTGACCCTCGCCCAGCAGTAGTTGAGCAAGACGGCGACACTTATGTGGGCATCCTCCTTAGTGAGGAAGATTTTCGGCAAATGCTGCAAAAAAAAATCAATACAAACGCTCAAATCGCTGAGTGCAAAGTTGACCAGAAGGTGTGCAAGCATATCCAAGATTCTTATAAAGATTATGTCTCCAAACTTGAGACTAGACTGCAAAAGAATAATTCTTGGTTTGATAGAAACCGAGGATCGATTGGTCTACTTACGGGCCTAGTGATAGGTACGGGTGTCTCTATCGGCATTGTACATGCAGTGTACCAAGCACCATGACAGTTGACGCTCAAACCGTTGCTGCACTTGAGAAGGCTGTGGCTGAAAAATATGGCAAAGATGCTGTGCAGGACTTCCGCTCGGAATGGAAGGAAGAAGATGAGAAAAGATATCTTGCTCAACTAGAAAAAAGAACAAAACTATCCTTACAAAAAGAGAAGCCAACACATATTATTGACGACGGTGAAATCGAGATAAAAACCCACCGCACAGAAAAAACTCAAGACCGCACATGTCCTGTATGTAAAACTTATTCATTTTCCCCCCGAGACGACCTATATATGAATAGGTTTAAAGCCTGCCGCCTTTGTTACTACGATTTTATCTTTTGTAGAGAGGACGACTGGATGAGCGGGAAGAGACCAACTGATGAACAAATCAGTACATGCTTAAGGAGAAGAAAGTAAATGGCATCTGTATTAGAAATAATTAGAGGTTTGAGCCAAGCCGCAGCAAACGCATATGACGGCGGAGAACTTGATGAAGAGATCGGACTTAAGCGTGAAGCAGGTCATCCTGTTTTGGATAGTCGGGTTATCGACGGTTTTGCTGTAAAGTTTGCAGCCAACAAATTAGTCATTAATTATCAAAGTGAGATGCTGGTGAAAGAACTTCATCCTCGAAACCGCTTTGAGAATGAGATAAACGAACGATTCAATGACATCGTAAAGTTTTTGAAAAAAGAGTATAAAAAAGTCATGAAAGAGTCATGCAAATTAACGGAAGATGGAGACGCCGATATCATGGTTCAGGGTACCTCTCGGTACAGAACATGGGTCCAGGCTAGCCGACAATATAATATTGGCAACATTGATGAGGTTGATTCAGTGCGCCAAACTTCTGACCATACCGCCGGTGATTTTAAGACTTACCGTAAGCAGTTTACAGACTTCCTGAGCAAAGAATCATCGAAAAGACCTTCAAATGATAAGGCTGGCAAAAATCCCGATACTCCGGAGGCCTAATGCCATCTAACAAGCGGGAAACAATGGCGGAAATTATCCGCTGTGGCAAAGACCCTGCTTATTTTTGTAACAACTATGCAAAGATTTCACACCCCATGGAGGGTTTGATTTCTTTTGACATGTACGGGTTTCAAGAAGAGGCGCTTAAGGACTTCAAAGATCACCGCTTCAGTGTTATTTTGAAAGCCCGTCAGTTAGGTATCTCCACAACGGTTGCTGCTTACGTCTGTTGGCTAATGTTGTTTCATCGAGATAAGAATGTTTTAGTAGTTGCTACTAAGCTCGGCACAGCAACAAATCTAGTAAAGAAAATTAAAGCAATTCACAAGTATCTGCCACCATGGTTGAAGATTGCAGAAATTTCTATCGATAATCGACAGTCTTTTGAACTTTCTAATGGATCTCAAGTAAAGGCATCATCTACTTCTGGCGATGCTGGACGTTCAGAGGCGCTGTCGCTATTGGTTGTTGACGAAGCTGCTTTTGTTGAGGGTATGGAAGAATTATGGGCTGGTCTCTATCCCACCTTATCTACTGGTGGACGCTGTATTGCTCTTTCTACTCCCAATGGAGTGGGTAATTGGTTTCACAAGACTTATACCGAAGCCGAAGAAAATAAGAACGCCTTTCATACTATTAAACTACCGTGGGATGTGCATCCCGACAGAGACCAGGAGTGGTTTGAAAAAGAGACACGCAACATGTCACGCCGAGAGATTGCACAAGAACTTGAGTGCAACTTTAATGCTTCGGGTGAAACTGTTATCCACGGCGATGACTTAAAGGTAATTTTGGAAAACTCCCATGATCCCTCCTACAAAACTGGTTTTGACCGCAATTATTGGATTTGGGAGCCCCCGCAACCTTCAAAGAATTATATCTTAGTGGCCGATGTGGCTCGTGGCGATGGTTCTGATTTTAGTGTGGGGCACGTTTTTGAGACTACCACGATGACACAGGTGGCAGAATATCAAGGTAAAATTACGCCTGATATGTTTGCCCCTTTATTATACTCCATGGGCGTAGAATACAACAATGCATTGCTTATTGTAGAGAATAATTCCCTGGGAATCGGTGTTTTGAGTAGGTTGCAAGATTTAGAGTATAAAAATCTATATTATAGTGTAAAATCTACTCATGAATATGTTGATGAACTTACTGCACATGCAATTGGCGCAGTTCCGGGTTTTACTATGTCAATGAAAACACGACCACTTGTTATTGCGAAGTTTGAGGAATTCATCAGAAATAAACTAATTACTATTAATTCATTGCGTTTAGCAAACGAGATAAAGACTTTTGTTTGGCACAATGGCAGGGCACAATCCATGAGGAGTTACAATGATGATCTGGTTATCGCCGCCTCGATTGGGTGTTGGGTCAGGGACACAGCCCTTACTACTAATAAGCGGGAGACTGAATTCAAAAAAGCATTGCTGACTTCTATTTCAGTATCAAGTACTCGACTTAACACTAAAATAGAAGGACAGCACGGCTATAAACAAGGTGAATCAACTTTCAAAGGTACTGATGGAAATACTCATGACCTCGGCTGGATAATTAAAGGATAAGACATGGCAGACAACAATAATAATAACACTAATAATCCTCGGAATACCGATTCTCCTCTTTTTAAGAGGTTGACTCGTCTATTCAGTGGACCCATGGTTGACTACGACCGCCCAGCAGTTATTCGAGGTACTCGAAGAGACGTGACGAAGTACACGTTCAAGAGCAGTACGGGTAGGGAATTCAAGAAGAAGGAATATTATAATCCTTTTAGCGGACAGACAAATTCAGTCCTCTGGGCACGTAATAAGCAAATCCGATATACGGATTTTGATCAAATGGAGTACATGCCTGAAATTGCTTCTGGTCTGGACATCTATGCAGATGAGATTACTACTTCTACAGTTTTTAATCCTATTGTCGAAATCGACTGCCATAACCGAGAAATTAAAGATATCATCACTACCCTTCTTTACAAGGTGTTAAACGTTGAGGCTAATTTGTTTGGTTGGACACGCAGTATGTGCAAGTATGGCGACTACTATTTGTACATGGACATCGACGATAAGTTGGGAATCACAAATGTTATCCCCCTTCCGGTGCGTGAGATCGAGAGAATAGAGGGAACGGACCCTACGAATCCTAACTACATTCAATTCTTTTGGCAACAAGCCGAAGGAAACAAGGGCGTTACGTTTGAGAACTGGCAAGTGTCTCATTTTCGAGTACTTGGTTCCGATAAATATGTGCCTTATGGAACCTCCGTCTTAGAGCCCTCTCGTAGAATCTGGCGCCAATTAGTGTTGCTCGAAGATGCGATGATGGCTTATCGCATTGTTCGCTCGCCTGAACGCCGAGTGTTCTACATTGATGTAGGTAATATTGCTCCTGAGGATGTAGAGCAATATATTGAGCAGGTTAAGACCCAGATGAAGCGAAATCAGATTGTTGATGACGAGACTGGTCGGGTAGATTTACGATACAATGCTATGAGCGTGGACGAGGACTTTTATATCCCAGTCCGTGGCGCTGCCAATAATACTCGTATTGAAACTCTGGCTGGAGGTCAATTTACCGGAGATATTGACGATGTAAATTATCTCCGAGACAAGCTATTTTCGGCACTAAAAATTCCTAAGGCTTACCTGGCCCAGTCGGACGCCCAAGAAGATAAAACTACTCTGGCTCAGAAGGATATTCGATTTGCTCGGACCATCCAACGCCTCCAGCGTGTCGCCATTGCAGAACTAGAGAAGATGTGCATTATTCATCTTTTCACATTAGGATTTCGCAACAACGATTTGTTGTCATTTAAGTTACATTTGAATAATCCCTCTAAGATTGCTGAGTTGCAAGAATTAGAGCATCTGCGCACTAAGTTTGAAATTGCTGGCAATGCCACAGAGGGTCTGTTTTCTAAGCGATGGGTTTATCAAAACGTCTTTAAGTTATCTACTGAAGAGGTTGAAAGAATCCAAGTCGAGCAAATCGGTGATGCCCGATACAACGCCGCTATGGAAGCGGTCAGTACCGAACAGGTAGGTGGAGACATGTCCGGCGACACCGCTGGTGATGATTTGATGGGAGATCTAGGGGGAGACACCGATACTCCCGATACTCCTGAGGACGAAGTTGAGGCAGGACCTCTGTTGGCAGAACCTGATGCCGGCGAGGAGCCGCCCGGACAGCGTACTGATTTATCAAAAGATGCTCGTAAGCACGGTGCAATGAACAGGCATATGCAAAGTCTTGGAGGAACATACGGCTTAGGCGGATCTAAGAGACTATTTAAAGGTAGCACTGAACTAGGTTTATTATCAAAGGGTCGCATCACTACCGGCGAATCCATGGAGAACCGAGAGGATGCTATCATTTTGGAGACCCAACATGAGATTAAAAAACTTATAGCCCAGTTGGAAAAAGAACATGAAAATAAAACACAATAAAAAAAGAAATACAGCATTTTTATTTGAGACCTTAATTCTCGAATTGACAAAGTCTATTGTGGACCAAAACCCTTCCCGTGGAAAAAAGATTAAGGGAATTCTCTCGGAGCACTTCCGGAAAGGTATGGTTCTTTTTGCAGAGTTGGATTGTTTTAAGTCGCTGACTGATAACGAGACTCCTGTGGATCATTATACTGCCGAAAAACTTGTGCATCACGCCCGCCGTGCGTATGATGACCTTGATAGGGATGAAATATTTGCAGAACAATCCCAAGTGATTAATAGGGTAAATAAGGAACTGGGTAAAGAAACATTTAATAACTTTGTCCCTAACTATAAATCTTATGCGACGCTGTCTCAAATCTTTGGAAAACACATTTCGGTAAAGAATCGTGTACTCATGGAGCGCAAGATTATCCACAACCTCACTCAAGATAAATCTGTAGAAGAGAAAATTGAACCAGTAGACAATCTAGTTGTTGATAGCTTTGTAGAGCGATTTAATAAAAAGTATCAAGATCTACTTCCCGAGCAGGCAGAATTACTTCAAAAGTTTGTGTCCACTCCTAATATGCAATCAGTAGAGTTTCGTATGCACCTTGCCGAAGAATTAAAAAGAATTCACCGCTCTGTTAAGGAATCTTTGGGATCACCTGAAGTAACAGAGGATGAAGAGATGACATCGAACACAAAGAAGGTCATTGAATTAATAGAGGGCATGAACGTCTCTAAGATGGACGAGAAGCAAATCATTAAGGTTTTAAAACTGCAAAAACTTGTCCGAGAGTATCAAGAAGATGCCAATAAAAATTAAATTCGGAAGTGAGGCTAAGCCCAAACCACCCCAGGCGAGAATATCCCTTCAGATTACTCGAACCCTAGATAATAATTTGCTTATTCATGACCATGAGTACTTGGACATTGTGATCGTACCGTCGGAAAACAAAATCACGCTCATGCCCAAGCCATATGTAGATAAGGATATTTACGATTATCAGCGAGATTTAATGTATGACCTTCAACAGAAGGGAATCCTTGAAGACTACCCTACCGGTGGACCTGTTTTTGGTATGGTCGAGGCGACTTATCCTAAAACTTCTGAAAGTGGAGTAGATACTCTGGAGGCTCTACTTTATCAGTTGGATAAGTATCTTGCAAAAACCCAAGCCGAAGAACACAAGGCAAGAGAATATGATGAAAATATAGAAGATAACTTCACCGACCCCCCTGCTGATGAAACCACGGCTTATGGAGAGATCCCCCCTTATCAGGATACGCCAGGGGCTAACTCTATCGGCGCTCCTACATATACCTTTGCTGGGTATGGATACCTGTATTAGAGATTGAATTGTTAATAGTATTTATTCTTGCTGCTTATGGCTTGACACAGATTATCGTATATTCTAAAATTTTAGAACCCATTCGTCCACGAGCATATTTTTTTCACTGCCCTATGTGTGTAGGCTTTTGGGTAGGAGTGCTTCTTATCCTCCTAAACCCATTTACAGAACTATTTACCTATGATGTTTCGATGGTGAACTGTTTTTTAATGGGTTGTTTGGCATCGGGTACATCGTATACACTTTGTATGCTTATATCTGACGGAGGATTACAGCATGAATACAGAACGCAAGGGGTCATGGACTCAAAAATGGATGCTAAGACCAGTAACCAATTGTTGCAGGGGTAGCAGTATCGTGCGGGTAACGCCCGCACTCAAAGGAGAAACAAAATGAATAAGAAATATGTCTTAAAAGAGTTTATGAACTTAGATTACAGTGACGATCTTCTCACAGAGGAAGAGCGTGAGGGAAATCGTGAAGGAACTCATCTTATTTTAGCCGGCAAGATACAAATGGCTGAGTCTAGAAATGGTAACGGGCGAGTTTACCCCCGCACTATCCTCGAAAGAGAGATAAAGAACTATGGAAAACTTGTCAAGGAGCGCCGCTCACTTGGCGAACTAGACCACCCAGACGAGTCGGTCATCAACCTGAAGAACGCTAGCCATCTTATCACGGATGTATGGTGGAACGGCGACAACGTGATGGGCAAGATAAAAATTCTAGAGACTCCTGCTGGACAA
>Ga0209308_10004836_pt1 | contig 10509 bp, 11 predicted proteins | sample COGITO_mtgs_1204_3_FD_184806 | JGI IMG/M metagenome (GOLD analysis project Ga0209308, IMG submission 184806) | Pelagic marine microbial communities from North Sea - COGITO_mtgs_120405 (SPAdes) (version 2) | ecosystem: Environmental > Aquatic > Marine > Epipelagic ...
TTGTGTTTTGGGATCTACTTTAAACTTATGGCGATAAGAGGTTCCAAGTCATGAGCTCAATGACATTGTTTTATATTGCTATGGCGGTTTTTGGTCTCATGATCACCGGCCTTTTCCTGTCGGTTCGTGAATTCGTCCTAAACAGCAATGAACCTTCCCAGGTAAAAGGCTCAAAATCCGGCAACGAGTCAATACAGTAAGAAAAAGGGCCGCAGAAAAAACGGATAGTAGGGGTATATTGTTAACCTCTGCTACCCGTTGTTTGTCTTTCTGTTGTCTTTCTGTGTTGGTTCTAGATTGGTAAGCAGCGGTCAAGCAGTCTATTATTCCCTGCAGAAATCGACTCTCCATCGAATTGGACAGTCATTGACGCCCTATTTCAGACTCACTCAGTTATGTAGTTGCCAGCCATGGACTCCCATCAGCCAGAAACCAGATTAAATCCATTCAATCTAGCTGGGGTAGCGAGCAGCAGTCCAATAAATCTCATAGGTACCAGAACGGGCGCCACCGGCACGCTTGACGATCTGAAGACTAGCCCTCCGGTGCCAAAGGCCTGGTTAAACCCCTCACTTGTTAATACCGTCATAAATCGTCTAAAGGCACATCAGCATCTTCATTCACGGCTGGACCACACGCCATCATTCATGAGAATCTGTTCGATCCCAAACGTGACCGCTACAGGATAGTCTGGTCCAAAAACATGATCACCTCTGCCAGGGTGTCCAGGGTTCAGAGAAAAGCGGCTGAGCCGGAGCTTGTACTGCATCTAAGAGATGGGGAGGAAGAGCGCAGAGACGGCTTCCATGTCTGAAGCGCTGAATACATCTACGGGAACCGGCGAATCTGACACGGTATGCGGGCGACCGCGAGAACCCGTGGTGATAATTTATTCTATATTATCCGACGCGCTAGTCTCTTGAGCATGAGCAATAGCACCCATTCCAGACCCTGCTACCAGCACTGCTATCGCTAGCAAGTGCTTGGGATGTTTTTGAAAATTCATAAATTTACTCCTAGACCTTCATTACATGTTGTGGGCTTAGGAATGAAGGAGCAATTTTTATCCCACGCATTATTTCATCGTGAAATTTTCGTATTATTACTACATATCAGATAGTTATAGCAAGGAAGATGAGCTGGGCATCTATAGCATAGAGGCGCCTGATGCATCATATTGAGGATTTCTGAGCACCACTTTATGGCGCGCGCACGATAACAATGCCTTGTGCTGAGAATCAAAAAAGGGGTCGGAGGGATTTATTTTTGATCAATCAGCGCGCTGATTGATCAAAAATAAATCCCTCCGACCCCTTTGGTCACCCCTTTGCTCAGTGCGCAGTCGTACTTGCTGGCGCTGTTTCCCCTACTAAGAACACCTGCTCGATGTCTATGCGGTCGAAACTATATTGCGCATTGCAAAATTCACAGGTGACCGCGACCTCCCCCTCCTGTTCGATGATTTCAATCGCCTCGGCCTTACCCAGAGTAAGTAACATCCCGCCAGTGCGTTCCCGCGAACAACTGCAGAAAAATTCGACAGAGTGAGGGTCGAAAAGCAGCACCGTTTCCTGATGGAACAGTCGGTGCAAGAGATCCTCCAGAGCGATCTGCTGCAATTCCTCATCTGTGACCGTGGCAGCCAATAGCGATACGCGATCCCAGGCATCATCGTCTGTAGATTCTCCAGGCAACCTTTGAATCAGCATGCCGCTAACGTTTTTCTCGTCGCAGGCTAACCAGAAGCGAGTCGGCAACTGCTCGGATGTGGAGAAATAATGCTCCAGCGCTTCAGCCAGATTCGCCCCTTGCAGCGGTGCGATTCCCTGATGAGGTTCGGCACCCTCCGTCTTAATGGTAATAACAAGATAGTCGCTGCCGAAAATCTGCTGAAGATTCATTCCCTCTTCAATCTTGTCTTGCTGACGAGCAATTCCTCTAACTTTCTGCTCTGAATTGGCCTCAACAACCAACAATCCCAACGGCCCGGTGCCACGAACCTGAAGCGTAACGCTGCCTTCGATCTTAAGAGTGTCCACCAGCAGAACCACTGCAGCCAGCGCCTCACCTAACAGGGTTAACCCCCTGCCCTCTAGGCCTACTTGTTGCGCAATCGTCTGCCAGGATTCATCTAGTGACACATGTTGCCCACGTATAGGATGATTCTCAAAGAGATAACGCTGGCTCTGGTCGGGCTTCTTCATCGTGTTCCCGGGTGTAGAATTTTAGGTTGGTTTTGTGTATCCGCTTGGCTACCTAGGTAGCGTCGAATTGAGGACAGTATAGTAGTACTTTGGGCCTTGGAAATACATTTAGTATTGCCAAAATTGAGAAGTCTTTGGGCTATGCGTCCCACAGGGATCCTTGGCAGAAATTGACTTGAGGAAAGCCCCTCCTCTCCTTCTGTTGCTGCCTCAATTAATTCCTTTCTTCATAGAGTACCGGCGCTCCATCCATTGCGACAACGGGCTTGGATACCCTGCCACCCGAAAGCAAATCATAGATAGCCTGCTCTAGCCCCGCCCCCACCGGACCTCGATATTTCACCGTAAAAATTTTAGGGTCAAAGAGAAGAACCTCTCCAACCGTTGTAACGTTCAATACTTTCGAGATCGACTGGGCGTTATCCATTAGCACGGGGATATCGACGCCATAGTCCAGGACTTCCTGCTGAACCGCATCACTATCGTTCAGGCCCATCGGGTTAATCATAAGAAACTCAAAGCCCTGCCTGTCAAATCGCGCCTTGAGTGCATTGGAGGCAGACATTGATCCGGCGACCGTTCTGTCGCCATTTTGATCTGGCAGGGAAAAATCGCCAACGCTGTCCGCCGCATTGCTTATCTGGGAAAGCAGCAGCAGTGACAGCATACCGATTCTAAAGAAATTCGCAGGGCTCATTAGATTTTTCCTCGAGATAGGATATAGGGGACACTAACAACTTAACAACTTAATGACATATCTATTCACTCACACTGTTTCATTGCTAGCCTCCCAACTGTTCCAGCTGATAGGCGTAGAAATATGACGGACCCATTGCTAGCTAAAATGCGATGGCCCCAGTGACGCGACCAGAGTCTCCAGAAAAAGGTCTTCCATGCTCTGGACTATAGAGCATCGAATAGTCTATTTGCCCTTAGTGTTCCGGCGCCCGATTATTGTTCATCGAGAATCGATTTCATCGGTGCCAGATATTTTTCAAACCGCTTCCATGATTCCGAACTTCCCTGGTACATGGGAAGCTGCACTTGCGCCCAACTCATGGTTTCTACTTTCCTCTTGTTCTTATGAAAATCCAAACAGGCAGGATCCCAATCGAGCCCGCAATAACTTAGAAGCTTTCGCGTTTCCTCTTCCTGATTTGTGGTTAGTCGCTCGTAGTGAAGGTCGTATATCTTGCCCGGGAACGCGCTTCGCCAGAAATCCATCAGATCGGCATAGAGATTATAGAACTCAGCAACTTCCTCCTGGCTGCACGAGTATCCATTCGACGTACCTGCGAAAGGAGATTTGTAGATAGACCAGCAGGTAGCCATAGGGCTGCGCATCGTGTGGATTATTTTAGCATTGGGTAATGCCGACAGTATGAAGCCCAGCCATAGAAAGTTCACCGGCATCTTGTCAGTGACATAGCTTTTTGTTGTCAGTGCCTTGAGACCTTTAAGATAGTGATCCTGCAACCCAGCCAGATTGTCCTCCAACTCCATGTCCGCCCGATTACGGAAATGCGTCACGTATCCGAAACACCATTGCCCCATTAACTTGAGCTCACCGCCGCCATAGACACCGGCGTGTGATGCCAGAATTTGCTCAACCAGGGAAGTTCCGGAACGAGGCATGCCAACGATAAAGATTGGCTGATATTCGCTACTTACTTGCTGTGGCTCGATTGGCTGGGCGGAGAAGATCTGTCTAACCGTGGATATAGTAGTTCTGGCATCATCAATCGTGTCAGTCTTACCTTTTTTGTGCTGCTCGTTACCCTGGGAAAGCATGGCAAAGCATTTATCTATTTCATCCAGATCGTCGTAAACCTTTGCCAGTGCGAAGCATAAGACTATTCCCTCCTGGCAAGCAGGATTAATGCTGTTATATAGCGCCTCCATTTCAACCAGCAACTCGTTGCGAGTAGTCCATCGCTCGGACTCTGCGAGGTTACTGAAATCTACAATAGACTGTTGCGTTGGAGTGAGTGGCATGTGAACTATTACTTAATCGAGCATAAGAAGAACAAAGAGTATGTCCGAAACCAGATATTGTCTAGCCTCATAGGGAGTGAGGCATCTATCGAGCCGGACCCCTCCGCTTCTTTCGAAAGATCACTGATACCAGCGCCTGAGAGCGCGCACTAAGTAGCCGATTCCGCAAAACAAGCACCGGGGCTTCCCCCTTAGGCCTGACGCTTATAGTGGGCTAGGGAGAAATTGATCAAAAATAAATCCCTCCGACCCTTTAATTGCCTTTAGTTGGCCTTTGGCTACTCAGTCGCGTACATGAAGCTGTACCCATACTCCTGAGCGCGAGTAGCGGCCATAACTCCTGCAGGCACGAAGTGGCTGGAAGGGATGGCGTTGCTGACCAATTCCTCGTAAACCTCTTCAGTCGTTCTGCCGGTGGACCGCGCCAACATGCCAGCCATACCCCGTGTGGATAGGTCGCAGACGGCAAAGCGGACGCCTCGGCTACTCATCGCGTCGATCGTATTGGAACGATTGCCGTAAGTCCTTTCTACACTGAGAGGATTAATCGCAACGGGGTCGCCATTTCTATTGCTTACACCGGTGCGCCCCACGAATAGCTCGCCGTACTTTTCCCACATAGCATCGTTGAAGCCATAAGGAGATGAGTCATGGCGAAAACAGACAATCAGACCGTAGTCTTCATCACTGCCACCGTATCCCTGCGCATGAGCCAACAGAATGTTAGACGCAAAATTCATTGCGGCAATGCCACCTGAACCGGTTGAAGAATCTACGAACGCACGGTGAACCCCGCCCATCTCATCCATCCAACTGTCTTCGGCATGGCGCGCCGGCGTGAACCCGGAATTACCATGGTGGGAATGGCCTGCCTCCTGCGCATTCGCTGCGGCCGCTGCACCTGCGGCGGCGACCAGGCCGACACCAACAAGAAATTTTCGTCTATTGTGGGTTTGATCTGCACTCATAACTAATCGCTCCAGCTTGTTGTTCTAGTATGAAGGTAACTAGATACATTGTTCTCAATTACCTATTCAATTGAGCCACGGAATCATTAGCACCCTAATGAATTCCTCGACCCTACTGATTAACACTCAACGCCCTAACCACCAATCTTCACATAGCCTTGTCGGCCAAGCTCAATGAGCGTAGTCAGGGCCCAGTAGTCCACCTGAATTTCATCTAGCAGGTCATCTTCCTTAACGTTGCGCGATAGCACACCCTGACCGCAGAGATGGAATGTTACTCCCGCTGCATGTAGCTGCTTGATGAGGTCAATATTCGGATTATCCTTGCCATCGTGGCGAGCCTTAAATTCTTCATTTTTCAATCCGATCAGTCCGGAGCCCTGATGCATAACAATGGCGATCTTGCGATTCTCTTTAGGCACGCCCAGATTGGCAAGTGTATTCACATAGCGCGCAATCAACGGCAGCATAGGATAGGGGTCATCCAGGTCATCATCAAAAACAACCAGATCGAATAACACTTTGTATTCACTATTCAGGTCAGGCGTCAGGTGAGCACCCGGATAGTCCCGGCTTGCGTTGTAACCGGAAATTGGCAGCTCGTCGGCGGCAAACACCGGATTGAGCAGGAAGATTGCGGGCAATGAAATAAGCAGTAACTTTAATAGCTTCATTTTGTAACTCTCCTATTGGATAACTAGAGACCAATTAAAGCGAAGCTGAAGCCAAAGGCGTTTAAGCCTTCGATCCAGCGACTCATCGGTCGAGATCAAATCAAGTCGAATTATAACCGAAGCAATGGGTAAACGGCGAATGGAGTGCATAGCGGAAACGGGACTGCCGACTTGCGCTGTTGAATGGGATTGCGGCAACACTTCATCAAGCAACAGGGCCGCGCATTCCAACATGGGGCCAGCACCACGGCTTGAGTAAGAACCCCGACCCGTACGAGAAGAAATCAGCAAATTCTGAAGGTGACAGCCCTCGCAGCGATCGAAAGGAACACAGGCCAGCAATGCCTGAATAGCCTATTCCGTTTGGCTAGCAAGCTCTTTGCGCCCCCTAGAGTATTATGCGGCTGCAATGCACTCGATCTCTACACGGGTATCTCCACCCAAGCTGATACCGACGGCCGTGCGGGCCGGCTTATTCTCCGGGAAGAACTCGGCGTAAACCTCGTTCATAGCGCCCCACTCGGCCATGTCCACCAGAAAAACTGTGCATTTCACAACCCGATCTATGGACGAGCCGAAGCGCTCGAGTGCATCCTGGATAGCTTCCAGAGTACGTCGCGTTTCGGGCTGAACTCCCGACTCTCCTGGCCCGCCGGTTTTGCCAGCGAGAAAGATTAATCCACCATGGCGGACACCCTCGGAATAAGGCGCGCGAGGGTTCGGATTCATGTATTCCGGGGCAGTGGACTGCTGCCCAGCCTCAGCGGCATAGGCATAGGGCATCTCGGGCTGGCAGGAAAGCAATAAAGTGGAAACGGCAAAAACGGCGAAAACTCTAAACATGATATAGCTCCAGGGTTTATTTATGCATGAGGTTAAGAGCTATCTTACAACATGTCCATGGGCCAGCTAATATAAAAGAACGCAAGAATTTCTTCATGCAAACTCATAAACCAAGCATTCAGCAGGCCACATCCGGCTTAGCGAAGGAATTCTTCTCGTAGTAAAAGAACTCTAAAAACCGGCAGCACAGATGTCCGGCAAATAAATTGATCAAAAATAAATCCCTACGACCCCTTTATCAGCGCCCCCTACTTCCTGTTGGGATCACATCAAATGCTAACACTATCCGACTTTCTTCTTCTTCAAAGGGGACCGTGTAGTGATGTAGCGACGAGGGGAAAAAGCACAAATTACCCGTCTGTACGTCGAGGGAAGTTTCTTGGCTATTCTCAACACCCACCACAGGCTCCTGATCACTCAAGCGCAAAACAAGGTTTCCACTATCTACCTCAGATTTTGGAGGCACGTTAATATATACACTGCCAGTTATCCAGCCTGTATCGTGAATATGAGCAGTTAGATTGCCACCGCTTTGCATGCAGACAAGCCAGCCACCAAGCGTATAGGAAGCTGGCCAATTCTTAATGAAGCCTTCTTCGCTGTCTTTAAACCGAATCCGGTATCTTTCAATTTCTGCATGAATGATACTTTCAATTTTAGTTTTAGACACTCTCCCCAGAGTAAAAAAGTTACCTGCTGTTTGGATTCCGTTAGATAGATGTACTTGAGCCTGATGCGAGACTGAGCTGTCAGATAAAATATCTCTTGCAGTCTTAACGAAAATATTTTCGAAATCATACTGCTCGTTCAAATCAATCTTTACAATATACTTTAATGGATCGCTGCAAAATGGGTTGGGTTTTTTAATTCCGTACTTAATCTCTGAGCAATAACTCAACGAGCCAATGACAGCATTGATCTCACCTTGATTAATCAAAGAATCTAACTTTTCATTAAAAATAGTTTCTTCATTCTGATGATATGCACATTGAATTGCATAGAATTGACTTTGATGTATGTCAACCATCTCAAATTGTGCCGCGGCGTCATCGTATCGCTTACCTTCAAATAACAGGGTTCCCAGATTGTAACGAGCTTCGCCGTAGCCCGGCTGCAATGCTATCGCATGCCGGTAGTTTTCTTCAGCCTCTTCAAATCTGCCTAGAATTTTTAACGCAACGCCTAAGTTGCTATAGGCTAAGGCAAGGTCAGGTTCCAATGCTATCGCTTGACGATAGCTCACCTCAGCATCCTCTAATCTGCCCATTTCTCGCAGCGTACTACCTAAGCTGTTATGGACCCTAGCAAGGTTGGGGTTCAATGCTAGCGCTTGCCTGTAGCTAGCTTCGGCTTCTTCTAATCTACCAAGTTCTCGCAACACTATGCCTAAGTCGCTATAGCCTAGGGCAAAGCCAGGCTCCAATGCGATAACTTGTCGGCAGCTCGTTTCTGCCTCTTCCAGTCTACGCAGCTGCCGCAGCGTGCCAGCTAAGTTGCTATGGGCGTCAGTAAAGTTAGATTGCAATGCCACTGCTTGCCGATAGCTCAGCGCAGCCTCTTCTAGTCTGCCTAGCTCGTGCAGTGTGACACCCAGATTATAATGGGCGCCGGCAAAGTCCGGATTCAATTCTATTGCTTGATTGCAGCTCGCTAAAGCCTCTTCAAATCTACCCGCTTCTCGCAGCATATTATTCAAGTTGCTGCGAGACTCTAAATCTTGCGGCGATAACTGAACGACCTTTTGCATGGCGTTAATAGCATCGGATTTCCTTCCTGTTTGGCTGAATATCGCAGCGAGAACTTTCCAGCTAAATTGATGCTCAGGAAATTTTTGGGTTAGAGAGAATGCTGACGCCTCTGCGGCTCCATATTGCCCTTTTTGAAAGAACTCTAACAGGCTGTTAAGTTGTTGCTGAGACGGCCTGACACTACTAGTGTTGTTGCTCATTCACGCCTGCCCTCTCGCACCCTATGCAACTCGTCTAAAATTTACTGCGACCTCGGCAAATTGAGATCGATTTTTCCTCGACGCTCTAAACATAGTCTACAAGTTATCGAGAATGACTAAAAGCCGAATTATTAAGACCTGAGCTAGAGAAACGTCGACAGATGCCATGTAATAACAAAACATCCTGCGTAGCCGATTGAGGTTTGTTATTCGATGCCTGATGCTTAGTGCAAGGTAGATCTGTGCAGCCATCTCGAACGCAGCATTAGAGTTCTTCTTTAGCCCCAGCCTCGCCGATTTTAGAATTCAAGCCTAGCTTGATGTGGTTCGAACGAAGCGCAAAGATATCTCTTTGAAAACGTTTCCTCTCACCCTTGGCGAGCCTGTACTGACACTAACACCCCATGCTTGCCTGATCAAACGCGTAGCATTCAAGACCGCAAAGCCCTCTACAGGGGTTGGGGAGTCCGGCTAAGCCAGAGTCCGAAACACCATCATTTCGGTCACTTTTAGTTCTTCCAGTGACACAAAAAAAGATTCGTTCTGCTAATAGCAAAGGATATTCTCTTAGTCAGCGCCTGATAGAATGCGCAGCATTGAAGGTCCCGAAGCGGTCCGCAGGGAATCGTGAAGTAAAGAAGGGCCTATATGAATGCCTGCGCCAGTGATTCGAACGAACACAAAACATGTACAGGCTGCTCAATAGCGAGGGTTTATCCATCTCAAATTACAATGACGGTCTAATAGCGCATGCTTATTGCAGGTGGAGATCAAATTGATCAAAAATAAATCCCTTTGCCCTCGTTAATAGCGTTGCTACACTCCTCAACAATACCCGCCGAATTTACAGGTTCCGCCTACGGTCCATGAAATGGGTGGCGTGAAAGATTGGGCAGTAAGGGTAAATGTCACACCATCAAGCACAGTATCGTCATCTTTTCAGGTTAGAATTACCTCCCCATCATACACGTGAATCCCATGAGTATTAGCATCTCTGGCCTGAAAACCCTGAACACCTAGGGTGCCTTCATTAATATCAGTGAAGGCGCTATACCGACCGGCATTGGCCGCTACGACCACCGCGTTTTGATAAAGCCCCGCGGCGATCTCGGCTTCCGTGAATCTTGCTGCCTGGGTATATAGCGCATAGGCTGGAATCGCAACACTAGCCAATACGCCGATAATAGCCGTAACGATCAGCAATTCGATTAAGGTAAAGCCTCGCTGGAGTTTTTTTACAATCATTATCCTTGATCCTGACCTTCCATCACAACTCGGTGCGAATCACTGGTGACATACAGCTCAACTAACCCAAACTGACGAGGGTTAGGGTGCGACACAGTAATCTTGCTCCCTTGGCGTAATATGATATTGGGAATATTTGTGCCAGGGCAACTCATTGTGCTGTCGGGTATCTCTCCCTCCGATAACCTAATGCCAATAGCCTGGAATACCTGGCGACATTCCTCTAGCTGTATGACGGCTTGCTCCTGTGCAAGTTGCACATCTGACTTGCTTAGATCTGGATACGCATACAGGCCAAGGGATACAAAAAGCATCAACAAGGCTAGACCTACACCGCCCTTGATATATAGACCGTCTTTATTTCTCGCCTTCTGTCTGTCTTCTTCTTCAGTAATTCGGGTCGTGGTGGTCTGTGCCATTTCCACAGTCCGTGATTCCTCATTACGTATGCGCGATTTCCGCAAGGCATTAGCCTCAGCGAGCGGAGCGCACATATCGCAGTCCTCCCCCGAATCTAGGAACTTGGTGCAGATGCCACAAAGGCTTGCCCTGCAGCTTTTGCAAGTTGCCGCTACGGGAGCATTAGGATGGTTTACACAGCCCAAAATTTGTCCTAGCTTGGTTTAGAATTA
>Ga0209308_10004852_pt1 | contig 10490 bp, 10 predicted proteins | sample COGITO_mtgs_1204_3_FD_184806 | JGI IMG/M metagenome (GOLD analysis project Ga0209308, IMG submission 184806) | Pelagic marine microbial communities from North Sea - COGITO_mtgs_120405 (SPAdes) (version 2) | ecosystem: Environmental > Aquatic > Marine > Epipelagic ...
TCAGTCGTAATAAAGTTGGACGCTTTGGATTGAAGCAGGTTTTCAATAATTTTTTTGTTTTTAGGGCTGTCTTTGATAGCCACAAAGGTTCTTATTGAAAATGATCTCAAGGCGTCATAAACACTCAGTGTTCCTACTGCAGAATTTTTTCTTCCCCGCAACCAGGCACAACAACATTCTAATCAAAACAATTAGAAATTCTTTGTTCAATGTCTCTTTTCCTCATTTTATTGTAATCGGGGCCTAAGAGAGCCTAATTGTTGGTTGTATTCCCTTTGAAAAAACAAAAAATAATACTCTTTAAATCTTCCTTTGAAATTTCATTTTTACATTTCTTTGATATTAAATTAAACACGAATACTAAGTTTTTCTTGTATTGACTAGAGAGAGAAGATTTCAGTTTAGTTTCTAAAGCGGCTTTAAGGTATTCAATATCAGAGGGAGTTTTATTCTCACTAATATTTTCATTACTTATTATCTCAAATATCTTTAACGCTAGAAGTTGTGCTTTAGCCTCTCTTAAATGAATTGGGAAGTTGTTGGGATAAATATTGATATTGAATAATTGTCCATTAAATATCCTATATCTCCTTCCCATGGAATAGAACGAAATAAATACCTTTTTTTCTTTTGTAAACTTAACTTTCGGGTAACTTTGTGTGATCATTTGGCAACGGAATTGGCAATCATTAATAATTTTAGTTTTATTAATTTGTTGCTTTTTTCAATGAAATCAATACCTGGCTGCGTAGTTCAACTGGATAGAATATCAGATTTCGGCTCTGAGGGTTGGGGGTTCGAATCCCTTCGCGGTCACGAAATGAGAATCAATAAGAATAAACCTTCACACCTAGTGAGGGTTTTTTTATGCACTAAAATTACACTTCTAAAGTAGTCATTTATTTTCCAACTGTCAGTTTACTGTCAACTATTTAAGTGTTTTTGACACCTATTTGACACTTGAATTATAGTAATCAGGCATATCTTTAGAAACTTTGTCAACTTTAAATAAGTTGTCAAGATTAGTTTCTTCTTTTACAACTCCTTTATATAGTTCCTTAACCCGATTCATTAAAAGAGTCTTAACCATTGGAGTTTTTTCTTCAGTACTTAATACCTAAACCAACTCCAGAGAGAGAGGATAAGAACATAGTTCAACATTTTGAAGTAGAAATAATAGATAACCTAAAAGAACAATAATATTTTACTACAACGACATTAAGAAAGCATTAAAAGCGAGTTTCAAGAATGGCATAGCCTGTTATCAGGACAGCTTTAAAAACACCAAACTATGGATTAACAGAGGCTTTGTGGTACACTATGAGTATTAGCAAAACAAGACCTTTGGCAAGTCATCTTAGTGTTTAAAGGGGGAGTGTATTAAGTAGAGGTAAATGTTGTTTATATTTGATTTCACAAATCCATATAATTATACGCTACAATAAGTTATTTTATGAAAATAGTATTTGCCATTTTGTGTATTGCAGGAATAGCTATTCCTTATTATTATATCTTTAAATTTATTGAAGCAAATAATTGGGAGTGGTCTACTTCGCTGTTTTTTGAACAAATTAACCTGAATTATGCAATGGGCATTTTAAATGCTGATTTAACTATTGCAGCTATTTCTTTTCTTATTTTTCTTATTCACAGATTAAGAGTCAAAGCAATCAGCAAAAATCAGTTCATAAAGTACTTGGTTTCTTTATTTATGTTTGGCTTCTCATTAGCTCTGCCCTTATACCTCTATGATAATTATAAAAAGTATTAATAAACATTTATGAAATATCTTTCAATATCACTTTTGTTTTTAATTGCTATGTGTCAAAAAGATGATGAAGAAACTTATCTAATTAACAAACCCGACCTGAATGTGGTATGTATTGAAATTTATCAACCTGTATGTGGTTGTGATAAAGTTACTTATTCAAATAATTGTTATGCAAGCTCAAGCGGTGTTTCAAGTTGGGTAGATGGAGAATGTGCCGACTAAACCATAATAGGCATATCACATTCCTCTAAATCACTCACGTCTAAACCTCTTAAGTAAGTTAAACTAACAGCTAAGGAACTATGTCCATTTTTAAACTCATTAAATGAAAAAAAACATCTAATCATTCTAATTATTTTGTTTTTTCTTTATCTGTGGGCAGAATTAGGAGTGGGCATCTTTTTTCAAGATAGTTGGGGCGGAGATTAAAGCCCTAATCAATATTAGAGAGGATAACTAAACCGTCGGTATATCACTTTCCTCTAACTCACTAACTTCAAGTCCGCATAGATAGGTAATAATACCTAAAGAACTATGTCCTAAAGCCTTTTGAAACATATTAAGAAAGTTATTAATAATCTTGTGTTGCAATTACATAATTAATTATATTTATTCAATAACTAATTAAAACAAACACAAAAAAAAAATTATTAATGTTATTTGCATTAGTATACACTACTTCTGTCTTTTCTCAAAATCAGGAACGATTAAGTGTTCACTTTTTTGATATCCCCCAAAATATGGAAGCTGAATTTATGAAATTCAACAAAGAGATAAATCTGTTAATTGAAAATGCTGGTTTCGGAAAGAACTTTTAGAAAATATACAAAGTAAAGGCAGATGATGAAGCTAAAATTTATCAATACTTTCAAATCAGTTCTTATACAAGCGATAAACACTATGAAATGACTCATAATATAAGTTAAGAATATAATATTAATGAATCTCTTTATTATTTTTAGACAAAATATTAATACCGTGCAACAGAAAAGACCAAATCAAGAACCACCAATAGATCTAGTTGAGCAATTCTACAAAGAGAATTTAGATTTGAAAGCTATTTTGAATGCTAGAAAGGCTAAGAAAGAAGTTACTTCTGGACTAGAGCCTTACACTGGAGAATTTGGACCAGCTCAAAAGAAACATCTTTTGAACAGAACCATGGTGGGTATGGCTAAGCGTCATATGGATGATCTAGAAGGTCTTTCCATAGATGAAGCGATTGATTTAATATTCACCCCGGAAGAACTAGGTGAGCCTGTAAATAATTATTTTTATGAAAAGACAAATGAGGATTGGATTGAAACTTATGGTAGAAATGACGTAGCACCTGGTCAACCATTCGTTAATAATGCTTCTACAAGAAGAACAGAAAATTCACAAGAAGAAGAAAATGGAGATTGGGCCAGAAGACAATCTATAAAATCTTGGATTTTTAAAAATATTTATTCACAAAACACTTCTATTCATTGGAGAATATTTATTTTTTTACATAATTTAATTCCAACTGATGGTGGTCAAGGTTCTGGTAATAAAGGTCTTTATGGGTATTTAAAGCTATTATTTGATTCTTGTTACGATGACTATAGAAACACAATCTTTAATGTTACAACAAATCCAGCTATGTTAATTTATTTAAATTTAGCTCAAAGCAGAAAAGAAAATCCAGATGAGAATTTTGCGCGTGAAGTTCAAGAATTGTTCACTGTTGGGAAAACACCATTTTCAAAATATACAGAAAGGGATGTAAGAGAGATTGCAAGAGCTTTGGTAGGTTGGGGTATTGATTATGAATCTATTTTTGAGGAAGGTCCTATAAAAAGTAAATTTAACCCTTGGAACCATGATATTGGAGATAAGTATTTTTCTGAATTTTACAAAAACACAATAATTAAAGGTAAAGATGGGGTAGGTGGAGCAAATGAGCTTAAGGAGGTGATTAACATGATTTTTAATACAGAAGAATCCGCTATTTATATATCAAGAAGGCTGTATCAATTTTTTGTCTATCATGATATAACGTTAGTTATTGAAGAAAATGTAATAAAACCTATGGCAAAGGTGATGAGGGAGAATGATTTTTCACTTATCGAGCCCTTAAAGTTGCTTTTAAAAAGTGAACATTTCTTCGATGTATCTTTTTATAATAGTATGATTAAATCTCCTTTAGATTTTATTTATGGCATTACTAAAGAATTTGACTTATTTAATGGAGATTTAAGAAATTACGACGAGGAACGAAACGAAAATAACAATTACATGCCACCCGAAAGGTTAACTAATTCATTGTCTAGGTCTTATTATTTTTTCAGACAATTTGAATGGGTTGGAGGTCAGATTGGAATGGAATTAGCAAATCCACCAAGCGTATCTGGTTGGCCTGCTTACTATCAAAGCCCTGTATATGATTTATTTTGGATTAATTCCAAGACCATAAAAGATAGGGTTCAATATTCTAATAGTGCTACCCAGTGGGGTATTTGGATGGAAAATGGATATAATATAGTATTAAATAAGATTTCTTATATTTTGACTTATTCAAAACCAGATGATTTAGACGCTTTGATTTCAGAATTATCTGATAGATTACTCGGTGGAGATATTCCTTTAAATGCTAAAAATCGTATTAAAAAAAGCATTTTACAAGATAAAAATGAGGCTTATTGGAAAGAGGCCATCGATGAATACAAGAATAATCCTAATGAGCAAAATAAAAATAATTTAGATTGGCGAATACAAAATTTGTTATCTCAATTTTTTCAATTAGGTGAAATAACTCTTTTTTAATTATGGAAAGAAGACATTTTTTACATAACCTGGCGCATGCTGCTGCTGTACCCACTATATTTTCCTCTTTAGCTTTTAACAGTTTAGACTTTTCAAGTAATTCAAATCTTTCAAATACTATTGAAAATGGTAAAATAATTGTAATTATAAAGATGGATGGAGGTAACGACGGACTTAATACTGTCATTCCACTTGATCAAATGTCAAATTTATCAAAAGCAAGGCCTCGTGTAATTTTACCTGAAAATAAGATAGTTTCTTTAAATACGAATGATCTTGGATTACATCCATCTTTATCAGATTTTAAATCTCTATTTAACGAGGATAGATTAAAAATTATTCAGAATGTTGGATATCCTAATCCTGATTTTTCTCACTTTAGATCTATGGATATATGGCAATCCGCATCTGACTCTGATGAGTATTTGAATTCTGGTTGGATGGCAAGGTATATTGAAAATAAGCATCCAGCATACCCTGAGGCATATCCTAGCGATGCATATCCTCATCCTTTAGCAGTTGAATTGGGTTGGCAATCTTCACTTTTATTTACGGGTCAAAAGTCTCTTACTAGTTTTCAAGCAAGAAACCCTACTAATTTTCTAGAGATTATTAATGAATTTGATAATGAATATCCCTCTGATAATAAAGGTAATAAGTTAAAATTTATTCAGCAAATAGCAAAACAGTCTAATGTTTATAGTAAGATTATTAAAGATAAATATGAAAATGGTAAAAATACTGTTTCATATGGTAATTCAAATCTTGAAAGACAACTTGAGATTGTAAGTCAGCTTATAAGTGGAGGGCTAAAATCTAGAATTTATTTTGTTGAGTTTGGAGGTTTTGATACTCACGATACGCAGGTAGATTTATCAGATAGAACAAAAGGTCAACATGCAGTTCTTTTAAAAAGGCTAAACGACGCTGTTATCACATTTATAAAAAATTTAGATGCTAGTGGTCACTCTGAAAATGTTTTAACGATGACATTTTCTGAATTTGGAAGAACTATTGTATCTAATGAAACCAATGGAACTGATCATGGAACAGCAGCCCCTTTGTTTATTTTTGGAAATAAAGTTGATTCTTCAATTTTAGGAGCTAATCCTCAAATTCCAGAAAGCGTAAATTGGGAAGATAACTTAAATTCTGAATTCGATTTTAGACAAGTTTACGCTTCAATAATTAATCAATGGATGAGTGGGGGCAAAAAAAGCGCTAAAGATATTTTATTTAAAAACTTTGATGAAATTCAGATTATAAGAAAAGATATTATAGATGATGATAATGACGGCGTAGCTGACATCAATGATAATTGTCCAGACACACCTGAGGGCTCTGTGGTAGATTTGAATGGATGTGTTCTATTTACTCTTGCTGCTAATAATTATAGTATAAAATCAGTTTCTGCTAGCTGTGTTGGCTCTAATAATGGAAAGATAGAAGTTAGTGCAGAGGATACATCTTATACTTATCAAGTAAACATTTCAGGAATTGACACTACTTACAGCCTTTCTGCAGATAATAATCATAGCCTAATTATAGAAGATTTAGAAGTAGGCGTATATACGATCAATTTCACCATAGATAGCCAGGAAGGTTACATTCAATCATTTGAAACCACTATTACAGAACCTGCTCCATTACAAGGTAAGGCACAAGTAGATTATTTCTCAAAAACAGCTAAGCTTAAATTGAGTGGTTCTGAGGTTTATTACATAGAAGTGAACGGTCAAATGATGGCATCTAATACCAATGATTTTTCTGCGCCATTAAAGCCAGGTAAGAATATAATAAAGGTTACTACTCCATTAGATTGTCAGGGTATATATGAGGAAGTCTTGTTTATGAGTGAAAAGCTTAGATACTTCCCGAATCCTGTGCAGAATGAATTAAATATAACTGTACCAGGTACGGATAGTGAAATCAATATCGAAATATTCACAGATGGAGGTGCAAACTTATACAGAGGAACTCATTCTATAAATGGGTCAAGAACAATTCAGCTACCAATGTCTAGATATAAATCTGGACTTTACATAGTAACATGTAGTGGTAAAACCGTAAATGAATCATTCAAAATAATAAAGAACTAATGAAAAAATATATCATAAAAAGTTCAAAAATTATAGCATCTGTTGCAATAGGTATCATGTTAATTAATTGTAGCTCAGATTCTGGAGGATCTGATCCTGTTGCTACGCCTACACCTGTTCAGAAGACAAAATATACTGTTACTATATCGGCTGGCAGTGGAGGAACTGTGAGCACTACAGGCGGTTCATATGAGCAAGGACAGACAGTAAGTGTTACAGCTACTCCGGCAAGCGGTTATATGTTCTCTAGCTGGTCAGATGGAAACACGAATGCTACTAGAACTATTAATGTTTCATCAAATACTAACTTAACAGCAAACTTCACTGCTATTCCTGACCCTCCAACATCTTCTACTCTATCTTTTCCTGAAGATGATAAAGTATGTCAAGAGGGCACAAGTGTGAGTGATACAGAGAGTTCTGTAAACTTTCAATGGTCAGCCTCTGAAAACACAACAAGCTATGATTTAATCATCAATGATATTGAGGCAGAAACGTCAGTAACCTATTCGGATATTACAGAGACCAATAAAGATGCTACCCTAGTCACTGCAAGATCATACTCATGGCAAATAGTTTCAAAGTCAGATGAGACTAGTACTACAGCTACTAGTGAACTTTGGCAGTTTTACCTTGCAGGCGATGGAGAAGAAAATTATGCACCTTATCCAGCTAGTATTATATCTCCAGCATCAGGATCTACAGTATCTGCATCAGAGGCAGGATTGGTAACTCTTAAGTGGTCAGGAGAGGATCCAGACGAAGATACACTGACATATACAGTATATATAGACACAGTAGACGGTTTACAAGATACTAATGGCACTATAACGGGTCTTACTGAAACAGAAACCACATACGAAGTTACATCAGGATCAGTATATTATTGGAGAGTGAAAAGCTCTGATGGACAGAGTAGTTCATTTACGCAAGTCTTCTCTTTTAGAGTAGAGTAAATCTTTAAATGAATGAAATTAACTAGCATAAACATACAAAAATTTTCGATTTTTTTATTTTTTTTATTTTTTCAAAATGTATATTCTCAAAAAAAAGAAATAAAAAATAATAATGAAATAAATACATTCAAAACCCCAATTGTTTGTCAAGTAGATAGTTTTAGAGATTATATTGATATTCCTGGATGGCAAGATTATAGTTTAAAAAAAGAAAAATTCATTAAAAACTTTAGTTTAAAATCCATTCAATTAGGCAAGAAAAATGATGAAGATAATTCATTTATAATTCCTGTAGTATTCCACATATTTGAAAATAGTTGGTGGGGAGATGTAAATGATGAAGTTGTAAAACTTGCACTTAAAGAGACTAATGAAGATTTTCAAGGTTTAGCTGAAGACTGGAATACAATAGATGCTCCTTTTGACTCAATTAAAGAGGCATTTAATATAACATTTAAGCTGGCTCAGATAGATCCTAATGGAAATCCAACAACAGGTATAATTTATCATGATTTTGAGCAAGGATTTGCTGAATGGTCAAATAACAATATAGTTCAAAAATATGCTTGGGATAATAAAAAATACATAAATGTTTATATTCAAAAATACTTGAAGAATGACAATAAATCCAATTATTCAGGATATGCATACTATCCATCAGATTATATGACTGAAAATAATTTAGCTAGAATAGTTTATAATGGAAATTACTTAAGCTCGGAAAATACTAGTGAAAATTTCAGATCTGTTTTAACTCATGAATTTGGTCATTTTTTAGACTTACGTCACACATTTTTAGAAAATTCATGTGACCCAAATGGTGAATCTATTCAAGGAGATCTGGTTGAAGACACCCCATCTCAAAATTTTAACTCTTCAGGAACTAGCTGTAATATTATTTATAATTGTTTATCACAAGAAATAAACAATGAAAATTTTATGGATTATACCGACTGTTATAAAATGTTTACTACTGGTCAAGTACAAAGAATGACATCAACATTAAATTATAATCCTACATTTTCTTTATGGCAAGATTCTAATCTTTATTCAACAGGAGTAATAAATCATCCATCTCTACTAGAATTAAAATTATCAAATACAAGCATAAATGAGAATGATTCAGCTTTCACTATAATCGGCAAACTTTCAACAATTGATGAGGATGATTCAGATACTCATAATTATTTCTTAGTTAAAGGTGCTGGAGATGACGATAATAGTAATTTTAAAATCATTGATGATATTTTGGTAAATTCTAAAGTGTTTGATTTTGAATTAAAAAATAGTTATTCTATAAGAATTCTAGTGGTCAAAGGAAATGGAGGAACATTCAGTAAATCATTTAAAATAACAGTTAATGACCTTTATGAAGATACTGATAGAGATGACGTTTCAGATTCTGAAGATAATTGTCCATTATTTGCTAATTCTGATCAATTAGATTCAGATGAAGATGGTATTGGAGATGTATGTGATGAAGATGACGACAATGATGGCGTTTCAGATTCTGAAGATAATTGTCCATTATTTGCTAATTCTGATCAATTAGATTCAGATGGAGATGGTATTGGAGATGTATGTGATGAAGATGACGACAATGATGGCGTTTCAGATGCAGAAGACTCCTTTCCATTAGATAAAGATGAGTGGATAGACACAGACGCAGATGGTATAGGAAACAATGCAGATGAAGATGACGACAATGATGGTGTTTTAGATATTTTTGATCAGTGTCCTAACACTACATTAGGAGTGAATGTTGATGCAAATGGCTGTGAAATATTCTTACTTCCTGCAAATAATTTTAGTGTTTCGGTAACATCTTCTACTTGTGTAGGCTCTCAAAATGGTTCTCTTAGTATATCTGCGCAAAATCAGGAATATTCTTACACTGCATCTATATCAGGTCAATCATCCCTTATATTAAATGCTTCAAACAATTTCGAGGCAAGTATTTCAGGTTTGGGTACTGGTAATTATGATGTTTGTTTCACAGTAGCTGGTGTTGAATCATATAATCAATGTTTTTCGGTAACTGTTAGTGAGCCCGCTCCATTGTCTACCTCTGCTAAAATAGATTTAGCCAATAGGTCTGTGGACCTAAGTCTTAAAGGAAGTACCTCATACAACATAATTTTAAGTGGAGCAGTTATTAAAACTACTGCGTCGAACTTATCACTTGATTTAAAACCTGGAATGAATTATCTCAGTATTTCAACAGATTTAGACTGTCAGGGCACCTATTTTGAAGAGATATTTGTGAGTGAAGACGTTTTGGCTTATCCAAATCCAACGGACGGAATGGTTCAGTTATACATTGGTGGATCTGATGATACTGTGACGCTTAATATTTATGATATAAACAGTCAAAATATAATTAGTAAGTCATTTGAAGTTTCAAGTTCAAGAGTAATTGAAACTGATATTTCTCGTTTTAAAACAGGTATCTATTTCTTTGTTTTAGATGGAAAAACAATTAAAACAACTCATAAAATCATCAAGAACTAATAATTTAATAAGGTTGGACAATTAGACCTGAGTTATCCTATCTAGCATATTAGCTATTGCTTCTTGCGTTTGAAGATATATTCCTTTGGAGTGAATTAGGTTAAGTTTCCTAAGGTTGATGAGTATTTTTAATAGTCTTATCTATTTGCTTGGCATTAAAAAAAAAATCTCAGATCGGTTGTTCAATGATATTTTACAGGCAAATTAATTTTTCATCTATTGAAGGTCATTTATTGTCATGGAGAAGAGAAGAATTCACGAATAAAAAAGTTAAATTTACCGCCATATATACCAAAAAACTTCCTTTATGAGCGTTTTGAATCGCCTGTTTTTTATTGCCTTTTTGTTTTTAATAAGCTGTGCTAA
>Ga0209308_10004853_pt1 | contig 10487 bp, 6 predicted proteins | sample COGITO_mtgs_1204_3_FD_184806 | JGI IMG/M metagenome (GOLD analysis project Ga0209308, IMG submission 184806) | Pelagic marine microbial communities from North Sea - COGITO_mtgs_120405 (SPAdes) (version 2) | ecosystem: Environmental > Aquatic > Marine > Epipelagic ...
ATATGTTCAATTTCTCAGATTCTGGAAATTCCAATCATCATAAAATTTATAAAGTGGTAAGAGTCGCAGACTCAACGAATAAACTATCCTCTGATACTGCGTTAAATACTAGTGACGAAAGAAGACTATATGTTGTTCCACCAGTCGAAAAAGATGTAACAGACAACTCAACAATTACATATGCAAGTCCACTTTTTCGTGTAGTACAAAAATCAGATGTACAAGAATACTCACTTGGAACAAATAACTTGTACACTTTTAGTCTTAACTTAGAGGAGGCTCAAGCCTAATGACTAAACGCAGTATAAATACTTCTATTGAAGAAGTTTTAGTAAGTAATTCTGAATTTGAATATGCTCATCTTATAAAATTCGAGCGTCCATTTCCTATTGAAACAGATGAAAATGGTGTAAAACAAATGTCTACATTTCGTACTAATGCGAATAGATATGCTTACTTTACTGATGCAAGTCGTGATATAAGTTTTAATGATCAGAGCACAGATCATGAAGATCAATCAAATGGATCCCAAATATACAGAGCAAACAGAGTAAAATCTATTGGTTCGTATTCAGAAACAACCTCACCTAGAGCAACAAACATGGCTCTTACACTTTCAGGAGATCATCTTGGAACTTCACTATCTATAACAGGAGACTTCGGCAGTGCTGCATTCACAGTAGCAACTACTTTTCATGATGATGCAGACGCTACAGACTTAGTGGACTTTGGTTTTCGTGAAGGTGACAAAGTAAAAATAACAAAAAATAGTGGTACATTTTCTACTGGAGCAAGTTCTGTAACATATATCATTACTGGATTTGCGAGTGATAATCGTAAAATGACTTTTGCTACTACAGGAGCAGATGCAGATGATGATACAACTTATCCAACAGACTCTGGAGTTTCAGTAACAATTTCTTTAGAATCTGATGAAATCAAAGCTGTTCTAAATGAAAAAGAAACCAACTCTTTAGCCAACCCCTCTTTTCTCAATCGAGAAGTATTCGTTCACAAAGTATTCATAGATCCTGAAACAGGAGATATAATAGGAAACTCTAGTATTCTTATATTCAAAGGAATTATTGCAGGATGCTCTATAGACGAAGGACCTACTGCAAGTAATGTAAAATGGAATCTTACAAGTCACTGGGGAGACTGGTCTCAAGTCGGAGGGCGACTAACTACAGATGATACTCATAGAGCTTTAGACTTAAAGGGAAAATCAGATCCTGACTTAACAATTAAACCTGAATATGCAGATGATTTAGGATTTATGCACTCAGAAACAACACTTAGTGCAATAGCAAACTATAAAACTTATGAAACAGAAATTGTTTATAAGATGAAAAAACGAGGAGGTTTTGCTGGTCTACTTGGTGGTAAGAAAATGACTTCAACAGAAGTTCAAAAAGAGATAGATAATGAAGTTGATTTAAATATAGGTCTACAAGGAAAATACTTACCTGTTGTATATGGAGTACAAAGACTTCCTGGTATACCAGTATTTGCTGATACAGATGCAAATGATTCAAAAATAGTATATGTTGCAGATGCAATGTGCGAGGGAGAAATTCACAGTTTATATAATTTATATATTGATGGAGTTCCTTTAATATGTACAGACGCAAATGATGCAGATGTACGTGGAGCAACAAGCACTAGTACTAATGCAGATGGAACTTTAAAAAGAGATGAAGCCGCTTTACAATGTTATGGAAGAGCAGACAAAGGAGACACTTTAGGAGGAGCAGCAGATACTGGAATAGCGAGTGCTTTAACAAATTATGTAGGAACTTCTCCTTTAAGTCAAATGTACTTAGAAGCTGTAGAAGATTCTTCTGACCCAGACGAAATAAGAAACATATATAGAAACTTACAAAGACAAGCTTCTTACTGGTTTGCAAACGTATCACAGAGCGCTGTTCCTAGCATAACTGCTCAAAGTGCAGATGCAGGAGGGCTACAACATCAAGAACACGGAAGTATCTCTCATCCACATAATATGTCCTTTACTTTTAATAAAGGATCAAACTCTCAGTTAGCATCAAATATGCTTGTAACTCAAGCGCAAGGAACAGGATTCAAAAGACAAAATGATTATTATGAATCAGATGTTCCTTATTGGAGTCCAGACCACAGATTATTAGATACTGCATATATGGTAAATGCGTTTGTAATCTCAGCAGATTCAACAGAAATACCTGAACTAGAATATGTCGTTAGAGGTAGAGTTCTTGAGTGTTATAATTTTGATAACTCTTATGTACCAGATACAGTTATAGGTGCAAGTGATGCACATACAAACTTTAAAGAAGGAGATACAGTCACTGTTGAAAGAAGTACAGATGGAAGTTCTTGGGCTACAACAAATGTAGAAGGAGATTCTGATGATACAAGTTTCCGAATATTACATAAATATTTACTTACAAATAATGATGGAACGTCACACTATAGATTCTTATTAGATCAAACTCCAGACTTAGATGCAGTTAATGGGCTACCAACAAAAACATATTTAAGATTAAAGAAAACAGGTGCCGCTCAATACTGGCATATGAGAACTTTTAATCATAGAAATATTACAAATCAAAACTTTACTTTATATGCAAAATCTCCTACAGCAGTTGGTGTAAATGGAAGTAATGAAATACAGTTTACTTTTTCAACTACTGATGCAAACCTATTAAAAGCAGGATATACAAATGAGATTGCAAGTCAACCAGGAAAAGCTTTATACAGCTTTTTAGTAAATGATTGTTCAACTTTATCACATTTACAAGATAATCATGCTGTTGGTACATGGAGTGGAGATGTTCTTACACTTAAAAATGTAAAGTATAATTCAGCAAATCATGGAAATGTTGCAATCGGAAGTATTGCAAATGTACTCAATATAGATGTATATAAAAGTAGAAACTTCTATATGGGTGGATCAGGTGCGCCTTTTGATGGTTTTAATAATAACGCTGACTTTACTGGAGCAACAATTACATTAAATCATAGCGGAGAAAGCAGAAAAATTACTAGCTATGTAGCAAGTGAAAAACGAATTGAAATAGAATCTCCTTTTAGGACTTTAAGAGAAGCAGAATATGATGCAGGAATTATAAAGTTTGATATTTCAGGTACTCAAGGAGATAGACGTGCAGTAACAAATACAGCTTTACAACTACTTGATTACATGAAAGATCCTCGTTATGGAAAAGATTTAAATGAAAACGAGGACATTGATTTAGCTTCTTTTATTTCTTCAGCAAAACTTTGTGAAGTCAGAGGCACCCTTACACTCGGCACTAGAACGACAGGAATAACTGTTGGTGATTATTATAAATTAGCAGATGGAAGTGGCAATCATTTGGGGTCAGCTAGAGTTTCTGCTACTTCTACAAATAAAGTAACTTTTGATCAGCTATCTGGTAAATTTGTAAGACTATATGGAAAGCATATAGCATATGCAGATGATGAATATATAACTACAGAAGAAAACTTATACCAAAAATCAGGAGCAGGATACTTAACATCTAAACCTACTCATGAAAGTGGAACAGTAGGTGGAGTTACTTATATAAGTGCAGGAACTTTTGATCTTACGAAAGAATCGGGCAGTGGTCCAAGTGCTATTACTATTGATATGATCGGAAATAAAGGAATTGTACCAGATTACTCAATATATGATTCAGACTTCGTAAAATATTGGAGATACATGGGGTGGGAACACCACAAACAATGTTTTGTAACTCGACATCAAACAAACTTTATTATAGATACTTCAAAATCAATTTTTGAAAATATGAATGTATTCTTATCACATATGAATGGAATATTATCATATGAAGCAGGCAAATATGTATTAGACATAGAAACTCAAGCAACTGCACCAACCTCAAGCACTACATTTAATTCAGTAACTTATAATTGGAATGTAAATCCTGAATATATTGATAATACTGATATAATTGGAAGTATAAGTCTAACAGATAATTCTGCACGAAATGGTAAAAATACAATTAAAGCAAGTATTACTGATCCTGCTAATAATTGGTCATCACGAAGTGTATCTTTCTATGATAAAAATTTCTTAGAAGCAGACAGAAAAGTTATAAAAACAGGAAACTTTAATTATACAGGTATAACAAATTACTATAATGCTAGACTTGGTACACAAAAAGAATTAATCGCTTCACGGTTTAGTAGAGAAATAAGTTTTAAAGTTGGACCAAAAGGATTATTGCTAAAAGCTGGTCAAGTTATTGCACTCTCATATGAACCTTTTGGTTTTTCAAGCAAATTATTTAGAATTAATAACTTAAATTTTAATCCTGATTGTTCAGTTAGTATAAAAGCAACAGAATACGATGATAGTATGTATACTATTCGTGCTTCAAGAGCAAACGAGTTAAGACAAGAAGCATCTACACAGGCAGCTCCCTTAGCGACCCCAAGTTCTCCAACAGGACTATCCGCAACTACAACCAAACCAGGAAGTGTAATACTTAATTGGACAAATCCTTCAGACTTTGTTGATGAAAGTGATGATGTAGAAATCTGGGTATCAGATGATAATAACCGAGCAAATGCAACTTTACTACATGTTGAACTTGGTAATGTGACAACTTTTACATATACAACTGCAGGTGCTGGAACTAAGTTTTACTGGGTAAGAATACGAAGATTAACAGCACAAGGAAGAAAAGCAAAAAATATAACTTCAGCATATCATCCAACAAGTGCAACAGGTGGAGTTACAGGTACTTCAAAAATTATTTCTCCAGATATACAAGTCAGTCATGCATCTATAAACTTTAGATTCGATTCTGACGGAGACTTAGATCCTGCAGGTTCAAGCCAAGATGTTACAGTTACAGCAACACTACAAAACTTATCAGGAACTCCAACATTCTCTATTGTAGAAGCAGATGGCAGTGCACAATCAGACGTATCTTTTACAGATGGATCAACAAGTTTAACTGCTTCAAGCGCTACTGTAGATGCAAGTTCAGCAAGTTCAAGTACTTCTCCAAAACTACTAAAAGTAACTATTACTGATACAGGAGAAACTTTTACAAGACAAGTTCCGATTGGAATTATTACTTCAGGTTCTGGCTCTGCAGGAGCAGCTGGATTACGAACAATTCAAGGATACTTATACTATGAAAAATCTGCAAGTCCTAACACTCCACCAAGTGCTCCAAGCGGCAATACTTATACATTCGGCACTGGAGTAGTATCAGGAACAGGTATAAGTACAGCAACAAACCAACCAAATGATGTGTGGTTAAATTCTCCAAATACTACAGATGCAACTTCAGCAAATGTTCATTATACTGTTAGATATTATGGAACGGAAGCATCAGCAGGATCAAGTACAATTTCAGTTGCTTATAGTAATGTTGTTCAGTTAACAAGCTTTTCAGGAGTTGTTACATTTAGTGGTGGAACATTCTCAGAAGTAGGCGGAAGTGCTATTACTACGATTGATGGCGGAAACATAGATACAGGAACAATTACTGCTGATAAAATAAATACTAGTAGTATAACCCTTTCTACTTTTAGTAATAGTGGGACTGGATATGTTAATGCAAGTGGTGCAGCTGCTGCAGCCCCAGTGCAATCTGTTAATGGAGCAACAGGAACAGTCAGTATTACAGCAGCTGGATTAAATATTCAATCAAGCAATGTTAGTGGGCTAGCAGATTCTGCCACAGAAACAATAGCTAACATACGAGACGGCACAACAAAAGATAATGTAGGACTTGGAAGTGTAGTAAATGCAGATACAACATTAGCAACTCAATTTACAAACGTTACCAGACTTGCTTCAGGAAGTTTATTTTTAGGAACAACCTCTGCAACTACTACAAACTATGTAGAAATCTCTGCAGCAAACGGCGGTCAAATAATAATTGCGGATGATTCAACATAATGGCAAAGAGAGTATTACTTGGTAAAAAAGGCTCAGACTATGGATTGTTCATATCTAAACCTGGCGTAGACGTAACTACAACATCCTCTCCAAAAGACTTATTGTTTAATTCTGGAGCTACAACTACAGCTTCTGGAGCAACAAGTGAAAGATCTTTTCGATCAGGCGTTATAGTAACTGATACTACTATAGCTACATTAACTGCAGGAGCTACAAAAACTCTACCCTCTACATTAGGATCAGACAATAACTATTATATTCCAGCATATCAAATTGTAGAAAATGGTGTTCGTAATCCTACAGCTGGATATAATGAAACAAGAAGTTTTGTTAGTGGCATTGTATATGATATAGAATCAGAGCATTTAAGTGGATTACCTACTAATTCAGGAGGAGGTTTATGGGAATTAACTACTAGTGGATCTGGATCAAATATAAATGCAATAGAAGCAAAACAAATTGATGCAACAAAATATGAAAATTCAAATGCAAGTTCTTTTTCTGCAGGGTATCCTTGGATATCTGATAGAGGAATATCAGCAAATGCTTTAGTATCTGTAGATATACTTATGCTACGAATTCCATGCCAATATGGAAAAATGGAAATAGATGCTCTTTTTAATACTACTACTCAACCTACTCCGAGTACTTCAGGAGGAGGTGGATCAGGAGGGTCTCCCTCTGCACCAACAATTAGTAGCGTAAGTAGAATAGCAAGAGATACAAGTAATGACACAGTTCGAATATCAGCTTCAAGTGGCTCTGGTAACTCTGGAACAATAACATATGGAGTAAATACTTCAAATACTGCACCAACATCTTTTCAATCTTCAACGGATTTTACACAACCAAGAAACTCTACAAGATATTATTTTGCAAAACAAGGTGGAGTAGCTTCAAGCGGTACTCAATATGATGCAGCAGCAGTCGATACGACACCAAATGCTTTTACTTTTACTACTAAAAATAGTGCGACAGCAGGACAAAATTTTTCTCAAGCCTCATCAGCAATATCTGGATTAGCCGATGGAGATAGCGCAGCAGTAAGTGTAAGTAATGGAAGTGTTACTCCAAGCAGCGTTGTAAATGGAGACACTGTCACAGCAACAGGAACAGCAGCTTCAGCAGGAAATTCCACTGTAGTAACAGTAACTATTGGAGGTGTGCAGGGCACTTTTACAATAAATACACCAGCACCTACTCCTTCAGATAACTCACCAAATGAATTTGGTAATTTTAATACAGCAACTGGGTCTGAGGTAAATACAGTAAATACTTCAAATACTATACAAATAACAGGTATAGACGTAGCTACAGCAGTAAGCATTAGTGGAAATGGAAGTTTTAGTATTGCAGGAGGTTCTTATGTAACTTCTGGAACTATTACAAATAATCAGTCTATAAATGTAAGACTAACATCAAGCGGAAGTTTTAATACATCCGTAAGTACAACTTTAACAGTTGGAGATAAGACGGGTAGTTATACTGTAACAACAAGATCTCAAGTAACGGCTTCTCCACCAACAGCACTAACACTTACACAAACAACAAATACAAGCGGAACATCACAAACAGTTACAGCAACAGGAAGTGGCGGAACAGGAACTACACAGGTTTCAAATGATGGCAGTAATTGGCAATCAAATGGACATAGTTTTTCACAGAATCGAAGTGGAAGTGCAGTAACATATTATGCAAGAAATGTAGGAGAAATAAACAGTTCTTCTATTACAGCAACAAAACTTGTTCCACCTGTAGTTACTCTTTCTGGAATAGGCAATTTTACAAATAGATCAGCAAGTGGGGAAAACAATAGTTATAATGTAAGTACTCAAAGAGCAGGAGGAAACTATAATACTTATTCTTCTAACTGGGGAACTACAACAACAAGTATAAGCAATAATTCAGGTGGATGGCTTTCAAGTACTATAACAAATTCTTCTTCAGGATTTTTTAATTTAACAAGTCAAAGCAATTCCTCTACAAGTTCAAGAACTGCTACAGTTACATATACAACGAGTACTCAGTTTGGTCACTCTCATACAATGACTTTTACATTTCAACAAAATGGACAAGCTGCAGATACAACTCCAAATCAGTTTACTTTCACTGACTCTAGCGATGCTGCATTAAATACTACTTTTAATTCTAATGTAACAATTAGCGGAATAAATACAGCAGTAACAGCAGTCTATAGTGGAGACGCAAACGGCAGCTTTAGTACAGATAACTCTACATTTAATCAAAGTAATAAAACAGTTAATAATGGAGATGTAATATACTTAAGACTTCCTTCGGCAGGAACAAATAGTACAGCAAGAACAGCAACAATTACCATTGGCTCAATATCTGACAGTATGACAGTTACAACAGTTGCAGGGTCTGATACAACACCAAATGCTTTTTCATTTACAGGCGTAACAGGAGCAGATACACTAAGTATATATACGGATACAGTAACAATTACAGGAATAAATACAGGAGTAACAGCAACCTTAACAACTAGTGATGCTGCAAGTTTCAAAGTCAATAATGGAAGTTTTAGTACCGCAAGTAAAACTGTAGTAAATAATGATACCATAACAGTAAGAATTGCAACCACTTCAGACTCTTTTACTTTACACCAAGCAACAATATCAGTTGGTGGAGTATCAGATACTTTTCAAGTATCTACAGGATCATCAGGAGGGTTTGAACCATAATGAAAATTATTAAGAATGGTACTTATATATCAACTCCAAATAAAATAAGAAAAGCTATAGAACATTTTTCTGTGGATGATAAACTACAAGCACAAAACTTCACCCCATATAATTGGATTGAAGGAGAAGTAACAGCAATAAAAACAACAGGAACTTGTAGCCAACAATACAATATAAACAATAAACTATCTGTAGAAAATGACTTAGAATTCTATGTAAATAGAGAAGGAAGTTGGAGTTGGAAAACAGCAGAAAACTTACTAGTAGGAGATTATTTGTTTACAGATCACAGTAAGTTAGAAAAAATAAAACAACTTTCTCACTTGGACACAGTACTAGAAGGATGTATACTAACGTCAGATTCAAACTTTTATGCAGGAGGTTATTTAGTAAAATGAGTAAACGAGTATTATTAGGAAAAATAGACGGAAGTGATTATGGGCTACTCGTATCAAGAGCAGGAGTAGATGTTACAAATGCAAACGCTGATCAATTAATATTTGATAGTAGACAAAAAGGATATGGTCAATTAATATTTGAAGAAACAGTTACAGTTAATAGAGATACATTTAGTGGTGGGAGTATAACAAGTAATAGTCAAACAAGAACTTTTTCTAGTATTTCTATACCAAATCCTATAGTAATTGTATATGGAAATGTATTTGTAAAAGTAACAATGGGAGATGATACTAATGAAAATACTAATTGGCAATTAGATGCTGAAGGTAATGATCCTGACAAAAAACTAACACTTAGAGTGCCATACTATTACCCAAGTTTTGTAACTAGTCATCCTTTAGCTTCTATATTTTCAGGTACTGTAGGCAAACAGGCTCCCGCATCACAAAGCGTTAAATACGCAGTAATAAGAGGACCAGTATAATGGCAAAAAGATTATTAATAGGAAAACCAAACAACGAAGACTATGGACTATATGTATCCAAATCAGGCACTGATATAATAGATGGAAGTAATAACTTAACAAGTCGTGATAACTTACAATTTGATTCAGAAGTTGGAATAGGTTCTTTAAATTTAAAAAACTACGGACAAGGATTGTTGGGTATACCAGGTAATAGTGCACTAACAAGTAGTACTACTATAGGAGCTTCTGATTCAGTTGCTGTTATTACTCACAATTTAGGATTTATTCCTTTTGTGATAGTGCAATGGTGTCTTCAAAGTGATATATCAGGGGGAGTTGCAACAAAAATGTATACTGCAAGTCTTGATTGGACTTCTGAAACTGCTTTTAGTTCGGGATCAACTGGGAATGAATTACATACAAGAGGCGGAGTATCCTATGCAGTTACAAGTTCAACATTAACAATAACAAATAATATGATAGGACAAATGAAAAGATTTTTATCAAGCGGAACAGAAACTTCCAGAAGTTCAGTCGGTGGTGTAGCAGTTGGCTATGCCTATTTAATTTTTGACTTACAAGGAGCATAACATGACAACAAAAACATATTCAGGTATTGGCCTGACAGAAACAAAAATTTATCAATGTCCTACGGACAAGAAAGCAGTTGTATCAATGGTAACAGTATGTAATATTACAGAAAGTTTACTTACATTTCATATCGGATATTATAATGCTACAGATAATAATACTGTATACTTTATAAAAAACGGTGTGTTAGATGCAGGACAAAGACACATAGCTATAAGTAGTAGTGGAACTTTATCAATGAGTGCAAACGATTACATAACAGTTCTAAGTACAACAGATTCTTCAATAGATGCTATCGTAACGTATGAGGAAAGTGATGTCTGATGATTTCACATTGGAAAAATTATCCTTGACATCATAGGTAAATTTTTGGTATAATTAACAGATTGGAGGTAAAACAATT
>Ga0209308_10004859_pt1 | contig 10481 bp, 8 predicted proteins | sample COGITO_mtgs_1204_3_FD_184806 | JGI IMG/M metagenome (GOLD analysis project Ga0209308, IMG submission 184806) | Pelagic marine microbial communities from North Sea - COGITO_mtgs_120405 (SPAdes) (version 2) | ecosystem: Environmental > Aquatic > Marine > Epipelagic ...
AACATAACAAGTGCTGCTTGCACATCTTGGCGCACGGGCACCGCCATTTCGGCAGCCGCCGTTGGGGTTGGCGCACGTTGATCGGCGGCGAAATCCAAGAGCGTGGTATCCGTTTCATGACCCACCGCCGAGATCAGCGGAATGTCACTTCGCGCCGCTGCGCGCACCACGATTTCTTCGTTAAAGCCCCAAAGGTCCTCGATCGAACCGCCCCCGCGTGCCACGATCAACACATCAGGGCGCGGGATCGGCCCGCCTTTTTCTAACGTATTAAAGCCCGCGATTGCTGCCGCGACTTCGGGCGCGCAGGCGCGCCCCTGGACCGCCACAGGCCAGATCAGAACATGGCGCGGAAAACGGTTCCGCAACCGGTGCAAAATATCACGAATAACCGCCCCTGAGGGCGAGGTGATCACCCCAATCACTTGCGGTAAATATGGCAAACTTTGTTTACGATCTGCCTCAAAAAGCCCTTCGCTCAAAAGCTTGACACGCCGCGCCTCAAGCATGGCCATCAAAGCCCCTGCCCCTGCAGGGGCGATATCATCCACAATCAGCTGATATTTCGATTGGCCTGGAAATGTGGTCATATGACCAAAGACAACGACCTCCATACCTTCTTCAGGATGGATTTGCATTTTTGCGACCTGCCCTTTCCACGAAATAGCCGCAACCACAGAACGGTCGTCTTTCAGATCAAAATACATATGCCCCGACGCAGGTCGCGACACGCGCCCAACCTCACCGCGCACACGCACCCGGCCAAACTCGCCCTCGATCACCCGTTTGACGGCACCCGAAAGCTCCGAGACGGAAAATTCTGGCACATTACCCCCCGACGGGGTAGCACTTGGGTCGGATGCGGTGTCTTCGAACAATTGCAATATATCAGCCCTGCTTGTGATCTGTGTTCCAAGACCTTAGAACGCAAATACTAAAAGGCCAAGCGGAGCATGCAATGAATATTTTGATTTTAGGCAGTGGCGGGCGAGAACATGCGCTGGCATGGGCCATAGCACAAAATCCCAAATGTGGTGCACTTTATGTGGCCTCGGGGAATGCGGGCATTGTGGCACCTGCGCGCACCGTAGCGCTTGATCCGTGCAACGGTGCGCAGGTTGTTGCCTTTGCCAAAGAAAACGCAATTGATTTCATCATAATCGGCCCCGAGGCCCCCTTGGCCGCCGGCGTCGCAGATATCACGCGCGCAGCGGGTTTTCTTACCTTTGGCCCCTCGGCCAAGGCGGCGCGCATCGAATCGTCGAAAGCCTTTACCAAAGAGTTATGCGACGCTTGCGGTGCCCCCACGGCTGCCTATGCCCGCTTTAATTGCGCCGATCTGGCCCGCGCCTACATCGAAACACACGGCGCGCCGATCGTTGTTAAAGCCGACGGGTTGGCGGCGGGCAAAGGTGTGATCGTGGCCATGACCAAGCCCGAGGCTTTGGAAGCTATAGACGATATGTTTGGCGGAGAATTTGGCGAAGCTGGCGCAGAAGTGGTAATCGAGGCCTTTTTGACAGGCGAAGAGGCCAGCTTTTTCGTTCTGACCGATGGCGTGAACGCCCTGCCCGTTGGTACTGCCCAGGATCATAAACGCGTAGGCAACGGCGACACGGGGCCCAATACGGGCGGTATGGGCGCCTATTCGCCCGCACCCGTCATGACGACGACCGTGATCGATCAAACCATGACCGAGATCATATTGCCGACAATCGCCGAAATGGCGCGACGCGGTACGCCCTATCAAGGGGTTTTATTCGCAGGTCTTATGATCGAAGACGGGCGCGCGCAGCTCATAGAATATAATGCCCGCTTTGGGGATCCTGAAACCCAAGTGCTTATGATGCGTTTGGGTGCACAGGCGCTTGATCTTTTGCTGGCTTGCGCCAAAGGTCAGCTTGACCAGATCACAGTGCAATGGGCCGATGACCACGCGTTGACCGTGGTCATGGCCAATCAAGGCTATCCGGGGGCCTATGACAAAGGGGCAAAGATAGGCGGACTTGACCGCATTAATGCCGATAGCAACGCCATGGTTTTTCACGCAGGCACCGCCGCGAAAGAGGGCGCAATCCTTGCCACAGGTGGGCGAGTTTTGAGCGTGACCGCGCGGGGCATAACCTTGGCCCAGGCACAAAAGCGCGCCTATGGGATGATCGATCAGATTGATTGGCCAACGGGGTTTTGTCGCCGAGACATTGGTTGGCGGGCTTTGGAAAAATAGCGTCTTCTCACGTACGCCTTTTGAGTTTGGGTGAAGACCATGACTGGGGAAAATTGGATCCAAAAAATCATTCGTGACTTGCGCCTTTGGACGCTGCATCATATGAAGCGCACAATGATCGTTTGACCAAAGGACGCGCGATGCCGCTTCTTGTGATGAAATTCGGAGGCACTTCGGTCGCCGACCTTACGCGGATCAAAAATGCTGCGCAAAAGGTGAAACGCGAAGTCGAGCGCGGCTATGACGTAATCGTCATCGTGTCAGCCATGTCAGGCAAAACCAATGAACTGGTGGGGTGGGTCGAAGAGACGTCGCCTTTGTTTGACGCGCGCGAATATGACGCTATTGTCTCATCAGGCGAAAATGTGACGGCGGGGCTGATGGCACTAACGTTGCAAGAAATGGACGTACCCGCTCGGTCGTGGCAAGGATGGCAAGTGCCCATCAACACCACCGACACCCATTCGTCCGCGCGCTTCACCTCAATCGAGCGGGCTAATATTGACGCAAAATTCTCCGAAGGGTTCAAAGTAGCGGTCGTCGCTGGCTTTCAAGGCCTTAGCCCTGAAGGGCGCATTACCACCTTAGGGCGTGGCGGCTCAGATACTACCGCCGTGGCATTTTCCGCCGCTTTTCAAGCCGAGCGGTGCGATATTTATACCGATGTTGACGGTATTTATACCACCGATCCGCGTATTTCCAAAAAGGCTCGTAAACTTGATCGGATCGCTTTTGAAGAGATGCTTGAGCTAGCGTCGCTGGGGGCAAAAGTCTTGCAAACCCGTTCGGTCGAATTGGCCATGCGCTTTAAGGTGCGTTTGCGAGTGTTGTCGTCTTTTGAAGATACAGATGAAAATTCAGGCACTCTGGTGTGCGATGAGGAAGAAATTATGGAATCAAAAGTCGTATCGGGGGTTGCCTATAGCCGCGACGAAGCAAAATTGACCCTTGTCACAGTAGAAGACCGTCCCGGTATCGCGGCGGCGATTTTTGGTCCTTTGGCCCAAGCTGGCATCAATGTGGACATGATCGTACAAAATATCTCTGAGCTGCAAGGAGCTGACAAAACCCGCGCTGTCACAGATATGACCTTTTCTTGCCCCACAAGCCAGGTGGCCCGCGCGCGCAAAGCGTTAGAGGAGGCCGCAGCCCAAGGCCATATTAAATATGACACATTGGTCGAAGATAATGACGTAGCCAAAGTGTCAGTTGTGGGTATAGGCATGCGTTCACACACGGGGGTTGCAGCTAAGATGTTCTCAGCCTTGTCCGCCGAAAATGTAAATATCAAAGTAATCTCAACATCAGAGATAAAAATTTCCGTTTTGATTGATCGGAAATATATGGAACTTGCAGTCCAAGCCCTACATGACGCATTTGAATTGGACAAGGTCAGCTAAAGCCTGAAGAATTGGGGATATGATGCCTGAGCGCAGTGAAAGTGACAGTCGCAAACTTCTGCGTCGGCTAAGAGATTCACTTGCAGTTTCAGGCGAAGGGCAAGATCGGCTTGACCGCATCACCCACCTGATCGCCGACTCCATGGGAACTGAAGTGTGCTCGATCTATCTTTTTCGTGACCGCGAAACGTTGGAACTTTGTTCGACCCATGGGTTGAATAAGGAATCAGTGCACCAAACCAGAATGCGTTTGGGCGAAGGTTTGGTGGGACGCGTGGCGCGCACGGCGCGGGCTGTGAACACGGGCAATGCCCCTGCCGAAAAAGGCTTTCGCTTCATGCCTGAAACGGGCGAGGAGATCTACTCCAGCTTTTTGGGCGTCCCTATCCAAAGGGTGGGTGAGCGTTTGGGCGTTTTGGTTGTGCAATCAAAATCAACGCGTCAATATTCCGAAGATGAGGTCTACGCCCTAGAGGTGGTGGCCATGGTGCTGGCAGAAATGACCGAACTTGGAGTCTTTTTGGGCGAAGGTGACGCATTGTCGGCGCTTCATAAACAGCCCATTTTGTTTCGCGGTGCCATCGGGCAAGAGGGCTCATGCGAGGGTAATGTTTGGCTGCATGAACCGCGCGTGGTTGTAACCAATCCCGTGGCCGATGATCCGCTTACAGAAATTGACCGTATCAGAGCCGCGGTAGGGGAATTGCGGGTCTCTGTTGATGATTTACTGACCTCGGAAGGGCTTGATAAAGAACAAAAACAGGTGCTAGAGGCCTACCGCATGTTTGCCCATTCACGTGGCTGGCTGAAGCGGATGGAAGAAGATATTCAGCGTGGCCTTTCAGCCGAAGCCGCCGTTGAGAAAGAGCAATCCACCGCCCGCGCGCGTATGCAGCAGGTGCCCGACGCCTATTTGCGCGAAAGATTGAATGACCTAGACGATCTTTCAAACCGTTTATTGCGTATTCTGACCGGTCAAGGCCGCGACACAGGCGCTGACATGCCCGAAAACCCCGTTTTGGTCGCGCGCAACATCGGCCCGGGTGAGCTTTTAGAATACGGCCGCAAATTGCGCGGTGTGGTGTTAGAAGAAGGCTCGGTCGGCAGTCATGCGGCGATAGTGGCGAGGGCTTTGGCCATTCCTTTGGTGATCCATGCGCACTCTATCAGCTCTGAGGCGCTAAACGGTGATCACATTTTGGTTGACGGCGATCAGGGTATAGCACATTTACGCCCCGATGAAGCCGTGGCCTCAGCCTTTCTTGATAAAATGGCCATGGCCGCACAGGCGCAAGAGCGCTACCACTCATTACGCGGCCTGCCCGCACAGTCTCAGTGCGGTGCCACAACTCGATTGATGATGAATGCGGGCCTGATGGCGGATCTTCCCTCCTTGGAGGGATCAGGGGCCGAAGGGGTTGGATTGTTTCGCACCGAATTACAATTTTTAGTGCGTAACCATATGCCAAAACGCTCAGAGTTGGCGAAACTTTACGCCCGCGTGATTGATGCCTCGAACGATTTACCAGTAGCCTTTCGCACGCTTGATATCGGGTCAGATAAGGTCTTGCCCTATATGAAACCCCAAGATGAGCCAAACCCCGCGATGGGGTGGCGCGCTATTAGGGTTGGGCTTGATAAGCCAGGGGTCTTGCGCATGCAGCTGCAAGCACTTTTGCGGGCGGCCAATGGGCGTCCTTTAAATATTATGTTTCCCTTTATAAGCGAGTTTCGCGAATTTCAGATGGCGCGCTCATATCTTTTGCGCGAAGTGCACCGCGAAGCCTCTCTTGGGCATAAAGTCTCGACTGATTTGAAAGTGGGCGCGATGTTAGAGACACCAAGCCTGGCCTATGCGCCCGATGCGTTTTTTGAACTGGCTGATTTTATTTCCATTGGTGGCAATGATCTAAAGCAGTTTTTCTTTGCGGCAGACCGCGAAAATGAATTGGTGCGAAAACGCTATGACACGCTTGATCTAAGTTTTATACGATTTTTGAAAAATATTGTAGCGCGTTGTGCCAAAATCAATACCCCGCTTTCTTTTTGCGGCGAGGATGCGGGTCGCCCGACAGAGGCACTGTGTCTTGCTGCGCTGGGGATTAACACATTGTCGATGCGCCCCGCCTCAATCGGTCCTATCAAACATTTGCTGCGGCGCGCTAATTTGGAAGATGTGCGAGATATCATCGCATCGGTCGAGGCCTCGCAAGGTGATACACTGCGCCCGGCTTTAAACGACTATATTGCAAGCCTTCCTAAGGTTTAAGTGTGGGCTTGACTAAGCCTGCCACCCGTTCCCACGCTTTTGGAACTAATTCATGACCCAAAATGCGATCAGGATTGGTGGGGGCGGGCATTTGCACCGCAGCAAGCTTTTTAAAGCCAAAGCGGCAATAATAGGGCGCATCGCCCACCAAAAGTACTCGTTTCCACCCCAAAAGCTTAGCATTTGTCAGTGCGAGCAAAATCAAATAACCACCTAAACCTTCCCCTTGGCGGGTTGGGTGCACTGCAACGGGACCCAACAACAAACAAGGTGCCTCCCCTACCAGCACCGGCCAAAAGCGGATGGCCGCGGCCAGGGTCGCCCCGGCCCCTTTATCGCGCATTACGAAACAAAGCTGTGCTACAGGATCCACACAATCCCGCAACCGGTATGAGGATAAGGCGGTGCGCCCCGGCGCGAAACACAGGTCAAGAAGGGCTTCCACCTCCCACCAATCGTCTGTTGTTTCTTGTTTTACATCGTACACTGGCAAAGCCCTTGGGTTAAGACCTTTCTAAATGCCGCGTAACATGGCATGAGGTCAGGATCAAACCAACAATGAGGCATTGATGTTTTATTCGACAAAATCCGAGCCCAAGCATGGCCTGCCCCACAATCCCTTCAAAGCCATCGTTGCACCCCGACCTATCGGTTGGATTTCAACTCGCACCAGCACGGGCGACAATCTGGCCCCCTATTCGTTTTTCAACGCTGTTTCTGACGCGCCACCACAGGTAATGTTTGCGTCCGGCGGAATGAAAGATTCAGCAACGGCGGCAAAAAAAAGTGGGGTCTTTTGCGTAAATTTCGTCACCCAATCCCTGCTGAGCGCCATGAATGCCAGTTCTGCTGACGTAGGGCAGGCGGTAGATGAATTCACCCTTGCAGGACTTGAAAAAGCCGAATGTGAAACGATCAATTGCCCGCGCGTAGCTTTAGCGCCCGCAGCAATGGAATGTGAAGTACTGGATGTGATCACCCTAAAGGGTGGCCAAAACTTTATGGTCTTGGGCGAGGTGACAGGCATTCATATTGCCCCTTGGGCCCTGACCGATGGGCGGTATGATGTTGTAAAAATAGGCATGATCGCGCGACTTGGATATAAAGATTATAGCATGGTGAACGAAATCTTTGAACTTGAGCGCCCAAGGTGATCTGATGTGTAAAACGAAGAGCGTTAAATCCTATATCCGGACAATCCCCGACTTCCCCCACGCCGGCATTATGTTTCGCGATGTCACCACGCTTTTTTCCGATCCCAAAGGCTTTCGCATGGCGATCGATCAATTGCTAGCTCCCTTTGTGGGCATGCGCATTGATCAGGTTGTCGGTCTAGAAGCGCGCGGGTTTATTTTAGGTGGTGCAGTTGCGCATCAATTGTCTTGCGGCTTTGTGCCCATTCGCAAGAAAGGAAAATTACCTGGCAAGACGATTGAGAAAGCCTATGCGCTGGAATATGGTACTGCCACCGTCGAAATCCACGACGACGCGCTCAAAGCGGGCGATAAGATCTTGGTGATTGACGATCTTTTGGCCACTGGCGGCACAGCGCAAGCGGGCATTCACCTGATCGAGTCTTTGGGTGCCGAAGTTGTCGGTTGCGGGTTTGTGATTGACCTGCCCGAACTTGGCGGGCGCAAACTGCTTGAGGGAATGGGCATGAAACTTCATTGCCTTTGCGCCTTTGACGGGAAATAAACCAAACTTTGTAATCCGCAGTTAATAGAAAACAGTTTATCTAAAATATTATTGAAACTCTTTGAACAACTACTTGCGTCCTTTTTATTTCAACTAGCCCTTCTTTCAAAAGCGAGGCTGACTTTTATGACCGAAGGGGCAAGGGTGCTAAAATCACGCCCGGGTTCAAAATGCCATTCGGGTCAAGTGCGTTTTTAATGGCACGCATGACCGCCATTTTTGTCGGATCACTATAGCGGGCCAGATCATCGACTTTCAAACGTCCAACCCCATGCTCTGCACTGACAGATCCACCCATACTGGCTACTATGTCATGAACTAACCCTTTGATTTGGAGTCGTAAATCCTCATATTCCGCGCGGGTTCGCCCTTTGGCAGGAAAAACATTATAATGTAAGTTTCCATCGCCCAAATGGCCAAAACAATTGACCCTAAGGTCCCCCAAAGCCGCCACAGCAGGCCCAGCCTGCGCTATAAAATCGGCCAGCGCTCCCAAGGGCAAGGAAATGTCATGACTAGAGACAGACCCGACTTTGCGATTGGCAAGCGGCAGGCTTTCACGCAAGTGCCAAAATTGGCCGCGCTGGGTTGATGAGCTAGCGATCACTCCATCAGTGACCAGACCTTGACCCTCGGCGCTTTGGTAAAGGGTTGCCAGCGCCGCCTCGGGGTCTAGGCCTTGAACCAGGTCCAGATCGATGAACACTGTCCATGCGGAGGGCTTGGCAAAAGGTTGGCGCAGGTCTGGCATTGTTTCGCTTAGAAAGGCAAAACTCATCTGTGAGATAATCTCAAAGGCGGACACCATTCCACCCAGCTGCTCACTGGCCAGCGTATAAAGCGCCAAGGCCGCCTCAACTGAGGGCACGGCAAACATTGCTGCCCCAACCCTCCCCGCAGCGGGGTAAAGCCGCAACGCAGCCGCGGTGATAATGCCTAGCGTGCCCTCAGACCCAATAAGAAGGTTTTTCACATCATAGCCACTATTGTCTTTGCGCAACCGCTTGAGCCCGTGATAAATGCTGCCATCGGCCAGCACCGCCTCAACCCCCAAACAAAGGTCGCGCGCATTACCATAGCGCAGCACCCCCGTCCCACCCGCATTGGCAGCCAAATTCCCCCCAATTTGGCAGGAACCTTGCGAGGCCAAGGTCAACGGAAATTGCCGCTCCAAGTTTTGGGCCGCATTTTGTACATTGGCCAAGATCATACCTGCTTCGACCACAAGCACATTTTCTTGCCCGTAGGCAGCGCGCTCGGCCGCCATCTTTTCAAGCGACAGCATCAAAGGCAAAGGGCCGGACTGCAAGCCCTGCCCCATTACAAGCCCAGTACCCCCACCAATGGGCACAAGCCCAACCAAGGCGTTGTTGCAGGCCTTCAATATCACCGACACTTCTTGCACGGTGTGTGGGCAGGCAATGGCTGCGGCAATTGCTGCCCCACGCCCGCGAGGCTCGGCCAGCTCATGTGGTTTTGGCGCGCGCAGGCGCCCTTGGGGTAGCGCCCCTTCAAGGGCACTTAAAAAGCAGTCATCCGCAGGGTTTAATGGCATGACGTTGTCCTATTTTGAAAGGCCGGCATCCGTCTTTCCGCGCCTATCCGAGCGTAAATTGGCATAAAGCACATGGTTGCGCCAGCGTCCTGCTATTTGCAGATAGCTTTGGGCGACCCCTTCATACTTAAAGCCACATTTTTCCAACAAACCACGCGAGGGGTGGTTTTCAGGCAAGCATGCCGCATCGATCCGACTTAAGTCCATAAGGAAAAAAGCGTGATTGACCATGGCATCGATCGCTTCGCGCATATAGCCCATGCGCGCATAGGGAGCACCGATCCAATAGCCAAGCGCCCCCGATTGCGACGGCCCGCGACGAATATTATCAAGCGTAATGCCTCCCAATAAAGCCCGATCCGAGCGACGCTCAAGAAATAACGGCAGTGCTGTCCCTTGAGAGAAGGCGCGCGCGGCCCATGTCACCCTATTGGAAAAAGACTTGCGCGAAAAATGTGTGGGTGACCACAAAGGTTCCCACGGCACCAAAAAGGCTTCGCTGTCTTGGCGCAGTTCAGCCCAGGCGCTAATGTCGCTTGCCACTGGTAGGCGCAGTGACATCCGCTCGGTCTCTACCCTTAGTTTGGCGCGTAGCCCCAGCATTAAGCGGCCAAGGCCTTGCGCAGGCTCGCCAGATCGGGGGCTTTGCTGATCGGGCCATAAAGCACCATGGCACTGCGGGCCATGTTCATGTTTGCAGCAAATTCACGGACATCTTGGCATGTAACCGCGTCAATTTTTGCGATTGCCTCGTCCAAACTGGGCACGCGGTCATAAATAGCCAAAAGCCGCGCCAACCGTTCGGCACGCGATGAGGGGCTTTCAAGACCCATCAAAAGCCCCGCCTTAAGCTGCACACGCGCGCGTTCAACTTCAGCGGAGCTCATATCTTGGGGAGCACGTTTTAGCTCTTCAACCGTCAATTGCGCCAATGAGGCTATCTCTTCAGACGAGGTGCCCGCATAGATAGTGATTTGCCCCGTATCTTCATAAGCGCCGCTTTGAGCAAAGATCGTGTAGCAAAGCCCATTTTCTTCGCGTACTTTTTGAAACAGGCGCGACGACATACCACCGCCAAGTGCCATGCCATAGATCTGGGCGGCGTAAACATCGGGAGCACGATAGCTTGGCGCCTCAAAAGACAGGGTGAAATGCGCCTGCTCCAGTTTTTTAACTTTTCGTTTTTCTCCGCCCAGAAAATCAGCACCCATCATTTGAAACGGTTCATGCCGTGGCAGATGGCCGAAAAGTTCGATCGCTTTGGTCATAATTTCGTCGTGATCGACGCCACCTGCGGCGGATAAGATCATTTGATTGGGCCCGTAATGTTGG
>Ga0209308_10004870_pt1 | contig 10464 bp, 7 predicted proteins | sample COGITO_mtgs_1204_3_FD_184806 | JGI IMG/M metagenome (GOLD analysis project Ga0209308, IMG submission 184806) | Pelagic marine microbial communities from North Sea - COGITO_mtgs_120405 (SPAdes) (version 2) | ecosystem: Environmental > Aquatic > Marine > Epipelagic ...
TAGATGAAGGTTGGCGTGCAAAAAGCGACATCTCGTGGCGAACCTCAACTTGGGATTTGCGGCGTATCGTCGGTGGCGGCATGTATCTGGAAAACATCTCTGATAGCAAACGAAAACAGTTGAAAATTCCCGAAGACAAAATGGCTCTCAATGTTCGTAGCGTAGGAAAATACGGCCAACATGCGGTTGCGATGCGGGCCGGGATTCGAAAAGGGGATATTTTGGTCCGTTTTAACGAACGCACTGATCTAATGAGTGAAACGGAAGTCATTGCCTACGGAATGCAGAACGCGAAGAAAAATCAAATGGTGACTTTAGAGTTCATCCGAAATGGAAAACCGATCACCATCAAATACAAATTGCAGTGAATTTAAATCAACTACCAAACTGGCGGAACGATGACCAACGCCCCCGGATTTCTGCATGATTTTGAAAACAGTTTTGGAAGAGGGTCAGGTTCGATTGGAACCTCTCGGCGAGGAGCACCTCGATGAACTTTTCAGTGTTTCGGATCAATCCGTATGGAAATACATGCCGATCCGTCTGGTCAACCGAAATGATTTTGCAAGCTTCATTCAGCGAGCTCAGCAGATGCGCGATAATGGCACGGCCTTGGCATTTGCGGTAATCGAAAAAAATTCGGGTGAAATCGCAGGCTCAACGGGCTATTGGAACTTTGTTGATGAGCACAAACGAGTTGAAATTGGATTCACATGGTACGCTCCCAAGTGGCAGCGTACACTTTTAAATACAAGCTGCAAACTTCTTCTACTTACCCACGCGTTCGAAGAATTGAAACTCAACCGTGTCGAATTCAAAACCGATTCGTTAAACGCTCGCAGCCGCACTGCCATCGCTCGAATCGGAGCTGTCGAGGAAGGAATCTTTCGCAATCATGTGATTCAACCTGATGGTCGTTTGCGTCATAGTGTTTACTTCAGCATCATCAACGAACAGTGGCCTGATGTAAAAACTCGCTTATTGGAACGCTTAAAGAAATAAATTATTGAAAGCTATTTGGCAGAAAAATTATGGTGAAGCACCACAACACAAAAGAGATTTTCGGCGAGACGGGGGCAAAATTTGGAATGGCCGCGATGGCGGGAAAAGAAAAAATCACCGCTCGAATTGCGGGTGAGATGGATGACATGCATTTGCCCGTATCGCCGGCGAGTGTTTCTGCTAAAGCTGCGCTTCGGAATATGGCCAAAGCTATCAACCTTGCGCTCAAATCGGACTTCATCGAGTCTGATTTGGATTTAGTTTACAAAGCGGCTCGCGTTCATGCCAACCAAGTCGAAGTGTTACATCACCAGTACATTGGGTTGGGCAATGGATTATTTGCAAAGATTGGAAAACTGACTCGATCTTTCTCATTAACACTTCGTGGACCGGACCCGGCGTCGCCTGGCGGCGAAAAATGGTACAAAAAACATGGCACCAGTCCTCTGCGTGGTGTCATCGATCTCATCGGCCGCAAACTCAACTTAATCCGTGAATTCGAAGACATGGCACCCATCTATTTGCAGCAAATGCTCGATCGCTTGGAGGCAAAACGCTTCGTCCAAGGTTGGAATCGAGATGAATGGGAGATTTCTACCACGAACATTGGGTTAGATTTGATCCTTAAGCCGGTTGATCCGGGAACTTCCACCTGAATCAATCAAATTATTTTGCCACGTTCACTTCACTTGTTTAAAAAACGTGGAATAATTGGCGTTGAAACAGAAACATGATTTTTTGGATTCATGATGACTCCAGTTCGACTTTGGTTGAATTAGCAAAGTGCTTTTCAGCCAAATTCTTGAACGCCGTAGCTCACTCTTTTGAAGATCGGACTGACATGAACGTTGCTATCCTCGGTGCCAGCAGTAACCTCGAACGATATTCGAACAAGGCACAGCTTCGCTTGATGGAAGAAGGCCACACCGTTTTTCCTGTCAGCAAAAAAGACGAAATGATTGCGGGTGTAAAAGCTTATCCAAATCTCGCTGCAATATTTGGCGAAATCGATACGTTGACGATTTACGTCCGCCCATCGATTCTAGAAGAGATCAAAAATGAAGTGATTGAACTGAATCCTCGTCGCGTTATCTTCAATCCAGGAACTGAAGACTCTGACCTTCAAAAAGAATTCGCAAAGGCAGGGATTCAAGTTCAAGTCGCTTGCACTCTTGTACTTCTTAACACCAAACAGTTCGTCGACGTAAAGGAAAACGTTTAGGCTTTTTTTCGAATGAATTGAGCTCCCCTCTTGTGCATGTTGAATCCCCCTGCAGCTTTTCAAACGCTGTCGTTTCACTCTAGGTTTTCGCATAAAAGGAATTATCGAACTCAAAACGAAAGAGCGTAAACGAGGGTTCATTTCGCGACACAATGATCCCGCATGTGTTGGGTTAATAAATCAACAAGCCGCTTTCCTGGCCGAGAAGCCCGCGGACTGTCATTGAAGGAACTCAACTGTTCGCCATACGAATGCCGCAGGCTTGACTAACATCAGCCATGGACGCCCGCTCATGCGTCCTTTATTTCTTCTTTACCCCGCAGTCAAATTCAACTGTTCGAGACGGAAGTCCCGCTGGACTATTGAAACAAAGTGAAAACAGCGACCAATGGGTTGCCTTGGTGCGTTCTCGTGGCGGCTACGGAACGAAAATCCATGTCATGACTGACGTTGATGGTCACCTGTTCGCAGCAACGGCCACCCGATGGGATAAACCAACCTCCTCTTCTATCGCTTTCAACAGGGACCACACCCACCACAAGTCTGATAAAAAACATTCAAGAGTCAGGTCCAAGCAAGCTTATACGCGGCTTGATGGGCACGCGGTTTAACAACAGGTGCTGGTTGCTTCAGTTTGTTAAACCGCGTGGGCATCGCCCAATAGCACTTACTTTAGATCAGGATCAATGATTTTGCTTGTTGGTATGTTCCTTTTTTTGAATTTACTATTCTTTGGTCGTTTTAGATATGCTTCCCTTTTGGCGGTTCGTCCTGGGCGATTGGGAAGCCTGTCTTTAGTCGCGTAAAACATTGCCGTGGCGGACGCATGACGCCAGTTCTCGGGTTCACTGTGCAGGTAGCGTAGCAAGAAAGTCTGGAACGTCGTCCAAGTACTTTTGAAACTCATTCGACGGGGAGCTACTTTGTTAATTTCTGATTTGCCCGGCGAGACACTTGCCTCCGCAATGGATCAACAAACCGCAACTACCGAGTGCCGATCGCGGGGCTGGACGACTTGAGCCGTGCTCGACTGCTGCAGCGGCGATGCTGAATCGGCGGTCAAGTGCGTGGCCAAATCGAAAGCCAACCAACCCGTCAATTTCACTCGAGCATGAATCTAGCGATCCTCGGGATTGCCCATCACAAACTTGATCAACCCTACAAAGAGAATTCGTCTCTTGAAAAGGCCTCAAAACTGATCACAACGCTCAACAAAGATCTCAGCAAGAAAGACGCTCCCGATTTGCGACTCGTCGAAATCCTGTTCCGCGAAGCCAATGGGAAAATCAAACACTCGCAGGCACGACTTCATATTGTGAATATCCATGGACTATCGAATTCTAGTTGCTTAAGATCAGGTGCAGTGGCAATTCGGAGTGCGGCGCAGCGATGGACTCCTTTTCCTTAAACTGATCTCGTTGAAATGAAATTTGTTAATATGAAACTTGACGAACAAAAGTGGTTTTTACCGACCGTTTCACTCGTGTTGCTCACATGCTGGACAATTGAATTGGGCAGTGCAAACTCGCAAGAAAAGCCAAGACCTGAACCAAAGCTAAAACACTTCAAGTTGCAGGCACGGGCCAGTGAAATTGATTCACGAGTCAAATCGCACCCGGAGATTGGATTCGTTCTGGAAGCCAAAGGAAAGCCAGCCGACATTCAACGTGCATCGGTCGATACACGCGTCGCACCTCGCGGCAAATTAATGATCTGGCTGATGAGTCACAACAGTGCGCTTTTTGATCGTGTTAATTCCTATGGTATTCATGCAATCCAGGTCCACTACGCAAACAAATGGTTTTCGATATGCTGTCAGGAAAAACCGGTTGGTGAAAATTGTCGTGGCAACATTCGTTTGGAGGCCGCGACAGGATTGGATTTCAGCGACGACGTAACCATCCCCTACCCTGACGGAATGATGGAACGTGCTTACCAATTCGTAAAATGGTTGGACAAAAACAATCCGCAAGGGGGCTGGGGGCGTTTTCTGACGGCTGACAGAAAAGGCATTCGTTGGGAAGACGTCATCATTGCGGGCAGTTCACATGGATCGACAACGGCGGCGAGATTCGCCAAACACCAAAAGGTCTCTCGCGTTGTCGCGTTATGTGGACCACGCGATCAATATCAGATTTGGCAATCGCTTCCGTCGGCAACACCCGAAAATCGTTACTTTGGATTTTCGCATGTGCTCGACGGCGGTTGGAAGAATGACCACTATTGCCGATCGTGGGAAATGTTGGGAATGAACAAATTCGGACCGATTGTAAACGTGGACAAAGCCCCATTTCCCTACGGAAATTCCCGTCGGTTAATTACCGATTTTGATGTGAAGGGTGATGAAAATCGAGCTCATAGCAGTGTGCAACCAGGAAGCAGAGCGTACAAGAAGAACGGAAAGTTCATGCATGAAGATGTTTGGCGATACATGTTCACTCATCCTGTGGATAAAACAGGTACTCCAACACCCGCAGATGCCTCTTGTCTGAAAGCTCAAAGGCAATAAAAGACACAGAACGGGATGTTATCGCATAGCGGCTGATAAAGCCGTTGAAGCGATGGGTACGTCAGATCTGATTTGCAATGTAGCGAACGGTCGAATTCCACACTCTGGTAAGTGCAACTTCCGTTCAATTCAACATTGACGATCCACCAGGTCTTTTATTACTTGATATCAAAACAATGCAGTTGATGTTGGTCGCGAATGTAAAGCCGCCCATCGGAAATCACTGGATGCGGCCAACTTTTTCCGTTTCGACTCGGCAATGTAAATGCGCCATTCACTTTGTACGACATGGGATTGGCTTCGACCAAAGCCATCTTACCATTTTCGTATCGGAAATAGATTTGACCGTCAGCAGCAACGATCGCAGCGGAGCCATCACCTTCACCACGAATCTTTCCACCCCATTTGATCTTTCCTGTTCGCATTTCAAGACACATCGGAAGTCCTTTGTTATGGCCGTGTCCCATATAAATAAAGCCATCAATTAAGACCATGCCTCCGTGGTGATTCTGAACTTCGCGAGCTTCATAGTGATAAACTTCGCGTGCCGAAAAGTTTCGGCCCTTCTTTTGAATCTGCAATAACGCTGAACCGCCATCGCCATAGCCGGACGAACAAAAGACATAATTTCCTGACACGATGGGCGTCGGCACATTCGCGGTTCCATTTGCAACTTTTTCGTACTGCCACAATGGCCGACCAGTCGCCGCATCGACGCTGATGACTCCGCGTCCCACCAGCGTAATGTACTGCCTCACGCCACCCATATTTCCAATCACGACCGATGAATAGCCGGCACCATCCTGTCCTTTGGAACCGCCTGGCTGCATGGGAGTCTTCCAAATCAACTTTCCCGTTTTTTTGTTTAATGCGACAATCATTGCAGTCGGGCCGCCGGGCGTACAAATTAACTTTTCACCATCGACCAGCGGCGACTCACTGAATCCCCATTGGCTCATCATCTTTCCGCCAAAATCTGACGCAAAGTCAACGCTCCAAACCTTTTCGCCATTTTCTGCTTTGACTGCTGCCAAGGTTCCATGTCGGCCGATCGCATAAACTAATCCATCATCAATCGTTGGCGTGCAATTCGGTTGGCCGTTTTTCGAAATTGGGGTTTTCCATTTCACGTTTCCTTCGATCGAGATGCACACGATCTGTTGACTTCCGTCCATTTGACTGAGCGTATAAATGTTTCCATCAGCAACCGAAACACTGGAGTAGCCGCCCCCTATTCCATCGACCGTCCACTGAAGCGGAGGTCCCGATTCTGGCCATTTTTGCATAAGGCCGGTTTCTTTTGAAACGCCTGTTCGGTCCGTTCCACGCCAAGTCGGCCAATCTTTAACATCAGTTTTGGTCGAACCATTCGTATCCGATGGCTTGTCTTCGCGGCTCACTTTCACCAGAAATTTTCGATCCGCCGCAGATAATTTATTCACAGGCAGATTGATTTCGTCGCCGTTTTCTTTTTTGAGCGTAACGGTACCGTTTGCGTCTTGAATTAATTGCGCCTGGATCGCGAATTTTCCAGTCGCATCTTTCCATGTTCGAAAATCATCGACCTGAATGCATGCCGTCGACGACTCTGATACAGAAAACACCAGTGCACAAACCGTTAAGACACAAAGAAAACGTGATTGCATATTCCACCTAATTGAAACTGAAAGCGAACGGCTGTAGCTACACTCGCCAGAGTGTGGAATTCGACTACGCCTTGTGATTCCACCGTCTGGCGACGGCAGCTACGTTTTGTGGTGCCACCGTCCGGCATACCACTGGTGTGTATTGTCGCAAGCAAATCACAAGATTACTACAAACCGACATCGATTTTCAGCAGAAATATTAAGCCTGTTGTTGTTGGTTTGGGTCAAGCAAAGGGCAGATTATTCTGAGAAGCTTTCCAATTGATTGGATGACGCGAGTCATTCACGAAAAAACCGAATGGTCGCGTCTGGTCAATTGATTCCGCCTTCACGACCGCCCTTTTCCGCTGCTACACGTTTCCGCTGCTACACGTTTCCGCTAAACGAAGTTGTACACTCTCCGCGTTGCGGAAATGCGAAGCATCCCATTGACTGAAAAAGCAGCCGCCCGTTTGGTTCACGTTTTTGGCCTACAATTTTGCAAACGCGTCCAACGCCGTTTGCATATGTTCGTCCGTCAATGCCGCCGACATTTGAACACGGAGACGAGCTTCGCCTTTGGGCACAACCGGGAAACCAAAACCAATCACCATCACACCCATGTCGTACAGGGCTTTGCTCTTCTTGATCGCTTCGGCTTCATCGCCAATCATGATCGGAATGATCGCAGTAGGTGAGTCCGGACACTTAAACCCGAGATCAGCGAGTCCCTTTCGAAACGTCGCGACATTGGAATGCAATCGTTTGACAATCGACGGTTGCTGCTGAACGACTTCAATCGCTTTGCAAGCACTGTAAGCCACAGTCGCGGGAAGTGCGTTGGAGAACAAACTTGGTCGTGCACGCTGCTCCAGAACTTCGATGGCTTTTTGCGATGCTGCAACGTAACCGCCAGCCGCGCCGCCAAGTGCTTTACCCAGCGTTCCGGTGATGACATCCACTTCACCAAGCAGGTTAAAGTGCTCTGGTGTGCCACGGCCTGTTTCGCCCAAAACACCAATACCATGCGAATCATCCACGACCAAAAGTGCATCGTATCGTTTGCACAACTCAACGATCTCGGGCAGGTGAACGACGTCACCTTCCATGCTAAAGACGCCGTCTGCGATCACCCAGCGGCATTCTTTTGCCGCCGAAGCTTTCAATTTCGATTCCAGATCTTCGAGATCATTGTGCTTGTAGACTTGCTTTTCAACTTTTTTTGAAACGAGCCTGCAACCATCGATAATACTGGCGTGATTGAGTTCATCGGAAAGCAAGATATCGTCTGGCCCAGCAAGCGTCGGAAACAAGGCTTCGTTTGCATTCCAACATGAAACATAAGACAACGAGCTTTCTGTGCCGACGAATTCAGCGATTTTCGTTTCCAGTTTTCGATGGCATTCCAAGGTTCCACAGATAAATCGAACCGACGCTGTACCTGCGCCATAATCTTTCAGGCCCTGAACTCCCGCGTCGATGACCTCAGGATGATCAGCCAGGCCCAGGTAGTTATTGGCGCAAAGAACAAGGACCTCGCCTTTACCCGCGATATTGACAACCGGCCGCATCGGCGAAGTGATTTCATAAAACGGTTTCGTCTGCCCAGAATCAGCCAGCGATTGCATCAGTTCAATATTGCGTGCGTCGAAAGCGGAATTTGGCATTGAGTCCTCTGTCAGTTTTTTGCGTTGTTTTCAATTTGATTTGATCACAAGAAGTATAAAAGCTGAGGGATAAAATCGGCAGCGGTCACTTGAAAAGATTTTTCGGTTGCATTCACCCCCGATTCGGCGATCAGCACGGGCTTCACACTGGCGGGAGTACGCTGAGCTGGGAATGAACCAGATCAAAGAACAGACCATTTCAAAGATCGCCACGATTGAACACCAGCACACCCCTACAAACAAAGCCGCTCACTTCAGTCGTTCATTCCCCATCAAAAATAACTCCGACGCACAATGGCAATGGGGCGGAGGCAATGGGGCGGAGCTTCGCCCGACCTACGACCGTGGTTTAAAAAACCAAAAACCAAAGCCTAGGATAATCATCAAACCAAAAAGCACGAAGAAATTGGTTGATCGCCGTTTGATTGATTTGCTAATCACGGTAGCCTCCAGATTTAATTCGTTTGAGGTGGTTCGAAAAAGAACCTCTTTGCCGCGATGATCGAATTCAATTTCGAGGCTCGCCGAAACAAAATCAGCCTGTGATAAAGCGACTGAGTTGCCCATAGGGGTGTTGGCTTGCCCCCCAACCAGCCCCGCCGGATCGTTCGGTTGATTACGGCGATTTTGATTGGTAGCTTCGTCTTCAATATTCACACCGCTCCCACGTATCATCGGCGATTTTTGACGTTGGCTTTCTTTTTCTATGCCACTCGTATTCTGTCCTTCGGGTCCGTTTTGTTGCGAGTAGCGACGCAAGATCCTGTCCTTCGAATTCCCTCCTTGCTGTCCCTGCTGACTCTGGCTTTGCCTTTGAATGGAGTTGATATTATCGGCGATTTGCTTTTTGAAATTCTCTTGAGCGATTTCATTCTTCGATTCCAATCCTTCGCCACTTTGTTGCAAACCCTTCTCTCTGGTCGACAAAACTCCGCCGAATCCACCACCACCCATTTGCCCCGATTTTCTGCCTTTCCATCGTGTTTCCTGGTTCATGATTTCTTTGGAACTATCCGCCTTTCCAGAACGGGGCTTTTCGGCGGGAGCAATAAAATCAATTGAATTAAATCGTTTATTGGATCGGTTTTGACTGATTAGCTCTGGATTCACCAGACCATTTGAACCGAACCATTCTTCGTTGATCGGTGTCATTGACTGCGTCGTTGGATGGACCGAAACATTGGGTTGTTGTCGTACTTGCTGGTCTTGCGCTTTGTCCCAGTTTCCACCATAAGTATTTGAAAGGTTTCCCGAGTTCCCAAACAACTCGACCTTTTGAGTCTGGAGCAAGTCGTTGAATCGGCCTCGGTTATCGACCTCAATCTCCCTTTGCACGTCATCTTCCGAATACAAATTGGCAATCGCTGTTGCGCGAGAGACTTTCTCTTGATTGGCCTGCAATTCGATTAAATTCCGAATTGCCCGTTGCTTTACCAACTCATTCTTTGAATTGCGAGCTTGCGAATTCAATTTTGAAAAAAGTGAAACCTCGTATCTCGATTTTGCATCCGCAATTAGCTTTTCTTCTGAAATAGCCAACGAGCTTGTTTCCTTGAAATCAAAATCGAAATCTTCCGGTACATACAGTCGAACGTTACTTTCACTCACTTTAATACCGACGGTTTCAGCGAATGGAAATTCAATTTTTGCAAAGTTTGAAAGCCGTTCGATGGATCCACCGTATTTAATTTCAACAACAAAGTCTGAATCACCCTCAGCCGTTTTGATCAGTGGAATTCGAACGGAAGACTCTTCTGCTTCAACCGCGATCGGTTTAACAAGCGAATCCGCAACCTTGACGGTCCATAGTTTCGCATTTGATGGTAACTTGATTTCCAAAAATGGTTCGGTTCGGTTATCAACAAAGAACTTTTGTTCGACGCGGTAAGCACCGGCTCGATCAATCGACATTTTGATTTCAGAAAGACCAATGGACGCCCCCACCGTTTCAACCAACTTTCTAGGATTCGTTTGGTAGGTGAGCAATGGATCCTGCGCCGTTGCATTGACCAGGAACCCACGACGAATATCTGCGCCGCCCACCAATTCCTTAAGGTCGCGGAACGGCTTTTGTCGTCGATCGAGATTTTCCATTTCTCGCGTATCTGGGACCAACAATTCATCAAATCCAGAGTTTTGCAGAGTCACAAAACGCTTGCTTGAGTCTATGTTTTCGACGGCTGGAATCGAAGCGGATCTTTTTGAGCTGGATAAGCCAAAATCCTTTTCAACAAGGACGCGAAATTGACCGATCACAAAATCCTGCAGTTTTAAGGTCACCCGATATTGCGACGGATTGTCACCGTCTCCCACCGGCTCGATCACTTTCTCTCGAATTAAATCTGCCTTGATCGTTGCGTCTTTGATTTCGGCCGGAATCAAAAACGAAACTTCATCGATACCGTTGTCACGAATCTCATAGTTGACAATGATCGATTC
>Ga0209308_10004878_pt1 | contig 10456 bp, 8 predicted proteins | sample COGITO_mtgs_1204_3_FD_184806 | JGI IMG/M metagenome (GOLD analysis project Ga0209308, IMG submission 184806) | Pelagic marine microbial communities from North Sea - COGITO_mtgs_120405 (SPAdes) (version 2) | ecosystem: Environmental > Aquatic > Marine > Epipelagic ...
CCTTCGGCGTGAAACTGGGCGAGTTAAAGAAGGCCGGTTTAGCTGGAGTGGTATCGATCTTCGCGGGCGTTGTCGTTTCATTTATCGTAGGGGCTGTGGTTGCCGTCCTGTATGGATACACCGATCCGGTTACTGTCACCACGATAGGCGCGGGCGCCGTAACCTATATCGTCGGCCCAGTCACCGGCTCGGCATTAGGTGCTGAGTCGGATATTATCGCGCTTAGCGTAGCGGCAGGACTCATCAAGTCGATCCTGGTAATGATAGGGACGCCGCTGGTTGCGAAGTCGATTGGTCTCGACAACCCACAATCGGCGATGGTGTTCGGCGGACTAATGGGCACTACCTCAGGGGTCGCCGCCGGATTGGCAGCGACCGATCCGAAGCTCGTACCCTACGGCGCAATGACAGCGACTTTCTATACGGGTATAGGATGCCTGTTGGGGCCATCGATCTTATTTTTCATCGTCAACGCTGTACTCTAATATTTCAAAGAACGTAACAACAAGAAACTTTTAACGGCGCGGGCTCGATTGCCCGATGCCGCAGTATAAGGAAAGGATAAGAATGTCAGATCAGAATTTTCCGCATCTAAATAACTCCAATAACAAGACAGCCTTAGTTGAGGGTGATAACAGCTATAGCTATGCCGAGCTCAATCAGCGTATCGACAAGTTCGCCACTGGATTGCTGAATGGCAAGGACGATCTAAACGAAGAGCGTATCGCCTTTTTTATTCCAGCCAGTATTGAATACGTAACTACCATGCATGGCATATGGCGAGCAGGTGGAATAGCTATTCCACTCAATGTCGCATCGGCGGTCGCCGAGTTAGAACACTATCTAAGCTGTGCAAGTGTCACGCGCATGGTCGCAAACGGTAGCTATCAAGAATCACTACGCGAACTCTGTGCGCAGCTGAACATCGAACTGGTCAGCGTCGACGACGTTATGGCAGAAGAGGCTGGAGCCTTACCGACGATTATTGCAGAATGTCGAGCGATGATACTTTTCACTAGCGGTACGACGAACAAGCCCAAGGGTGTTGTGAGCACACATAAGACTATCCGCGCGCAGATTACTACGCTTGTTGAGGCATGGAGCTGGACCGATCAGGATTCCATTCCACTGTTTCTTCCACTTCACCATATTCATGGCATCATTAATATTCTAAGTTGCGGCCTGTGGGCGGGCGCGACAGTGCATCTGTTTGCGAAATTCGATATTCCGAAAATTACGACACAGATTGTTGCAGGCACCTACAATGTCTTCATGGCGGTGCCTACTATCTATGTGAAACTTATTCAGTACTTCGACACCATAGATGCCAGTGAAGTAAGCAAGATTTGCGATGGTTTCAGGCCTATGCGTCTAAACATATCTGGCTCCGCCGCCTGCCCGGTTAAACTCTTCAATCAATGGAAGGAACTGACCGGCCAGGTGTTACTGGAGCGCTATGGTATGACAGAGATCGGCATGGGTCTTTCCAATCCTTACGCTGGAGAACGACGTGCCGGACATGTCGGGCAACCGCTGCCGGGAGTAGAGGCGCAACTATTCGACGAAGACCATAATCCGATTACTGAGGAAAACACTCCAGGTGAGATTCGCATCAAGGGTGATAACGTATTCCTCGAGTACTGGGATAATGAGAAAGCCACGAAGGAAAGCTTTCATGACGGCTGGTTCTGCACCGGCGATGTCGCTGTGGTTGATGACGGTTACTACCGCATCATGGGCCGCTCCTCCATAGACATTATCAAGTCTGGCGGCTACAAGTTATCCGCTCTGGAGATTGAGGGCACATTGCTTACTCATGAAGACATAGCGGAGTGCGCCGTGATTGGAGTCGAAGATGAAACATGGGGAGAGTCTGTCATGGCTTTCATTGGCCTAAAGCCCGGCGCGTCGATGGAATATGCCGACCTTAAGGCCTGGTGTGATGGCAAGATGTCTTCCTACAAAATTCCGAAGGCGATACAGATTATCGATGCCCTGCCGCGTAACGCGATGGGCAAAGTGACCAAGCCTGACTTGAAGAAACTGCTGTAGCTCAGTTGTTGCGGCGTCCGATGTTTTTGCGACTGGATCTCGGTTCGAACGAGCTTGGGTTGAAATTTTTCTAGGAGCCACAGTGATGAAAAAGTTAGGCAATACTATAAAACAAACTTTGTGCCTTGCGGTCTTGTTGTTAATGTTACCCATAAACTCTCAGGCGGCTGAAACCTTGCAAGACATTAGGCAGAAATTTGTGGGAGATTTCGAACTCGTTAGCTACTTCCAGTTCCCCGAACAGGGAGATGCTATCGATATGAACTACGTGGGTCGATTGAGCTACGACGCCTTTGGCAATATGTCTGGCCTTGGCATGCCTCGCGACTTGCCAAAGCGAAACCGAGACACGCAGGAAAGAATTACCGGAGGCTTTGCCTACTGGGGAAAAGTTTCATTCGATGTTGATAACAGCATCGTGATTCATCACGTAGAAGGTTCTCCCATGGTGCCGGAATGGGTGGGTGGTGAGAATGTCCGCCATTTCGAGTTCAGTGATGGTTTTCTAAAGCTCTCCCTAAAGAACGCTTCCGGGCGAACCACGGGTACGCTTAGCTGGAGAAAGCTACCCTAGGCCTGCTATCTGAAAGTATTAGCTCATATACGGGTCTTATTCGAACATTGAGCACTATTTCAGCATCCGAATTTACGTTAAGCATTTAGAGAAGGGAATTTGATGGAATCGATCTACTACGTGCTCTGCTGGCATTGCCACCGTCGCTGCAAGCATTGCTATGAGTCCCGCTTTCGCCCCTATATCAGGGATGAACTCGAAGAAGTTGTGAAAGAAGCGGAAACCAATTTCCCCAAGATCATCGCCAACCTTCCTCCGCGCATGACGTTTCTTGAGCCGAGTGATGATTCCAAGAGCCCCGATTCTTATACTGAAAAAACCGGAAAGATAATTTTATCTGGCGGCGATGTGCTTACCGAACCGGTGCGCGAACGAATTCTCTACCCTGTGCTTGAGGCGCTGCAAGAGAAGTATAGGGGCAATGGCGGCATAAAAGTCGTGGTGCAGACTACAGGCGATCTACTAACGCCGAAGATTATCGAAGAGTTACTGAGCCGTGATATCTGGTCAATTTCGGTCTCCGGGATGGATGACTTTCATGTGGGCATGGAAGGCGACAAGAAGAACGTTCTGGCCGAGAAAGTGATAGCGATGCTTGAGGCTGCCGGCATTAAACATGCCGACGGAGAACGTGATGAGCGCGCGTTAGAAACGGGACCAATCTTTAGCATGTTCGGTGCAAGTGAAGATTCCTGGATCGGCAAATTATGGCCCCGTGGTCGTGCATGGGAGAATGGCCTTTCTCAGGCGACTATCGAAGATAATTTTTGCAACGCATGGTCTGGCGGACTGAATTTTCTACAACACGGCTATGCAGGCTCTGAAGTATCAATCGATCCAACCGGGGATGTTTATCCCTGCTGTATCAAGACAGCTCACCCTCTGGGCAACCTGAGCGAAGAACCGCTAATAGAAGTTCTCGACGACCTTGCGGGCATCCCGGCGATAGAAGCTATCAACGCCGGGCGACCGGAACGCATGGGATTGACCCATGGCTGGGATGAAGCCATGTTTATCGCGCAGTCAGCAACTACTACACCGACCGGTGATGACTACGAAAATCTCTGCATCGGCTGCGACAAGTTCCATGTTGAGGTTTTGGGTTCAGTGCTCGATGAAAGACGTCGCGAGCGTCGTGCTCAGCGCCTGGGCGTTCTCGCGAGCACTGGTTAATTTCTTGTTGCCTTGCGCACTCTCGAGAATCTAATGGAAGCGCCGGACACTCATTTTTTCTCCATTCGATTTATTCTGCTGGGCACACTCTTGCAGCTCACATCACTGGCAACTGCGCAGGCTTTGGATCTTTCCGATTGGCAATCGTTGGAGCGGCAGGCACGTGGCGAAACCGTTTACTTCAACGCCTGGGGCGGCGAGCCTAGAACTAACAACTACCTAAACTGGGTTAGCGAGCTGATGCTCGAGCGCTATGACATCTCTGTGCAGCATGTGAAGGTCTCGGATACGGCCGAAGCAGTCTCCAAGGTAGTCGCCCAGCGGCAGGCAGGCAACGATGACAATGGAAGCATCGACCTTTTGTGGATAAACGGCGAAAACTTCGCTGCGCTGAAGGAAAACGATCTCCTCTATGGCCCCTGGGCAGAGTCGTTGCCCAATTTCAAGCTTGTGAATGCCGACCGCTTTCCCGAGATGCGTGAAGATTTTACTGTGCCCACTCAAGGCTTTGAGTCGCCATGGACTCGCTCGCAACTCGTCTTCTACTACGACACCCAATGGCTGGCCGAACCCCCGCAGGACATACGCCAAATTCTGGAATGGTCAATCGCGAGCCCTGGGGAGTTCACCTATCCTCGCCCACCTGCATTCTTGGGCAGCACTTTTCTGAAGCAGGCACTTATTGAACTCTCCGATCGTGACCCTGCGTTGTACGCACCGGTGACCAGTGCCGAATTCGAACGACTAGGCCATCTCTTGTGGGAATACCTCGATGCGCTGCATCCAAGCCTGCTGCGTTCGGGTAGATACTTTCCTGCCTCCGCCATAGACCTGAGGCGGCTTATGGGAGATGGCGAGATTTCTCTCGCGTTTGCTTTTAATCCAAATGAGGCGCTGCTTTCGGTGCGAAGCGGAGAACTGCCGCCCAGCGTTCGAAGCTATGTTTTGCGCAATGGTACGATCAGTAATGTCAATTTTCTCGCCATACCCTACAACGCGAAACAAAAGGCGGGGGCGATGGTGACGGCCAACTTCCTGCTCTCAATAGAAGCACAGGCCAGAGCCAGTGACCCGGATCATATGGGTAGCACACCAGCAATTTCGATCAGCGATCTGGACAGCGAAGCTCGACGCGCCTTCGATACCATTAGCAGGGACCTGGCTGCGCCTAGTGTAGAAGATTTAGATCGCAAGTTGCAGGAGCCTCACCCGTCATGGATGCCCGCACTAGAGAAAGCGTGGATTCAGCGCTATAGCGCTAAGTAACCGATGCTACGCTGGGCAAGCCATAGTCTACTGATTCTGCTGACGGTGCCTATTCTGCTCGGCACACTCATCGCTATTTTACCTGCTTTCGGCTATTTCCCAACCCTGGGCGGCACGGAATTCTCTCTGGATGCATGGCGCGAGCTTATTCAGATACCGGGCATAACGAGAAGCATCCAGATTAGTTTGCTATCGGGAGTTCTAACGCCGCTTATCGCGCTTGCCCTTGTATTTCTTTATCTTGCTAGCGCCAGTGGTAGCAAGCTGGATAATTGGATTCGGCGGCTCGTTTCACCGCTACTTTCGTTTCCCCATGCTGCGGCGGCATTTGGTCTCGCGTTCTTGATTGCACCATCTGGCTTGTTAAGCCGCCTAATATCGCCGGGGCTTAGTGGCTGGGAACGGCCACCTGATCTTCTCATTGTAAATGACACATGGGGTCTAACCTTGCTGTTTGGGTTAATAGTGAAGGAGGTCCCCTTCCTATTACTTATGTCACTGGCTGCTCTGCCACAGTTACAGCCATCGAAGCATGTTGAGTTAGCCCGCTCACTAGGATACCGACCCACTATCGCATGGCTGAAGGTTATCGCGCCTAGTCTATATCCCCTAATACGATTGCCGGTGATAGCTGTCATCGTGTTTGCTTCGGCTACTGTCGATGTGGCGCTTATTCTTGGCCCTACACTGCCTCCTACATTAAGTGTTAGGGTTCTGGCGTGGTTTAATGACGCGGATCTCAATTTACGTTCTCTGGCTGCGGCGGGCGCGATCTTGCAACTGGGAACGAGTTTGCTTGCGATCACTATTTGGCTATGTCTGGAAAAACTAAGCGCAATTCTCTGGCGCTTCTGGGTAGCCACTGGTGACCGCGGCACCGGCGAACGCCTAGTGTTTTCCTTGGGACGCGGAGCCATGCCAATCGTCTTGCTAGTAGTCTCGGGAAGCCTGGCGGCTCTGCTGGTGAATGCATTTGCGGGGCCCTGGCGCTATCCCTCTGCGCTTCCCGCCTCATGGACATTGTTGCACTGGACAAGCGATTTTCAGAACTTGTTAACGCCACTGCTAAATACATTGCTGATCAGCGTAGGTTCTACCTTCCTGGCATTAGTGTTGGTAATTGCGACTTTAGAATCAGAGCGACAATCCGGAAAGCTGAGGTCTACGGCAACGTGGTTACTGTATCTCCCATTACTGGTTCCTCAAATTGTGTTTCTGTTTGGCCTTATCGTGTTAACAGAATCCATGCAATGGCAGGGAACTATGAGCCTTGTGATATTCGGCCACTTTCTATTTGTGCTGCCCTATGTTTTCTTATCACTCTCCGAGGCTTATAGACAATTGGACCCCCGCTGGTCGCAAGTTGCCTCTACACTAGGCGCCAGCCCGTTAAAGTCGTTCTGGCGTATTCGAATCCCCTTGTTGCTGGCACCCTGCCTAACGGCTATCGCCATTGGAATGGCAATTAGCATTAGCTTGTTTCTACCGACACAGCTGTTGGGTGCAGGACGAATTACTACTATCACTTCGGAAGCGGTAGCACTAAGCTCCGGCGCGAGCAGAAACCTGATCGCGGTATGGGCAGTAGTACAACTCTCACTGCCAATGTTAGGCTTCTTAGCGGCGCTAACAGTACCCAGACTAATATGGCGCAATAGAACAGGAATGCGAGAGATTCGATGAGCGAGCCCAAGCTTGAACTAGACAAGGTAAGCATTACGCTTAACGGCAAGCAACTACTGACAGTCGATAGCAGTGTAGGCCCCGGGGAAGTACTCACCATCATGGGGCCCTCGGGTTCTGGTAAGTCTTCGTTGCTCGCCTATATAGCTGGATTCCTGGCACCCGTCTTCGAGGCCAGCGGTGGGGTATTTGTTAACGGAGACGATCTCACCACCCTTCCTGCCGAGCGCCGTCGAGTCGGCTTACTGTTTCAGGACCCTCTCCTATTCCCCCATCTATCGATCGCAGGAAATTTACGCTTCGCTATCGATGATCGTAGTGCCGATAAAGCAACGTTAATTCGCCAGGGGCTGGATGAAGTAGGTCTGGGCGGCTTCGAGGAGCGTGACCCCGGCACACTGTCTGGCGGACAGGAATCCCGTATTGCGCTGCTACGCCTGTTGCTGTCCAGTCCAAACGCCGTGTTATTGGATGAGCCCTTCTCTAAACTTGATAGCCAGTTGCGGGAAGAAATGAGGACTCTGGTATTCACTAAGCTGCGGGCCTCGGGTCTACCGAGCATCCTCGTGACCCATGATCAGGCCGATGCCGATAGCGCCGGCGGCGAGATTATCACCCTAGAACAGTAGCCTGCGGACATTACAAAACTAAACCAAAAAGAATTCAGCAGGGGCGATCATGCCTTTGACTTTCAGAGCCTTCAAGAATTCTGCATTCATCCGGCGCTCTGCAGTGAGTTATTGCGCGGGAATCAACGGCTGAAATAAACACCCTGACATCTACAAAGCCAAACTCTTTTGATGAACTAGCTTCTGCTTTGGGAGGTTCACTCTGCTACGCCTTGAGCCTCGCATAGCGCTCAGCCCACTGCAGCTTCCATTCACTCAACTGGGCCACTTGCATAGGCTGCCCAATAAAGAAGCCCTGCGCTATATTACAATCGGAGCCCTCGAGAAAGCGCCAATCAGCCTCGTTCTCAACACCCTCGGCAACTGTCTTTATACCAAGACTCTTTGCGAGCCGAATACTGCCGTCGAAGATATCACGCAGGGATGGATTATCGTGGGCCGAGTGAACGAAGCTGCGATCTATCTTCAGCTCGTTAAAAGGCAGGTCACGTAACTGTGCCATTGAGGAATGACCGGTACCGAAATCGTCAATCGAGATGTTCACTCTGTGTTGGCGAAGCCGCGTCAACAGATCCAGCACTAGGGAATAATCTTTCATGAGTTTCGATTCGGTAACCTCAAGTATTAAGTCTTGCGGGTTCACAGCCGATGCCTGCAACTCATTCTCAAGGAAACTAATAAATTCTCGCGTATCCAGGTTATACATCGAGATATTCACCGCAACGGTAATATCTATTCCAGCTTCTTTCCAGACTTTACTGTCTATTAAGGCCCTACTCAGCACCTGCTGTGCTATGCCATCTATCATTCCATTCTCTTCGGCAAGATCGATGAAATTATCTGGCAGAACCAGACCGTCATCGGGATGCTCCCAACGCACCAGCGCCTCAACACCAACCAGTTCGCCGCTAATAAGCGACACCTTGGGCTGATAGAAATTGATGAGCTCTCCGGAGTCAATGGCGCTTCTGAATCTCGCCGCCTCATAGGTGGATTTTGCCTCACCTTTTAGAGAACTTCCTTCCTGCAAGACAAGCAACTTCAAATATTTTTCTAATTGTGCATGCTGTACCGGCTTATTTAGATGGCCCAGCACCCATAGGTCATAGGAAGAAGCTATAGCATCTGCCGAGTGCAATATTGTCTTGTCTTCGCCACTGACTAAGAAAAGAGCACCGTCGAAACCCGTTTCCAGCAGCTGCTGCAAAAATTCGAGTCCATCCATGTTGGGCATATTTAAGTCGAGAATGACTACAGTGGAGGCTAACTCCTGGCCCTGCATATGATCGAGAGCAGTCTGGCCAACATCAAATGTGAATACACTTTTATAACCCTGCATAGACAATTGATGAGAGAGCAGCTTTAGTTGAAACTGATCGCCATCGATAATTGTAATTTGAGTGATGGATTGTGAGCCTGCTACTTCATGCTCCATATTTTTCCCGCTTCCCTACTGATTCAACGACTGCACACAAGGACTTAGAAAAAGAGGCCATTGCATTATGCAATTTAGAACTCTTTGCTCCCTATTAACTCGGGCTCAACTAAAATTCTTTCTACTACTAGCGGCCAGTTGCGGCGCGCCCTCTCTCTAGCGCATCCTGCGCACCTCGGGAAAGCCCGCCATCTAGACCTACCGTTACAAATCGAAAGCCCTGTTCGATTCGCTGCTCCACGGTGCGAGAATTTGTAGTGATTGCACAGGGCACATCATGGTCGAGACAGGCTGCGAGCACTGTCTGTATAGCGGCCTCAACCGCGGGCTCCGAAGAGCTTGCATAGCCCATCGATGTGCTTAGATCCGAAGGCCCGATGAAGATTACCCCAGTTCCCGGGACGGAAATAATTTCTTCAATATTCGCGACTCCTTCGGGAGTTTCAATCTGAATTATGGCTAGTAGTTCACCATTCGGATCCAGGGGCCATAGATCTGCCTTTGCATGGTAATCCCGTATCCCCCAATACCACACAGCATTAGACGGGTTTCTGCCCCGAAGGCCCACTGGCTCATAGTCATCTGCACCATTGAGTTGCGGGTATCTGCTTGCCCGAACCGCCATCTCGGCCTCGGCCGCATTGTTGATGGAGGGGAACATCACACCGTAGGCTCCTACATCCAGCGCCTGCTTAACCTGAGACAGCACGTCTTCGCTGCCTATTGCCGGAATTCGCACGAAGGGAACAACATTCGGCTGCAGGCTGCCCTTTTCCAGTATGGCCCGTTTGTCAGTCATACCCAACAGGAACTGACGAATCCTCTCGACGTCGAAGGGTGCATGCTCCATATCGACAATAATAAAGTCCAGACCCGAGCGGGAAAGCGACCGGGCATTGTTAAGCGAATAGTCGAAAGACAGAAGACCGAAGGCCGGCTCATCGTTCTCAAACAACTCGATTGCCTTATTCAGGCGCACAGCCGAACCCTGAGCCAATGCGACTAAGGAGTGGAAGACCAGCAATAGTGTGAGGATCACGCTAGCAGAGTGCTTTATTGATTTTATCATCTCGATTCCTTCTAAAACTGCGCATCGATAGGGCTCAGCCTCGTTCGCCGCTCCTCTACCAGAACATCAAATAGTGCCCAGAAACAGACAAGGTTTCAATCGCCGCGGTCACTGTCTGCCCAGATTGCAATATCCCCAGCCCTGCCTTGCTGTTATATTGAGCCAGCCGCCCATTGCGGCAGGCCAATTAGTCGTACAGGGTAGCTTTATGCCCCGAAAGGAGATCACCATGAACAGGAAAACAAGCATAGCCGGCATAGCCGCCGCCATGCTGATTAGCGGCGTGCTCAACGCCCAGAGCGCCACTGTGCTCTATAACGATCGGGTCGTGGAGCTTGAGCAAACTCTGCCCGATGCTACAGATCTGTGGGTTAAACCGGAAGATCTTACACGGGTGAATGATTTCGTTCTGAAGCCAGAGGGAGCCTGCCTCGATGCGCTGTGCGTCCCGGTTCTTCAAGATCGAGACAGCGCCATGTTTGTAACCCGACAGGGCCAAGCCTGGTTTAACGTAACCGAGTTAGCGGACAAACTCCAGCAAGCCTACGTCACCGACTACAATGACGGCGTTTGGA
>Ga0209308_10004887_pt1 | contig 10443 bp, 7 predicted proteins | sample COGITO_mtgs_1204_3_FD_184806 | JGI IMG/M metagenome (GOLD analysis project Ga0209308, IMG submission 184806) | Pelagic marine microbial communities from North Sea - COGITO_mtgs_120405 (SPAdes) (version 2) | ecosystem: Environmental > Aquatic > Marine > Epipelagic ...
ATGGTATAATCATTCGAGGAGATGTTAAAGTTAACCAAGCCATACTAAATGGAGAGCCCGAGGCCGTGCATAAACGCCCGGGTGAACCTGTTACTCCAGACCTTGAAGACAGTCACAGTGTTTTCCGTGGAAGTGTAGTAGAGGATGGTGAAGCCGTGATGGAAGTCCTTTTTGTTGGAGACAAAACCACATTTGGTCGATTGGCAAATGAATTAAAAAAGGAAGAACGCATTGGTCCATTGCGTTTGAAACTTTCCAGCTTAGCGAATCAGATTGCTCGTTTTGCTTATTTGGGAGCGCCACTCATTGCCCTGGCTTTTATGTTCAAGGTGATTTATCTCGACAATTCCGGAGATTTTGAAATGTACTTCTCCCAATGGCAATTGGTGATGAAGGACGTTGTTCTTGCGCTCATCCTAGCTGTTATCATTATTGTAGTGGTCGTTCCGGAAGGATTGCCCATGATGATTGCCATCGTTCTGGCTCAGAACATGCGGCGACTTTTGAAGTCACACGTATTGGTGCGTCAACTTCTAGGAATTGAAACCTCAGGAAGTCTCAATATTCTATTCACGGATAAAACGGGTACGATAACTCTAGGAAAATTGGAAGCTGTGAGCTTTCTTACGATTGATCCTGAAAGAGAATATCACTGTACGTCTTGGAGAAGTCCGGAAGAGATGCCATACGAGGTCAGAAACCTGCTCGATTTGTCTCTTCGTGAAAACTCTACTAGCATCATAAATAAGGAAGCAAAAGGGGACGACGATCTAATATTGGGTGGAAACTCTACGGAACGGGCTCTTTTGAAATTCGTTTACAACTCCGAGAATACCTACACTCCAGATCAAGTTCGAATAATCAACCAAGTTCATTTCAATTCAGAACGCAAGTTCTCGGCAACGAGAATCAAGTACGAGATTGTTGATGAAATATCCTTGGTTAAAGGAGCCGCAGAAGTGCTTCTTGCAAAGAGCACTCACTTTTATAACTCAAATGGTAAGCGTCAGAAGTTGACTCAAGAGAGCATGCAGCTTGTGAGTTCCTACATCGACGATAAAGCTTCTGAGGGTTATCGAATTATTGGTTTGGGCGCAACGGACAGTCAAGTGACCGAAGATGCTGAACTTCCAAATGACTTAACGATTTTGGGCTTTAGTCTGATTCGTGACGAATTGCGTCAAGATGCACGTCCAGCCATTGAATCTTTGCAGAAAGCGGGAGTGCAGGTGGTTATGATTACTGGCGACCGACACGGTACAGCCATTGCCATTGCTAAAGAAGCAGGCATCATGACTCGTTACGACGACATTGCCATCGGTTCAAAAGAGATGGCATCCTTCAGCGATGCTGAATTGAAAGAAATGCTGCCACGCCTTCGTGTGGTGAGTAGGTGTCTTCCAAGTGATAAAACGCGCTTAGTCAAACTTGCGCAATCATTAGAATTGGTTGTTGGTATGACCGGCGATGGTGTAAACGACAGTCCGGCCCTGAGTAAGGCTGATGTTGGTTTCGCTCTTGGAAGTGGAACAGAGGTGGCAAAAGAAGCTTCTGATATTGTTCTGCTCGACGACAACATCCATTCTGTGGCTAACGCGGTGCATTACGGAAGAACGATATATAGGTCAGTTCAGAAGTTCATCACATTCCAATTGACCGTGAACGTAGGGGCCATATTGATTGCTTTCTTGGGGCCTTTCCTCGGTTTTGAACTGCCACTTACTATGATTCAACTTCTCTGGATCAACTTGATTATGGATACTCTTGCTGCCTTAGCCTTTAGTGGTGAACCACCTTTGGCGAAACATATGGAAGAGCAGCCGAAGAGTAGGGACGAGGCCTTGATTACGCCTCAGATGTGGATGTCGATTTTCTCGAATGGAATCTTCATCACTTTAATATGCATCATCTTCCTTGAAACGGGCTTCATTCATGGTTTCTTCGAACGTCCTGAACTTCTAGGAACACCGAATATGGAATTGCCTTTCCTTACAGGTTTCTTCACTCTCTTCGTATTCATGAACAACTTCAATAAGTTGAATGTGCGCGTGGAGGAGACTACTCTTCTTCATCACATTGGAAAGAACAAAGGCTTCATCCGTGTGGTAGTTCTCATCTTCATCATCCAAGTCATTCTCGTCTACTTTGGAGGCGTTATGTTCCGCACAATTGCCCTTGGTTGGCAAGAGTGGTTGCTGGTAGTAGTGATGTCCTTCCTCATCATTCCGTTTGATATTCTCAGGAAGAAGTTGATGAACAGCGATGTATAGCTAAACGCGAGTGGAGGAGTGGTAGAGTGTTAATTGGGCTAAGCCAATTTCCAAGTCTTTTCAGTCTTCTAGACTTCTAATGAACTTCCAAAGAAGGATTGAAATGTGAGTACATTCCGATTTCAATTTCTCGAAATGCGCTGGGTTCAATTGATTTAAGTCTTTTAGAATCTCGAGAAGCGCTATCGTTTCAAAGAGCGAAGCACGGGCGATAACGAAATACCTTCTTTTGGCTTTTGAGCTCAGGCAAGCATTTCCTTCGGCGATGTTAAGTGAGACACTCAAAGCGGCACGTCCTAGTTGATCTTTGAAGTATCGCTCACCAGTCCAAGACTTTATAATGCTCTTATAGATGGTGGTGTGCAGTTCTTTTGATAGAGCGTAAACGCGGAGCTTTTTAAAGTCAAACATTTAGCGAAGAAATGATTCAACTTTTTGGAACGACGACTGAATCTATTCTTAAATTTTCACTCCATCACTCCATCACTCCATCACTCCATCACTCCATCACTCCATCACTCCATCACTCCATCACTCCATCAAAAAAGGCGAACACTTTCGTGTCGCCTTTTTTTGTGCCCAGAACTGGACTCGAACCAGCACGCCCTAAAACGAGCACAAGGCCCTCAACCTTGCATGTCTACCAATTTCATCACCTGGGCATTGTGGGATGTCAATTGTGTGCTCCAAAGAGCGCTTCAAATGTAGAATTTTTCCGAGCCGAAAAAAGCTTTCTATTCTGGCTTTTGGAAGTAACGGTTTCCCAACCAGACCATACGTCTGCTCACGAATTCAACTTGTCCGAAGGAAGCATTGCCAGCTGGATTGGCACCGCTCAAATGAAAGTCGGAGAAGGCGGCGGCTTGATTCACCCAGATGTAACCTTCGAGGTTGAAGGAGACCGGTACAAAACTTTGATTCATTTCATCTGCTACCCATTCATTGAGCTTGCCGTCGATGCAGTAACAGGCGCAGCTGATGGCTCCCTGTTCAGCCGCAAGATCTTTAGCTGACTTCACAGCAGATTCGAAACTCTTGCTTTTCACCACAATTGCTATGGGGCCGAAGCATTCGCTTTGAGCGAGGTCCATCTCATCCTCTTCAACTAAAAGAACTGCTGGACTGGAGTTTCTTGAATTTGGAAAATGAGAATCGGAGAAACTCGAAGCTTCTAAGAGTATTTGTGCCCCCGAATTCGAAGAAGTTTTAATCCGTTCTATGGTTTGTTCAGATTGAATACTAGCCAATGTGCCTGGACCGATTTTTTCGTGCTCGCTGATGCCCCGAATGGCTTTTAGAAGGGATTTGACTACAACATCGAATGGAATGAGTTCACCGTTCTCAAAAACACCCTCTGCAGGAATGAATATGTTCTGCGGAGCAGTACACATTTGTCCCGAATACAAGGAAAGTGAGAAAGCCAGATTGCCGAGAGTGGCGTTCAAGTTCTCACTGGAGCGCATCAAAACCGGATTAACCCCAGACTTTTCAGTAAAGGTGATTTTCCCCTTTAAAGATTCGATGTACTCGCCAAAAGGAGAACCACCGGTATAGTCGATCAATTTCACCATTGGACTCTCAGCCAATTCTTTTGTCCGCGGTCCTTCTTTTGGGTCAATTGCTAGTTGTACGATGTTTGGGTCAAAGCCCTGCTCAATTGCTTCTTCACGAATGGCATTGAGGACGAGCGCTATCGGCAGAACTGCTGAGGGATGTGCTTTGTGTAGGCTAACATTTCCGCTGATGAGATTTGCGAATATGGAGGGAAGGCTGTTCCAAACAGGGAAGGTGGAGCAACCAATGCTCAGGCCGATTCCGTATGGCTTTGCCACGAAATTCTTCTTTAAGTGAATCTCTTGCTTTCCAACTCTCTTGTGCCAATCTGCATGCTTTGGATAACGCCCAAGGAGTTCATAGCCAATGGCCAAAGACTCTAAAGCGCGGTCGCTGGAATGTGGACCAGAGGCTTGAAAGGCCATAATGGAAGATTGCCCTGTTGTGTGCATTGTTGCCTCTGCCATCAGAGGAAAAAGTTTTGCAATCCGATCCAAACTGCCCATCAATAGGCTTGCGCGTTCTTCCCGAGAAGTTTTCCGCCAGACTTCAAAAGCCTTTTCCGCTTGGTTAGCAAGCGTGCTTGTATTCAAGAAAGGGTAGGAGACTCCGAGCATTTGTTGAGTGAAAGGGGATTTCTCGGACGACTCAAGAAAGTCCTTCGCGTCCTCTCCCATCATCGAGAAGTTTGTTCCTAGGAGTTCTTCGAGTTTCTGACCATCATTGGGATAGCTTCTAGGGTCTTCCATGAAGGCCTCGTAATGACCTCTGGTGTGGAGAGCTTTGATGGCTTCTTCTAATTTCTTGCTGTGAACTTCTGAAAGTGGCATAATGGCGCGGTTTGAGCCAACAAATAAATCAATTAAATGTGTTTATTTGCCGAAATCCCTAGCCGTTTCTATGTCAGCCACTCTCCCAATAATGGAGCATTTCTTCACCATCCAAGGAGAAGGCGCCCACACGGGGCAGGCGGCCTATTTCATTCGCATTGGCGGATGTGATGTTGGCTGCAAATGGTGCGATGTTAAGGAGAGCTGGGACGCTTCCGTTCATCCAGGAATGACAGTTCAAGCCTTGCTTGATGTCGTTTTGGCATCAAAGGCCCAGAATGTGGTCATCACAGGTGGGGAACCTTGCATGTACGACCTCACAGAATTGTGTTTACAATTTAAAGCTGCTGGCTTATCACTTTGGCTCGAGACTTCCGGAGCATATCCCATTACTGGAGAATGGCACTGGCTTTGCCTGTCACCAAAGAGATTCAAAGCATGCATGGAAGAAAATTACGTAAAGGCAGATGAGTTGAAAGTGGTGGTTTCGCGTCCGAAAGATTTTGAATGGGCGGAAGGTCATGTAGAGAAACTCAATGCCCAATGTTTACTTTATCTTCAGCCCGAATGGGGGCAGCAGGAAGCAATACTTCCTGGCATCATTTCCTATGTGAAAGATCATTCCAAGTGGAGGATTTCCCTTCAAAGTCATAAATTCATGGACATTCCTTAGCCTATGCTCCGCCTCATAACAGCCCTCTTTTTACTATTAAGCTTATGCCTATCTGGCTTTTCTCAAGCTGATGGGAATTACAGTACTAAGAAGAAAAAGGCGATTAAAGCCTTTGAAGAAGGAGTGAGGTTGTTCAACCGAAAGATGTATTCCAATTCGGAAATACTGCTTATTGAGGCTTTGGAAGTAGATCCGGAGTTCATTGAAGTGTACATGATGATGGGAGACTTAAATTACGAACTCCGCGACTACGAAAAGAGTGCAGAGAACTATGGTAAGGCGATAGAAATCAAACCCACCTTCTTTTCAGGGAACTATTTCAATCATTCAAAAGCCCTATACCGCTCTGGGGACTACGACTTGGCTAAAACTCAGATTACTGAGTTCCTAAGCTATCCGATGAGAAATGAAGTGGTTGGGCAGAGAGCGAAAAGTTTGAGCAACAGCATCGATACCGCCATAGCCTTAAAGAATAAGCCCGTCCCCTTTGAGCTTACCAACCTTGGACCTGAAATCAACACCGAATGGGAAGACTTCCATCCTTCGCTTACTGTGGACGGCAATCGACTGTACTTCACTAGAAAGGAAGCCATTGGAATGCAAGCTGGTCGTCAGGTTTTGAAAGAAGACATCTACTATTCTGAGCGAAAGAATGGTGGAGAGTGGATTACAGCTCTAAACCTGGGAGAGCCTGTCAACAACCGTTTCCTGAATGAAGGCGCGCAATCGGTGTCACCCGACGGACGCATTTTGTTTTTGACCGTGTGCAACAAAGAAGATGGCGTAGGTTCCTGCGATTTGTACTTCAGTGAGCGTCATGGAGGAAAATGGGGCACTCCTACAAACCTTAAAGAGCCATTGAATTCGAAGAAGTGGGATGCACAACCGAGTATGTCGTCGGATGGGAAAACGCTCTACTTCACAAGCAGCAGGCCTCGAGGCAAGGGAGGAATGGACATTTGGATGAGCGAAATGGATTCACTTGGAAACTGGCAGAAGCCAGTAAGCCTTCCGTTCAACACTGGAGGAAATGAACTCACTTCATTCATACATACCGATGGAAAGACTATGTATTTCGGTTCCGATGGCTTACCGGGATTGGGTGGTTTCGACATTTTTGTGGTGAAGAAAAAGACGGACGGATCTTGGGGACGTCCAAAGAACATCGGTTACCCCATCAACACGCACAAAGATGAGCACGGTCTTATTGTAGAGCCCCAAGGAACTTTTGCTTTCATGGCTTCCGATCGGAGTGAAGAGAATAGAACTGATTTGTACAGCTTCCCAATCCACGAAGCGGCTCGTCCTGAGCGGGTCACCTATGCGGCTGGCAAAGTTGTGGACGACAAAACAGACCGCGGCCTGGAGGCGCATTTCGAGCTGATTGATTTGGAAACTTTTGAGCTGGTGGTGCAGTCGAACAGCGACGATGTGAATGGCAGCTTCATGGTGACCTTACCAACCGACAGAGATTACGCATTGAATGTCACCAAGCGGGGCTACTTATTTCATTCAGAGAACTTCAGCTTAAAAGGCCATTCTCCCGAAGAGCATTATGAATTGAATGTGCGCTTAAAGAAGCTTTCTCAAGGAAGCGCAGTAGTGCTCAACAACATCTTCTTTGAAAGCGGCAGCTTCGCCCTTCTTCCAAGGTCCAAAGCGGAGCTTGACAAGTTCGCGAAATACCTGAAAAAGTCTGGCGGTATGCGCATTGAAATCGGAGGTTTTACGGACGACGTAGGTTCTTCCGTGGCCAATCAAAAACTCTCGGAAGACCGTGCAAAGGCGGTCGTGACCTATTTGCTTGGGAAAGGGATTTCTGAAAGTGTGCTTGAGTGGAAGGGTTATGGTGAAAGCAATCCTGTAGCAGATAATGGAACAGAAGAGGGTAGAGCCAAGAATCGAAGAATTGAGGCTAAGGTTCTTTAGTCTTTCGCTTGTAAAGTTCGGCCCAAGAATTCCCCACGGCCCATTCTTTTTGAAGGATGTATTCGACAAGGTCTTCTCTCTTATATCCTTGCGTTAAGTTGCATAACAGCACCCAATTGGCACCTTCGTCAATCCTTTTCTTCGGTTGGTAAAAGTCAATGTTTGTGCTTTTATAGCCAGCATACTTATTGTTAAGCGCAACTCCTTCGAGAAATGAAAGAACAATGCTTTCATTGTAAAAATCTTCCTCTTCAAGATAGGCCACATATGCCTGAGTGACTTGAACATCGTTTAAGTAAAGCGAGCTCGGATTCCAGTGTTCGGCATGATTTAAACTTGCTGAGAGTACTGGTACGATGATGAGTGAGCCCAATGCGATATTGACCACCGCTTTTTTAATTTTCACCATTCCAATAACAAGGAATGAAGCTGTGGTTAAAAGCGCTAGGCAATTAAGGAGGTAGCGTTCAGTAAAGAAATTCATTGCTGAGAATACAATGAACAAGGGTAAGAATGTGAAGACGAGGGCTAAGAATCGATCTCTTTTATTCTCCGAGTAAAATAGTGGGAACGTCAATCGAACCCAAGGAATTAGAAGAATCAGAGGTAGAAGGTAGGGCTCTGTTCCCGGAATGAAGGGAATGCGGCCAAAAACAACCTTTACCACGCTTCCCATTATTAGGAAATGAAGGATTCGTTCCCACCAAGGCAGTTGTTTGGCTTGGAAAAAGAACAAGATCAATCCCAGATAGAATAGGTACAGTCTGCCTTCAAGTTCGAAGGTGAAGGAGTAAGCTTTTTGAAGCGTAGGTAATATTTCCTGAAAGCTTAAGCGGAGATAACCAGTGTGCTCAGGATAGAGTATCCAACCAAAGCTCAAGTAATTGTAGGCCAGAAAAAGAATCACCAGAAACAATGGTGTACTTACAAGTAGGAGCCTTTTCCAAGAAAAGACTTCAGCTTTTAATACAAAAAGCAAAACCTGGAGACCGAAAATCAATCCGCCAAGCACCCAGGCAGACTCTTTCACAAAGCAACTTAGGACAATGGCAATTGCATAGGCCGAATACTTCTTGTCGGCGAAAAAATACACGCTCCATAGGATGCCCAGACTTAACATCATTTCAGGAAGTACTTGAACATTATGGGTAATGAAAGTCAACTGAAGTGAAAGAATCAAACTGCCGAGCAGCGCGACCCAAGGGCTTGTCCACTTATTCAAAATCCAAAAAACACTTGCTACGATGGCGAGAGTATTGACAAGGGCAAAAGAATGAATGGAGATTAAGCTGCTTCCAAAAATCATGGTCCACAGGGCGCCCAAGATGAAGAATAGCTGCGGGTGACCTCTGGAGTACTCAATGGTTTCAAGGTTTGGAAAGAGGGAGAAGTTTTCCGCCAATTGTTGAATTCCCGGCGCGTATACCCAAGCGGCGTCCCAATAGAATGGGACGTTCATGCCCGTCCAGCTGAAGAAGATTACGACAGCAATGGGAAGTAGTAGGAGAAGCCCTTTAAACCCATTACTATTCACTGAGCACTTGGAATTTTTTGTGAATGCTTACATTCTGAGTGCTGAGTTGACCAATAAACACAGCTGACTCGAGAAAGGGAAGTGCAATTCTAGAATTCATTATCACTTCTTGCTCGTACACCAATTGACCGCTCAAATTGTAGACCTGGAGGAACGCATCTTCAGCAGGCAAGCCTGAAATTTGAATGTGTTTGCCATCGGATTCTACGAAAAAAGAGATGGAGGGAGTGTTCACTTGATCTGCAGACAATAATGTAGTGTCTTGGCCAAGGGTATCTTCGAAATGAATAAAACTCACGCTAGGATCACCATAGAAATCTGGGAATATTTTTACAGAGTCTACCGCCAGGACAAAGATATTTGAGTAGATCCCGCCAAAATTTCGTGTGCTACCGACGACGACAGCTCCTTGGTTTCCCTTTTTTATAATCGCGTAGGATACGTCCTCGACATTGCCACCAATAGTTCCCGCCCTTCCAGCAATATCCCATTGTCCGCTGCTAGCAACAGAAAGAATGATATCTGCGTCTCCTGATCCAAATGTTTCCGTGTAGCCCGTGTAAAATATGTTGCCATCGGAGTTTTCGAAACTTCCATAGAACTCGTCATTATTGTTCGAACCAGATGAGTTGTGTCCGGCGTTCTTCTCCCATACGAGCGTGTCGTTTCTAACCTTCAGCATTTGAGCGTCTTTGTCGACCGACATTTGCGGGCTTTTCGAGTACCCTGATAGAAGGAAGCTGCCATCACTGGTTTCCGAAACATGGTTCGTTCCGTCTTCTAATTCGCCGCCAAACGTCCACTTGTCCTGTTCCTCTCCATCGAAGTTTAGGAACATCAAGTAGTGATCGAGATTTTTGTCTGTATTGTGACTCCCACTACTGCCATAGCAAAGCAGCATGTTGCTGCTCGTAATAAGAGCTCCTCTAAAAAGGTCGTTGGCCGTTCCGCCGCAGGTCTTCTCCCAAACCTTTATCCCAAACACATTGACCTTCACGGCAAAGGCCTCACTGCCATCATTTCCAGAAGAATTCGTTTCACCAACTAGAATGCTTGATCCGTCTGGAAGAATGGCTCCTCCGTAAAAGAAATCCCAATCTGCACCTCCATAGGTTTCTTGGTACTCTACAGCACCATTTGCATCCAGCTTTACGACGTAAGCGTCGTATCCTCCAGATCCAAAACTGTTTGTGCTGCCCAAAATGAGATAGCCCCCATCGAGCGTCTGAAGTCCTTTGTAACCAGTTTCAATTTGCGGTCCCCCCAAAGCGATTGACCACTGTTTAGTGAATGCGCTGTCTAGTTTTAGGACATAGATGTCTGAATTCCCATTTCCAAAACTTCCAGTGCTTCCAGTCACCAAGTAACCTTTGTCTCTTGTAGAAATAATGTCGCGGCCGACGTCCTCAGAAGTCCCTCCGAAAGTGTACATGACAGTGCTGTCCGCTTGAGCGCCAAGGTTTCCACCAATAGATTGGATGAGAAGGAAAAGTAGGAGGGGAAGTATCTTATGCATTACCTATCTTCAAACGTATGAAATCCATGAGCGCTTTCGTACCTACAATTTTAAACAGGAAGGCGAATAGTATACCTAAGCTTCCCGACAGAATGATATTCAATTCCCACGGTATGAACGCGATTTCCTCCAAAGCC
>Ga0209308_10004894_pt1 | contig 10432 bp, 9 predicted proteins | sample COGITO_mtgs_1204_3_FD_184806 | JGI IMG/M metagenome (GOLD analysis project Ga0209308, IMG submission 184806) | Pelagic marine microbial communities from North Sea - COGITO_mtgs_120405 (SPAdes) (version 2) | ecosystem: Environmental > Aquatic > Marine > Epipelagic ...
GAATAAACACTCCTGTTGCTATTATAAACCCTTGGTAATCTACGCCAAAAATAGAAAAGACTTTGTCTTTAATCCTGCCATAAATAATAAAAAATATGACTAAAGGTCCAAGCTCTAATAAAAACTTCAACACAGGGTTTACATCTCTTTTTTTCATTTAAGCTCCTACTCCAACAACAATAGCACCAATAGCGATTAGAGTTATAAGGCACAATCTTAATAACCCCACATTTTCATTTAAGAATAAAAATCCTATTAGAACGGCAAATATAATGGAGGTTTCCCTCATAACTGAAGCCTGACCAACATCATCTAATCTTGTTGCCAACATTATAGAGCCAAAGGAAAAATATGCTATGATACCTCCAATAATTCCTCGACCAACTAACCCAGAAAGATTTGGTTTTTCTGACACTAAACTCCAGCGCATATAAGCTATCAGGGGCATAAAGAAACCATCTAGCAGAAAGAGCCAAAAGATAAAAGTAAAGGGATTATATGTAGATCTAATCCCATATGTATCGTACGTGGTATATATTGCCACAAATAGCCCAGTTATCACTGCTAACATTAGTGCAAGACCTAAGGAAACTCTATCAATAACAACTGTCTTTAAATTATAGAACGCCAAACCAAAGATTCCAATTAGTAGAGAAATTAATCCTAATATCTGTATTAATGAAAAAACCTCTCCAAAGATAAAAAATGCTGCAACAACTGTAAATACTGGTGATGTTCCTCGAACTATTGGGTAAACTACCGTGTAGGCACCTCGGCTATAGGTCCAAGCCTGTAAAACTTTATAAATAGAATGAATCACAAGTGCGATGAATAATATTGACCACATATGTGGTTCCGGGACTGGCACGACAAAAATTACAAATGGTAAGGCTATTAGGCCATAGCTTAAGTCCATGGCACCACGTGATAGCCAAGGATCATGCTTACCTTTTTGTAATGCTCCAAAAGTTGCGTGCAAAGCTGCAGCAGCTAAAGCTAAAAATATAGCAACCCAGTGACCTGCGTTAGTTCCTTCTAGTAATAAAAACTGTTCTATCAATTATCAGAGCCAGTTAGTGCTCGAGCAAAGTCTTTAGAGTCAAATGGTGCAAGATCATCAATCTGCTCACCAATTCCAATTGCGTGTACTGGTAGACCAAATTTATCTGCTAGAGCAACCAGAACTCCACCTTTTGCAGTTCCATCCAACTTAGTCATTATTAGTCCAGACACCTCTGAGATTTGACGAAAAACTTCTACCTGATTTAAAGCATTTTGACCCGTTGTAGCATCGAGAACTAATAACGTATTATGAGGTGCTGTCGGATCTTTCTTCTTAATAACTCGTACAATCTTTGCTAATTCTTCCATTAAATCAGAACGGTTTTGTAATCGCCCTGCTGTATCTATTAATAAAAGATCAGCTCCATCTTCTTCTGCTTTTGTCATAGCTTCAAAGGCCAACGAAGCAGGGTCAGAACCCTCTGGTGCAGTCAGCACTGGAACTTGTGCTCGATCACCCCATACTTGCAATTGTTCGACTGCCGCTGCCCTAAAGGTATCTCCAGCAGCTATAATTACTTTTTTGTTAGCCATTTTAAATTGGCTAGCTAATTTTCCAATAGTCGTAGTTTTACCAGATCCATTAACTCCAACCACTAAAACTACTTGTGGTCGCTTTGAAAAAATTGGCATCGGTTTAGCTACACTATCCATAATTTCAGCTATTTGATTGGCTAATAAGCCTTTAACCTCTTTGGTGGAAAGTCTCCTTCCCATATTACCTTCTGCTAAATTTGCCGTGACACGCACAGCTGTTTCCACACCCATATCTGATGCAATTAGAAGCTCTTCTAGAGCTTCCAACATTTCATCGTCTAATGCTCTTTTAATAATCTTGCTTTTATTTTTACTTCCAATAATTCTTTTAAAGAAATTTGTCTTTACTGGTTCTGAAACTTTCTCATGATCTAAAACCACTTTAGTAGATTTATTACTAGGATTTATCCCTTCCTGAAAACTGGACGTTGACTCTGGTACAGCTTCTGGCTCAGGAGTCGGCTCCGGTACAACTTCAGGCTTAGGTGTTGCCTCTGGTACAGCTTCTGGCTCAGGCGTTGGCTTGGGTACAGCTTCTGGCTCAGGCGTTGGCTCTGGTGCAACTTCTGGCTCTCCGAGGCCTCCATTCTTAACAATGTGATCTATACCTTCTTCCAATTTTGAAGAAGATCTAAATAAACGATCTTTTAGCTTTTTAAAAAATGACATTATCTACCAAAATTTCACAATTACATATGGAGTAGTACTTTGAGAGTGGAAGTAAAAGAGGTTATGCCTGATTAATTTCCAATATTAAACCGATCCTTTTTAAGCCTCTTAATAATTAAATATTTTTTTACATTTATTTTTATAACAAATATTTTCCATCTTTGAACTCAATAACCACATCTTTCTTTTTTTTGATATTAAACTTTGAGGAGATAATTTTTTTATCAATCCAAACTACTGAATAACCACGCTCTAAAGTTGTGTGATAACTCAAATTCATTAAAAGTTGACCTTGATACTTTAATCTCTTCGACTTTTCTTGCAATTCTATATTCGTAAGAAAGGATAATTTCTTAGCCAAAGCTTCAAGTTTTTCTTCTGCACTCTCAAGATTTTTCTTTAGTTTCGCATTACTCAGCCGTACTCCAATACCATCAAAAGTACTCCTTTTCAATTTAACTTGGCTACCGATCAGCCTCCGAATTGATTGAAAATGATCATCAAATAAATTTTGTGCAATAGTCATTACATTCTTCAACAAATTTGATCTTAGACCAGCCATAATTCTTTCACTGTTTAACCTTTTAGCTTGAATAGCGTAATTCAATGCTTTTGGCATACGTAAACTTATAGACTGTAGTTTATCTGAAGGGCTAGCTAACAAGTCCTCTGGACGATTTAGAAAACGAAGTAAATAAGTTAGTCTTTCTGCTTTAACTTCATGGAGTTTAGCTATCACATTGATTAATCTTGCTTCCAAACTTCTTAGTTCTGCAAGTAAGTTCACTCTTACTGGAACCACAATTTCTGCTGCAGCGCTAGGCGTAGGAGCCCTTATATCTGACGCATAATCTATCAAAGTAGTATCAGTTTCATGGCCAATTGCCGATATAATTGGGATACTGGAATTTGCCACTTCTCTTACTACAACTTCCTCATTGAAGCCCCATAAATCTTCTATAGAGCCCCCCCCTCTAGCGATGATCAAGACGTCTGGTCGATAGCCCCCCTTGCTAACAGGAATGGCATTAAAGCCCCTTATTGCCTTAGAAACTTCAACTGCACATTTTTCGCCCTGCACGGTTACTGGCCAAACGACAACATTACTAGGGAAACGATCTCTCAATCGATGTAAAATATCGCTTAGAACAGCTCCTTGGGGTGACGTAATTACTCCAATTAAATTAGGGATATAAGGAATTCGTTTTTTATTTTCTTTATTAAAAAAGCCTTCTTTTTGAAGAGTTTCTTTTCTCTTTTCAAGCATTGCCATTAATGCACCGATCCCTGCAACTTTGAGATCATCGACTATAAGTTGATACTTTGATTGACTTCCAAAACTAGTAACTTTTCCTGTTGCCGTAACCTCAAGTCCCTCTTCTGGAACTATCGCCAAACCAGGTACTTGCCCTTTAAAAGTCACTGCTGCTAACACAGACTTTTCATCCTTAATATCATAGTATAAATGACCAGAGCGGGCAGTGAATACTCTTCCTATTTCGCCTCTTACACGAACTCTTGAAAATTCACTCTCTATTAAACTTTTTATTGATGCTGAAATCTCAGAGACACCATATTCTGGAACATTCCTGCTCTTATCGTCTTCATCAATTAACTTCATTTAGTTGGCTCTCTTGTTTTTTTCTAATCGCCATCATAATAACTTTTATAAGGAAATTAAACTGGAACTTTAAATGAATATATTAATTATAGGTTCAGGAGGAAGAGAGCACTCGTTGGCCTGGGCGATAGCACAAAACCCTAAATGTGAAAATCTAATGGTTGCTCCTGGTAATCCAGGTATTGCTGAAATAGCAACATGTGTAGATATAGACGTCTATAATAATTCTCAAATACTAGAGTTCTCACAAAACAATAAAGTAGATCTAGTTATAATAGGTCCTGAAGGACCACTTGAAAATGGACTATCTGACCGACTAAGAAAAGGTGGAATAACGGTATTCGGATGCTCAAAGGAAGCAGCAAAATTAGAAAGTTCAAAAAAATTTACAAAAGATTTATGTAAAAAAATTGGTGCTCCCACGGCAAACTTTGAGTTTTTTAGCAGTGTAAAAAAGGCTAAAGAATATGTGGTAAAACACGGTGTACCGATTGTAATAAAGTTAGATGGTTTAGCAGCGGGCAAAGGGGTTATAGTCGCAATGGACCAAAAAACTGCTTTCAATGCTATTGATAGTTTTTTAGAAAAAAAAGAAACTGCGATACAAAATAAAATACTTATTGAGGAGTACTTAGAGGGTGAAGAAGCGTCTTTTTTTGTACTATCAGATGGAAAAAACTTACTACCCATTGGATCAGCACAAGACCACAAAACGGCTTACGATAATGATCAAGGCCCTAATACTGGAGGAATGGGCGCATATTCTCCAGCCCCCGTATTAACTCAATCGATAATGGATCTAACCATAGAAAGTATAATAAAGCCCACAATTAAAGAAATGTTTAATAGAGGCACACCTTACAAAGGCGTTATCTTTGCAGGCTTAATGATAAAAAATGGAATTCCAAAGCTTATAGAGTATAATGTTAGATTTGGAGATCCTGAGTGCCAAGCTTTAATGATACGACTAGGTCCACAGGTCTTAGATCTCATTGTAGCATGCTGCTCAACTAAGTTAGATAAAGCAAAAATAAACTGGGCCAAAGACCATTCTGTTACAATTGTTCTGGCGAACAAGGGATATCCTGGAAATTATAAAAACGGTTCAAAAATACGTTTTGTTGAAGAATTAAAGAATGATAGCCTCAACCAAATTTTTCATGCTGGAACCAAAAAACATAACTCCCACCTTATAGCAAATGGAGGTAGAGTTCTAAATATTACCGCACGTGGAGATAGCCTTTTAGAAGCTCGTGATCGAGCATATAAAACTCTTGAAAAAATAAATTGGCCAGAAGGGTTTTATAGGTCAGACATCGGATGGCGAGCGCTTTAATGTGTATAATTCCCAGTCTAATCCAATTCTTTAAATACACTTTTAAGGAAAATTAACGTTATATTTGCCTTTCTGGCATATTAACTACTAAACCATCAAGTTGATCAGTTACTTTTATTTGACATGTAAGACGAGAACGCACCGAGTCAGGTTCATATGCAAAATCAAGCATATCTTCTTCCATAGGATCCTTCTCTGGTAGTTTTTCAATCCAGTCTTCCGATATATAAACATGGCATGTGGAGCAAGCGCAAGCTCCTCCGCAATCTGCTTCAATCCCTGGAATATTATTATTACGAGCACCTTCCATAACAGTCAAACCAGGCTCAACATCTACTAAATGCTTTTCGCCACTGTACTCAATATATGTAATTTTAACCATCTTGATGCCTCATAAATAAAACCTAAGAGAAGGGAATAGTATAGACTATCAGGTTTTTCTAGACCAAGTTTTATATATTGTAAAAATAATTATTTGTTCTATCTTTGTTCTTATGATTAAAACTAAAAATAATAGTATTTGGCCAAAGCCACCTTCGTGTATAGTGAATTGTCAACTGCAGGAGCCCCCAAACGGAACAACTATATCTGTGGCAGGGCTTGTGTTAGTTCGCCAACGCCCTGGAACAGCGAATGGCGTTGTGTTTATTACTCTAGAAGATGAGACAGGTACAGCTAATATAATTATTTGGAAGAACATATTTAAACAATATAGAAGAGCCATCATAGAGAGCCGGCTACTACGAGTAACAGGAACTATTCAACGCCAGGGAGATGTTAGTCATATTATTGCAAAGCATCTTGAAGACATATCTTACATGCTCGATGAAGTCTTAAATTAGTATTCAGTTTAAGACTTCAATCCAGCCTTAAAGATAAAAAACGCAAGCGATCTTCTGACTTTATAAGAAATAATAGTGATTTCTTTTTAGCACTTTTAGAGTCTTGAAGAAGTTTTTTAAAGATACTTAAAGATAGCAGCTTTTCTTGAGCTACCTCAACTATCAAATCACCTACTCTTATTCCTTTTTCATAAGCCTCACTATCTTTTAAAACATCTTTAACTATAAGCCCATCAACATCTTTACTAAAGTTAAACTCACCTCTCGAACTATCATTTAACACTGACAGGCTCATACCTAATATAAGCTCTACTACGGGGGCAGAAGGATTTTCATTTTTAGGAAAGGCTGTTGCCTCAGCTAACTCTCTTTGCCCTAAACGTACTTTAATAGTTATTTTCTTTCCTTTTCTGAGGAGTACTACATTTACAGTCTTATTTACAGCTGTTTTACCGACCACTCTGACCAACTCTTTAGTATTACTAACTTCAATTCCATCAAAAACTAAAATGACGTCACCCGACTTAATACCACCGTCTTTTGCGGGCCCCTCCGGAACTTCAGTGACGAGGATTCCATCAATTGATTCAATCCCAATTGCTTCTGCGATATCCTCAGTTAAATCTTGTATTCGTACGCCCAACCAACCGCGTCTGGTTCCTCCAAACTTTTTTAATTGCGTAATAACTGGCGAAACAACGTTTGAAGACATTGAGAACCCGATGCCAATAGAACCGCCATTCGGTGATAATATAGCTGTATTAACTCCAATTACCTCCCCGGCCGTATTAAATAACGGTCCTCCAGAATTTCCTCTATTTATAGCAGCATCAGTTTGAATAAAATCGTCATAGGCACCAGCCAACTCTCTTTTCCTGGCTGATATAATACCTACAGACACAGAAAAACCTTGGCCTAAAGGGTTCCCAACAGCCATAACCCAATCTCCAACTCTACCAGAGTCGCTGTCACCGAATGACACAAACGGTAAAGGTATATCACTGTCAACCTTAAGAAGAGCAATATCAGTCTTTGGATCCAATCCAACTACTTTTGCTTTAAGACGTCTTCCACTGAAAAATTCAATCTCGATTTCGTCAGCTTTGTCAATGACATGATTATTTGTTACGATATAACCATCCTCTGATATAATGAAACCTGACCCCAAAGCTGATGAAGCTCTAGGTTTTCTATTTTGATCTCGTTCTAAAAAATCTTTAAATAGATCTTCGAAAGGTGAACCTTTTGGTACTACTGGCTTTTGCTCCCTAGAAATCTGTTCAATAACTGTAGAGGTAGTAATGTTTACAACGGATGGGCTAACAGTCTCTGCCAGGTCAGCGAAGCTTTTTGGCATTTCAGCAACTGAGTTATGTGCACTAATTGTAATTAGTAGAAAAACTACAGATACAAATTTATATAATATCAAAGATTTTTGCTTCATTAAATTCCTCATAAACAAGTATATTGAAAAAAAAGGATTGTGGTTCAGTACTTAATTAAGACTGTAAAAAGTTATATAAAAGACCTTAAGTTAAATATTACTATCGTATTAAATTTCACATAATTTTTTCTGAAATCCATATTAAAAAGGTTCCTATAGCTAAACCAAAAAGCCCTATTATGCGCCTATTCTCTACTGTCGATTTAAGTAAAACTTTTAATATTTTCTCTAGGTATGTCGGCGCAAGAGCGATTATACACCCCTCAAGCGCCAACACTAACCCAATTGCCAGTACAAGCTTATTAAATATCAACTACCAGTATCCGATTTAAGATAGTTAAAAAACTCACTGTCCGGTCGAACTACCATAGTCGTACTATCTGCACTCAATGCATTTCCATACGCATTTATTGATCTATAGAATTCAAAAAACTCTGGATCTGCACCATATGCTTTAGCAAAAATTGCATTTCGTTGAGCATCAGCTTCACCTCGTACGATTTCTGATTGTTTAGTAGCTTCAGACACCAACTCTACAACAGTTCTATCAGCCTGAGCACGTAGTCTCTGAGCCGCCTCCTTACCACGCGCAATTTCATCAGCTGCTTCTCTGTCACGCTCTGCTCTCATTCGGCTAAAAGTAGCATCCAGATTCTGTTCAGGTAGATTAGTTTGCTTCAACCGCACATCTATTACCTCAAGACCGAGAGGCAATGCCTTTCTACGGGCTTGATCTGTTATTCGAGACATAAGTTCTGCACGATCCGCAGATAAAATTGTATTAGACGTAACACCTTCAGAACCCAAAACTTCTCTGATAACAGGGTTCAATATACTCTCCAATCTATCCTCAGCAGTTCTCAATCCTCCAACCCCAACAGCTTGTCTGAACTGAACAACATCCGAAATTCTGTATCTTGCGAAAGCATCTACCACTAGCCGCCGATCATCCGACGGAGTTACTTCTGTGGGAACAGTGTCAAGAGATAAGATACGGTCATCATATCGCACGATTTCTTGAATAAAAGGTATTTTGAACGCTAATCCCGGGTTTTCTTTAACTGCTTTAATTTGTCCAAACTGTAAGACTAAACCTTTTTGACGTTCGTCGACTATAAAAACAGATGAAAGTAATATAAGTATTAAACCACCTACAAAAACTGATATGAGAACACTTTTACTCATTAGTTAGACTCCCCTGATTTATTGTTACTTTTATTCATTAACTCATTTAAGGGCAGGTATGGAACAATATTTGAAGTCCCTCCACCACCAGCATCATCTACAATAATCTTATTCATCGAACCATAGATTCCTTCCATAGCTTCGATATACAACCGTTTTCTCGTAACTTCTGGTGCCTTTGTATACTCTGCTAACACAGCTGAGAATCGACTTGCTTCACCTTCAGCCCCATTCACTACCATAGCCCTATAACCTTCAGCTTGTTCGAGTAACTGAGAGGCTTCACCACGAGCCCCAGCTAATACCGTATAAGCATAAGCATCAGCCTGCCTCTCTAACTTATCTCTTTCCTGCTCTGCAGCCTGAACCTCTCTAAAGCTATCAATAACTTCTAAAGGAGGGTCAGCTTTATCGAGATTTAATCGGACTATGTTTACTCCACTATCATATTCATTCATTGTCTCTTGGATAAGGAGCTTAGCGGTGTCAGCAATAATTTGCCTATCCCTATTAAGGATAGGGGCTAATTCCGATCTAGCTATTACTTCTCGCATAGCAGACTCAGAAACTGCTCTAATTGTCGACCTTGGTTCAGCAAGGTTAAATAAAAACTTTGCCGGATCATTTATATTCCAGACAACTTGAAAATCAATGTCTACAATGTTTTCATCCGTAGTAAGCATTAGGCCACTATCACCTCTGCCACCTAAACCAATATCTTCTGTTTGCTCTCTGGTTACCGGAATTACTTCTTTCGAAACAAATGGCCAAGGTGCAAAATTTAAACCAGGGTTTCCTATCGATGAAAATTCTCCAAGGAATAACTCTACAGACTGTTCTTCAGGCTTTACTGAGTAAAGTGATGTAAATAACCAGAGAGCCGCCGCTCCTAATACTACCAGACCAAAAGATCCTTTTGAGAGCCCGCCACTTCCATTTTGTCCGCCAGAACCACCTGTTTTTCCGCCTTTTCCTCCCATTAAAACTCGAAGTTGTTCCTGACCTTTTTTTACGATATCTTCAATTTCAGGAATCTTTTGTCCTCCAAGTCCTGACCCAACTGGCTCATTAGTTTTTTGTCCGTCATCACTGTTATCACCGCCACCCCAAGGGCCACCACCATTATTACCAGCCATTACTTTTTTCCTTTACAAGAATTTTTAAATTAAACCTCTTACCGTTAAATGGGGCCTTAATACTCAAATTCAACCTCTATTAATCGGATTCTTCATCGTAACCAATTCTTCTGCAATTGTGGGGTGCACCGCACAAACTTGATCGAACTGATCTTTGGTCGCCCCCATCTTAATTGCAATTGATACTAGTTGGATCATTTCTGCTGCATCAGGCGCCACAATATGACAACCAATTACCACATTTGTCTGTTTTGATACAATCAATTTCATCAATACTTCTTCACTTTTTGAAATAAATGATTTCTCCATGGATCTGAACTTAGATTCGTAAACTAATATTGGTTCGAGTTTTAAAGCATCTTTTTCACTCAATCCAATGGACCCTAATTCAGGTTGTGTGAACACCGCTGAAGGCACCAAATGATGATCAACTGCTGTGGGATTTCCAAAAAACATAGTTTGAGCAAAAGCCATTGCCTCGTTTATTGCTACAGGCGTTAAATTAATTCTGTTTGTAACATCCCCAATTGCAAAAATTGAAGGTAGATCCGTTTGTGAATATTTATCTACTAATATCTCACCAGATACCCCTGTTTTTAG
>Ga0209308_10004906_pt1 | contig 10418 bp, 9 predicted proteins | sample COGITO_mtgs_1204_3_FD_184806 | JGI IMG/M metagenome (GOLD analysis project Ga0209308, IMG submission 184806) | Pelagic marine microbial communities from North Sea - COGITO_mtgs_120405 (SPAdes) (version 2) | ecosystem: Environmental > Aquatic > Marine > Epipelagic ...
GTAATAAACAGAGACATTGGTTCCGTCATCAAAGTCTTGACCCCACTGGATACTAACTTTATTATCGTTTGCAGCAAAGCTGTCATACCAATTCGTTCTGACTCTTACCGTCAGCCCTTCAAAGTCATCCTTTAAAACTGTATTAATAACACCTGCAACAGCATCGGCACCGTAAATAGATGCAGCGCCATCACGAAGTATCTCTATTCTCTCTGATCCATAGACTGGAATTAAATTTGAGTTAACACTTGATACGGGAATATAACTTCCACCAATAAACTCTGTAGCATAACCTGGAGATTGAACAAGCCTTCTTCCATTTAATAGTGTTAGTGTATTTCCAGTACCAATATTTCTTAAATCAAGTGAGCCAACATCGCCTCTTGATGCATTGTAACCTCCACTAAAATCTGTTTGGTTAAAGCTATTACTGCCCATCTCTGCTAATTCAGCAAATAGCTCATCACCTGACTCTACTCCAATACCCTCTATATCAGCAGAAGTAATTACAGTGACAGGAAGTGCGCCAGTAATTTTTGCACCTTTAATTTGCGATCCTGTTACAACAATTTCTTCAACCTCAGAAGCTGTATCAGCCTCTTGAGCAAAAGCATAAGAAGTTATAACCAATGGAAATATTAAGAATAGTTTTTTTAACATGTTTAATCCCCTGTAAATTTTAAAAACACTAGCGATTAATATATCACTGATAAAGTTTTTATGTCTATTAAAATTGTATTATTATATTAATATAAACATAACCTGAGGTTATACATGCTGTCTTCGAAACAAATTGAAATTTTTTATGAAGTTTATAAACATTCATCCATGACTGCTGCAGCTAATAAAATGGAGATATCTCAACCTTCTATAAGTAAAACTCTAGGTAATATTGAAAAAAACCTTGGTTTTAAGCTTTTTGTTAGAAAAGGTAAAAAGTTAATACCTACGTATGAGGCAGAAGAACTTTTCGAGCATGCATCAATAGTAACAAATCAACTTAAAAATTTTAATTACATTGCAAATACTTATAAATCAAGATCAATAGATTTTATTAACATTGGAACAACTCCCTCTCTTGCAGAAACCTTGATTCCAAAAATTATTAGACAATACAATCTAGTTAATCCAGAGGCTAGATTTAATATTATCAATCTTAATAGCATTGATCTTATTGAGGAAAGATATAAACCAGACATAGATATTACAATTTGCTTTAATGCGCAGACACTATCAAATTCAAAAAATATAGCGATCAAAGAAGGTAAACATTTTCTTGTTTCGCCAAAAAAATATAATTTAGGAAAAGAGGTCCATTTAAATGAGATTATCCATTTACCCTATATAGAAATAACAAATCTTTTATCTCTATATTCTGATTCAAGTATTATGAATTATTTTATAGAAAATGAACTTGAAATGAATTTTTATCTCAAATCAGATTCATATTCTTCAGCTTTAGCAATTGTTAGTGAGGGTGTTGGGATCTCTATTATTGATGATAATACTATTACAAAAGCTGATGATAGACTTGTAAATATTTCCAATATTCTTGATACAGAGTTTGGGTATAGAGTAAATGCTATTGTTAAAAAAGATATTGCAAATAATCAATGTAATGATTTTTTTACTTATTTGAATGAACAAATATAATTAGATCATCAATTCTTTTAATAACCTCATCCTTTTCAAACAAAAATAGAGTCATGCCTAAAGATGGTGAGTTAGTTGAACCTGTTAGAGCTATTCTGATTGGTTGATTGACCATAGGTACAGAAAGCTCTTTTTTATTTCTATACTCAACAAGAACTTCATCAAGAGAAGATTCAGTCCATGTTTCTAAATTTATAAGTGCATTTTTTAGATCATCTAATATCTCAGTTGAGTTTCCTATAAACTTCTCAATAGCTTTATTATTATAAGTTGATATATCTTGATAGTAGCAGATCAAATTTGAAGCAACTCCTGCAAATGTATTAGCAGAAGAACGCATTGCATCAATTAAAATCTCTACTTTTGAGTGATTTAATATTTCAATACCCTTGAGATTGAGAAAAGGAGTTAAATGATCTATAAAATCATTTAAATCTAAATTTGACATATGCTGAGCATTTAAATAATCCAACTTAGTGATATCAAAAATAGCTCCAGCTTTTTGAATCTCAGTTATTTCAAATTCGTTTATCAGATCATTTAAATAAAAAATTTCTTTTTCGCCTTTAGACCAACCCAATCTTGCTAAGGTATTAAGTATTGCTGAATCTAAGTAACCTTCAGCCTGATACTCCTCTAAACTTGTTGCTGCATGCCTTTTTGAAAGTCTTTTTTTATCTGCACCAAGGACAAGTGGTAGATGGGCATATTCTAACTCTGGATAGCCAAGTGCATTTTGAATATGTATCTGCCTGGGTGTATTACTTAAATGATCTTCACCCCTTATGACCGTTGTAACTCCTTGTTCAAAATCATCGACAACATTACAAAGATGATAAGTTGGAGTTCCATCACTTCTGAGGATGATCAAGTCATCCAGCTCTGAATTATTAAATACTATATCCCCTCTTACATAATCCTTCACTACAACTTGGCCATCTAAAGGAGTCTTAAGCCTTAAAACAGTATTTTCAGACTTTGGTAAATTTTTATCTCTTGATCGACCATCGTATTGAGGCTTTTGCCCGTTAGATTGTTGTTCTGCTCTCATTTGATCTAATTCCTCAACAGAACAATCACAGTAATAGGCCTGATTTGAATCAATTAATTTTTGAGCAGCAGCGGTATATATATTATTTCTTTCGGATTGATTTATAGGATCTAAATCAGGAGATAATCCAATAGAACTTAGGCTATCTAAAATATTTTTTTCAAACTCTTTAGTTGATCTCTCCCTATCAGTATCTTCGATTCGAACTAAAAATAGACCATCATATTTTTTTGCATACACATAATTAAATAATGCAGTTCTCACCCCGCCAATATGAAGAGTGCCAGTTGGACTCGGTGCAAATCTTGTTACAACTTTTTTCAATGTAATTCTCTCCATAGTGTTTTGATAGAATTTCTTTTTTCAATATCCAAAAGTCTTGATTCGTGTTGATCTAAGTCATTTTTATCAGCCTTAATCAGTTTTAATTCAAGACCCTCCTTAGATATACCATTTTTAGAGTTACCATTTTGATTATTGGTAGTAATAGAATTGGAACTAAACTCAAATTTACTTTGGCCACCAGTTAACATCATATAGACATCTGCAAGAATATTAGCATCAAGTAATGCGCCATGGAATGTTCTATCATAGTTTGAAACATCAAAACGATTTGCAAGAGCATCAAGCGAATTTCTTTGACCAGGAAACTTATCTTTTGCAATTGCTAAAGAATCTTCTACTTCACATATATCTTCAAGCTTGGGATATTTAGAAGAGGCTAATTTTAGTTCATTGTTAAGAAACCCTATATCAAAAGCAGCATTGTGAATAACTAATGTTGAGCCATCAACAAACTCTAAAAATTCTTCAGCTATTTCATCAAAAGCAGGTTTATCTTCAAGATCCTCATTCATAATCCCATGAACTTTTGAGGCTTCTTCATCTATTAATCTTGATGGATTCAGATAGGTATGAAAGTGTTCTTCAGATTTTTTTCTGTCATTCATCAATACAGCACCTATCTCAATTACTCTATGGCCCTGCAACACCTCTAGTCCAGTTGTTTCGGTATCTAAAATAATATATTTTTTTGCCATAATTAAAGAGTATCTATACCTTTATTTGCTAGTTGATCAGCTATTTCATTTTGCTCATGACCGGAATGACCTTTCACCCAGTGCCATTTTACATCATGCCTGTCTTTATATTTATCTAATTCAATCCAAAGTTCTTTATTTTTAACATCCTTTTTTGCAGCATTCTTCCAATTATTTTTTTTCCAATTACTTATCCATGAAGTTATGCCCTGCATGACATACTTTGAATCTGTCGTTAAATTGACAGCACATGGCTCTGAGAGAGCCTTTAATCCTTCTATTGCTGCCTTTAATTCCATTTGATTGTTAGTTGTTTCTTGCATACCACCAAAAAGTTCTTTTTTAACATCGCCATGCTCTATAAGGACACCCCAGCCTCCAGGACCTGGATTTCCTCTACAAGCACCATCGGTATAAATATTTACTGTTTTCATAAAATTAACTTAGAATTTGCATATGATTAAAATAGAGCCAATTGAAGCATTTACCGATAATTATATTTGGTTAGTGACAACTAATGAAGGGTCAATAGCAATAGATCCTGGAGAAAGTTCAAATACCGTTAATTTTTTAGAAAAAAATCAATTAGATTTGAAGGCAATACTTATAACCCATCATCATTTTGATCATACAGGAGGTATTGATGATCTGGTCTCCTATTACCCAGTTAATGTATATGGACCTTTTAATAATGATATTGCTAGTATTGATAAAAAACTTAAAGATGGCGATAAAATAAATGTTATAGGTATTGAATTTGAAATAATTGAAATACCTGGCCACACTCTTGACCACATCGCTTTTTATTCTGAGAATAATGGTAGCCCAATATTATTTTGTGGTGATACATTATTTGCTGGGGGATGTGGAAGAGTTTTTGAGGGTACATTTGATCAAATGTATGAATCATTAAATAAATTGAAAATACTTCCAGAAAATACAAATATCTATTGCGGTCATGAATACACTTTATCTAATCTAAAGTTTGCAAAAGAAGCTGAGCCATTTAACCAAAACATACTTTCAAGATATAATGAAGTTTTAAAATTGAGAGAAACAGGAACTCCTTCACTACCTTCATTATTATCAACTGAACTAAAAACAAACCCTTTCTTAAGATCAGATATTAAAGAAGTCCAAGAAAATATTTCTATTAAATTTAAAACAATAAAAGAAACCAAGGAAATTTTTAAAGCATTAAGATCATGGAAAGACAATTTTTAATTCTCTCTTTATTTATTTTATTTGGTCTTTTGGGTTGTCAATCTAATCCGGCTGTAATAAAAAATATAGATGCCCAATGCGTTTCAAGCTCATTAGGCACTGAATGTACTAATGAAATTGTTCTTCCCATCGAAAAGCCAAAACCAGTTGCTAAGAATGTATGGGACTACATGATTATAAATAATAATTATGACCAAAATATTATCTTGGATGATAAAACTCAAAGTTATATAAATAACCACATAAAAGACAAAGATAAGTTCGATGACTTTCTTAATAAATCATATTATTTTATATATTATGTAATTCAAGAACTTGAGGCAGCTGACCTTCCTACTGAGTTAGCATTGATACCATTTATAGAAAGTAACTACGATCCTTTTTCAATATCTCCATCTGGTGCAGTTGGTCTTTGGCAATTTATGCCTAAAACTGGAAGAATGTTTGATTTAGAAAAAAATTGGTGGAGTGAGGACAGACATGATCCCTATAGGTCTACTCATGCAGCTATAGGTTATTTTAAATATCTACTCGAGAGATTCAATGATGATATATATCTTGCTTTAGCTGCATATAATGCGGGACCAACTTATTTAGATAGGCAAATAAATAAAAATAAAAGAAAAAACTTAGACTATGATTTTTGGTCATTAGATTTAAATAAACAAGTCACTGAATACATCCCAAAATATATTGCTTTAAGAGAAGTTATATTTAATTCTAAAAAATATGGAGTGACTTTACCTGATATACCAGCTGAATCAGTAGTAAAGAAAATTGAAATACCTGGCCAAGTAGAAATACTAACCTTAAGTGAGTATTTAGAAATTCAACCAGAGCTTATATATAAACTCAATGCTGGTTATACTAAATGGGCATCGGCACCAGCAGATAAAAGTATTTTTTATGTCCCGATAGAAAATACTTATTTACTGGATAGTCCCGAAAGTCCTTTTGAAAATGTTAATCAAATAAACTGGATATCTCATGTAGTTGTATCAGGTGATAGTCTTTGGAAATTAGCAGAAAAATATGATACTGAAGTAAGAATAATTAAAGAAATTAATTATATTGATAATGATTTATTATCAATTAATGACACGCTTTTGATACCACTTAGCAAATCTAAAACAAATAATTTCATACCATACGAAATGCATATAGTTTCAGAAGGAGATACCTTATGGGACCTTTCAAAAAAATATAACATTGGGCTAGATGAATTACTAAGAATCAATTCCATTAATAAAAATTCTTACCTTCAACTTGGTCAGCAACTTACTATAGGCAATAAAAATATTCATCGCAATATAGAATCAAAAAAAAGAACTATCCTTTACTCAGTTAAACAAGGTGATAATTTATATAAGATTTCTGACCTTTTTGATGTGTCAGTCGATAGCATTAAAGAAATTAATGATTTTCAGACATCAAATCTTATGCCTGGCCAAATTATAAAAATTGCAATAAGGGCTTTCTAGTTATCGGTTGTCTTTGGGTCAAGAGCATCTCTTAGACCATCACCAAAGAAATTTAATGCAAACAAGGTTATTGTAAATGTTAAGCCTGGATAAATTAGCAACCAACTATATTCTTCCATCGACTCAACACCGTCTTTAATAAGAGTTCCCCAACTACTCATAGGAGGTTGAATACCAAGTCCAAGAAAACTTAAAAAGCCCTCAAGAAGCATCACCTGTGGAATTGTTAATGTTGCATAAACAGCTATTGGACCAAGTATATTAGGTAATAAATGCTTCTTAAACATTGCAAAATTACTAACTCCCATTGCTTGAGCGGCCATAACAAATTCTTGATTTTTTAGTCCTATTACCTGCCCTCTCACAATTCTTGCCATTGTTAGCCATTCAACAGCACCAATGGCTCCAAATAGAAGCCAAAGATTTCTTCCAAATATAACCATTAATAAAATAATAAAAATAATAAATGGTAGTCCATATAAAACATCAACAATTCTCATCATTACAGAATCAACTTTTCCACCCATATATCCAGCAATTATTCCCCAAGACACTCCTATTACTAGAGCTACACCAGTTGCTACAAAACCAACAAGTAATGAAATTCTGGCACCATAAAGAATCCTACTAAGCAAATCTCTTCCTAATGTATCTGTACCAAGCCAATGAACTGAAGATGGTGGGGATGCTCCTAGTTCAAGATTTTGAAAGGAATATGAATATGGCGCAATCCAAGGTGCAAGAGTTGCTAATATAATTAAGACTATTAATATAGCTGCTCCGAACATTGCTGCTTTATTTCTACTTAATCTATAAATTGCATCAGACCATAAAGATGAATTATTGCTCATCTTGTATCTCTTGATCTTGGATTTAACCACAATGCTGCTAAATCTGATAATAAGTTAAAAAATACAATCATGGCTGAAAAGAAAATAGTAGTACCTAAGATCATTGTATAGTCTCTATTGAACGCAGCTTCAACATAAAATCTTCCAAGACCAGGAATTTGAAATATAGTTTCTACTACAAAAGAACCAGCTAACAAACCAGCAACAGCAGGACCAAGAAAAGAAACAACAGGAATTAAGCCACCCTGCATGGCATGCTTTACAACAACTTTTGTTTCTGTGAGACCTTTTGCTCTGGCTGTTCTTATGAAATCTTGGTTAAGTATTTCAAGCATCCCACCTCTACTTAATCTTGCAATATAAGCTGCATATGCAAAACCAAGAGTGACTGAAGGTAAAATCTTATCACCTGATAACTGCCCCCAGCCTGAAACAGGCAGAATTTCTAAATTAATACCAAAGATTAATACTAATAAAGGTCCCATTAAAAAAGTTGGAACACATATTCCTATCATAGCAATTGCCATGGGAATAAAATCTAAATAAGTATTTCTTTTGAGTGCAGCCAATACTCCAGATGAAACACCTATTAATAAAGCTATTAATATTGCATAAAAAGCTAATTCAAAAGTTATGGGAAGTCCTGTAGCAATCATTTCTGAGACTGATCTGCCTGGATATCTAAAAGATGGACCAAAATCTCCTACAACAATACCAGACATATAATCAACGTATTGTTCCCACTGGCTGGAATCAAGATTGTATGCAGCCTCTAAATTTTTTAATACTTGTGGTGACACTGCTCTATCAGCGTCAAATGGTCCACCTGGAGCTAACTTTATTAAAAAAAATGTTAAGCTTGCAACTGCTAAAAGTACTGGGATTGCAAGCAATAATCTTTTTAAAAAAATAGCTAGCATTTAGTATTTAATCTCTTTCTAGATAAATATATTTAGGATGGTGATGGTCTAAATAGTTTGGATAAAAACCTTTAACGTCAGATGATATCTGATAATCTTTTACATAATTATAAATTGGTAAAATTGGTAACTCATCCATAATAATTTCTTCTGCAGCATTTAAAAGCTTATATCTTTTATCTTGATCCATTGTCTTGTTAGCCAAATCAATTAATCTGTCATATTCTTTATTTACCCATCCAGTTTTATTATTTCCTCTATTAGGTCTAAATAAATCGAGAAACGTATTGGGATCTTCATAATCACCAATCCAGCCCGCTCTTGAGATTGAGTAATCACCTATCATTTCTCTAGCTAAATAAACCTTCCAATCTTGATTAACTAACTCTACAGAAATACCAAGATTTTGTTTCCACATTTGTTGAACAGCTAAAGCAATTTTTCTATGATTTTCATTTGTATTAAATAAAATTTCTAAACCTTTGATATCTTCACCATTTTCATATCCAGCCTCAATAAGAAGTTGTTTAGCTTTTTGGGGATCAAAATCTAATGAAGTTTGGGGAAAATAACCGTTTGCACCTGGAGGTGTAATTGATATTGCAGCTTTCTCACCACATTGTGTTACTTTTTCTACTATAGTTTTTCTATCTATTGATAGGGATAAAGCTTTTCTTACCCTTACATCTTGAAGTATAGAATTTTTTGTATTTATTCTATAAAAGTATTGCCCCATGTATGGAGAAGTCCTCATATTGGGATTTGATTCCAAGTAAGAAGGACATTTTTGAGATGGTGTGTCGTAAGTAAGATGTATTTGACCAGATCTAAACATCCTATCTTCTGTCATTATATTTGAAACAGGATAATAGTGAATTTCATTAAGCTTAACTGTATTAGCATCCCAATAATGTGGATTTCTTTCTAGAATAATTTTATTGTTTAATTCCCATTCTTTAAGCTTAAATGCGCCATTTCCTACAAAATTTCCAGGTCTTGTCCACAAACCATTACGGTCATCTATTGATCCATGTTTTAGTACAGTCTCTTTATGAACTGGCCAGGTGCTGTAATGAGAAAGCAGACCTATAAAAAAAGGAGTAGGATTCTTTAAAGTAACCTCAAGGGTTAAATCATCTAGAGCCTTAATACCAACTTTAGAAAAGTCATCCGTAATACCTTTATGATAATCTTCAGCTCCAACAACATAGTAAAGCATATCTGGATATTGCGAGCCTAGGCTTGCAGTTAAAATACGCTTCCAAGACCATACAAAATCATCTGCTGTTACTGAGTCTCCGTTTGACCATTTTCCATTTTCATGAAGAAAAAATTTATACACAAGTCCATCTTCACTAATTTTCCATGACTTTGCAGCTCCCGAAACATTTTCTCCTCCTTTTGGATTAGAGGCAGTTAGTCCTTCGCTAAGAGCTATAAGAATATTATGTTCTGGAACTCCAGTTACTACATGAGGATCTAATCCTTGTGGCTCTGAACCGTTTCCAACATGATATATTTGCTTATCAATAGCATCATCAACAGGTGATATCGAAGAAGAGCAAGAAAATAAAAAAAATGCAGCTATGATTGATGAATATTTCATAGTTAAAAACTTACATCACTTAAATTAATTCTTGCAGAACTAAAAACATCATCATTTATCATTGATGAAATAGTTTCAGATAATCGATCTTCAGAAAAATCTCTGTATTGTGTATACAATTCTTCAACAGACTCCTTAGATGGTCTATTAAGCTTTAATATATCCACAATATACTTATCTCCACTTCTTGAATCAACACTTATAGAATTTCCTTCATTAGCCAAAAATAACTCTGAGATAACCTCTTGTGGTAGCAAAGATGAATATCTTTTTACACCAACAAATGAATCCTGACTTATGAAATCATATGCGGAAATAAATGTTTCTAGTGATCCATTTTCTAGAGCTAACAAAATTTCTGAGCTTAGTAGTAATTTTTTTTCTATTGCCTTTGATTCTGATAGATAGCTACTTGCCTCTTCCCTAACATCCTCAAAGGTTTTTAACTGAGGTTCTAAAATATCTGATAGTGATAAAATAATAACCGAGTCTTGTAATTCTATTATAGTAGGAACATCTATTTGAGCATCAGATGAAAAAATAAAGTCCTTTACTGCTGGGTCTGTAATTTCAAACATGAAATTTCTATTGT
>Ga0209308_10004907_pt1 | contig 10418 bp, 10 predicted proteins | sample COGITO_mtgs_1204_3_FD_184806 | JGI IMG/M metagenome (GOLD analysis project Ga0209308, IMG submission 184806) | Pelagic marine microbial communities from North Sea - COGITO_mtgs_120405 (SPAdes) (version 2) | ecosystem: Environmental > Aquatic > Marine > Epipelagic ...
GCGCGACCGGACTATCCGCAAGGTCGCCTATTACATCGTCCGGGATGACGGGTCGTTCAAGACCCTGTTCGGCTATGACAATCCTGAACCTGTCAGCCTGATCAGCAACCGGGCACGACGCCAGATGGCGGACCCGCTGCCCCGGGGTAAGGGCAAGCCACCAAATCCCGGAGCGAGGAAGAAGCCCAAGCTCGTTGACCGGCTTATCAATGCGTTGAAGGAATAACCGGTTTCAGGCAGCGATGGTGCTTGAGACAGACCCGCGCGGGCGCTGCATATCAAATACCATCGACAGCGCTTCACCCAGAGGGTCAAGGCGTTTGGCCGCTGCCTTGGGTAGCGGGATGGATTGCATGCGGCAGTAGGATATAAGCGCCGTCAGAACGCTGTCGGCGTCGAGCCGGACTTCGTCAATCTGGTCAGGCGAACTGACCGCGAAGGTCAGAATAAGTCCGCAATCGCTGTCGGTTTCTATTAACTGCTCTTCTACCTCGGCATCAGGTAACGGAACGCCCGTCGCACGGCAATGGGCGAGCGCCGCAGAGACGATCTCGTCGTCGGAAAAGATTATGCGTCGTCTTTCGGTCGGCATGTGCTCGCTCGAACATCTGTTTCCGGGCAGCGCTATTTTCCGCGATGGGCAGCGCATCGGCGTCCGGAAACCATTTTCGGCCTCCGGAATTACTATTCTCTTAACCCGCCATTCCGGCCATGATCCTTACTTCACCTCCGGAGACCGGTTCTGGAACTTTCTCTCGTCATTCTTGTCTGTGCCACGCTGTTCGTCGCCGGTGGCGTCAAAGGCGTCATCGGTCTTGGGCTGCCGCTCACGGCGGTCTCTATTATGGGTTCTGTCGTTCCACTGCCGACTGCTATTGCCTTCATCGCGATCCCGGTCGTCGCGACGAATCTGTATCAGGCATTCGAAGGCGGCAGAGCGTTGGAGATGTTGCGCAAATACTGGGTGATCAACCTGTGTTCAGTAGCAGGCACTGTCATCGGCGCCCAGATACTGTTTCTTGTCGATGCCCGTATCCTGACGACGTTGCTGGGAATAGTGGTCGTCGTTTATGTGGCGATCAATGCAACCCGCTTCCGCATCCGGATATCTGATCGCGCGGCGCCCTGGGCGGCGCCGCCGCTCGGTATTCTGTCCGGCCTGCTGACGGGGACGACCGGCTCGGTTGGTATTCCGATTGCGCTGTACCTGCAGGCACGCGACGTCGACAAGGAGAGTTTCCTGCGCGCCATCGCGCTGACATTCCTGATCAGTGCATCGATGCTGGTGCTGGCGTTGATTGAAAAAGGGGCGATCAGCGAGACGAATGCGATGATCTCCGCCATCAGCCTGGTGCCGGCCTTTGCCGGGATGATGATCGGCCAGCGCTTGCGGGGCTATCTGTCCGAAGACCGGTTCCGCATGTTCGTCTATGTGTTTCTGCTCATCGCCGCGGCGAACCTGATCCGCAAGGGCTTGTTCTAGCTGCGTGGTGTGGACGTCAGGCGAGCAGCAGGTCCAGCCGGCCCTGCATGGCCTCTTCTGAAAATGGATAATCGATCCCGTCGCGGGCGTGAATGACGCTGGACGGAGCGACACGTGCCAGGCGGCGCTGAAGCTCGATCGCAAACCGCATTTTGATTCCGGCTTTCCAGCAGAGTGCTGTCACACCCTTTGCGCTCCGACCGTCCACGATACGTTCTACGCCCCAGAGCGGTACACCGGCGCGCAGGGCAATGGCCGCCATGACGAATTCACGTTCGTTCGCATTCAGAGCCATTTCAATGATGGCGTCGTTGAGCTTTTTCTCTCCATGCAGGCGCAGCGCACGCTCCTTTGGTGTTTCGAACCGCCCGTTCCCCTTGTTCTCCGCGGGAGACCAGCCGACGGCTGATGAAGGTGTTGTCGAAGCGATGGAGGAATCGACTTTGGCGCCGCCCCCAGCATCTTTCCGAGCTGCCAAAGCAGCCTTGAGCGGCGCTTTAACGAACCCGGCGATTTTGCGGGCGATGCCAAGCGACAGGCGCGGGCGTTTAACGAGGGGTTCGTGCCATGCCTCCACGTGAGGCGCCTGGGCGACGATTGTTTCGAGGGCCGGATCACCGATATCGGCAGAGTGGTTCCGGAGCAGGCGGGTGACGGTGGGGGTAGCACCCGCATTTACCAATGCGGCGCACACTCTCTCGGAGACGTTGTCGCGCGATGCGATTGCCTGATGCGCCCAGTCAGCAGCGCCGTCCTGCACGATGTCGACAAGGTCGTCATCCGTCAGAACAGGTGAATGGCGCAAAACGGGAGCGGCAACTCTGCGTTCAGGGTCGCGGGCCAGACCGGCTGCAATATCATGGGGAACGTGAAACATGTGCCGTACCGCGTCGGCCAGGGACCGGCGAACGCGGACGCTGCTGTCCCGCATCAGAGTTTCGAGCACCGTAAACCCCATCCGCCAGAGCTGGCTGCGTTCATCGTCACCAAGTCCTTCGCCGACAATTTTCCGCGCAAGCAGGCATCGGACGCCGGGGTCCGGATCTCGCCCCAACACCACATCCGCCTGGCGCGGCGTATGGGGGTTTTCGGCAACGGCCCGGCGGACCGAAATTTCACTGTCTTCCGACAGGAAATACAGCAATTCGGGTGGCGTATCGGCGCGCCCCGCGAGAGCAACGCGATCAGCGAGCACTCCATCGCGTGCGATGGCGGTCATTTTATTGAAATTGTTACCGGATTCGGACATAGCCGCCCGTCGCTCCCTGCTTGTTCGGGCGCGGCATTCGCGCGCCGCCATGTCTCCGTGTTGCGTGTCGCAACGTCTCCGAGCAGCAAGGGTAAGCAGCAGAGGTTAACGAATCTTTTCCTCTGCAATCGCACCAGAAATCGGCAAATCGTGGTATTGAGGTGATCTTCCCGAAGGATTTTCTAAATGCCCCTCGTGCCGGGTCCTGTCGTCACTCTCTATGCTGCCGTGCCGCCGCCGATGCGGGGGGTGATGTTCATGATGATTTCGGCGCTGGGTGTGGTGGCGATGAATGTGTCGATCCGCGAAATCGCCGACGATATTCATCCCTTCGTGATTGCGTTTTTCCGTCACACTATCGGGGTCTGCCTGCTGGTCCCCATATTTGTCCGCCCCGGCAGCAATCCGTTCCGGACCGCGAATTTTTCACTCCAGGGCTTGCGGGCGATGCTGAACGTTGTCGCGATGCTGGCCTATTTTATGGCATTGACGATGGAGCCCCTGGCCAAAGTGGTAGCATTGACCTTCACGGCGCCCCTGATCGCGACGGTCGGCGCGGTGCTCCTGTTGGGTGAAAAAGTGACCCGGGCCCGCTATCTCGCGCTGGCTATCGGGTTTGGCGGTGCGTTGATTGTCCTGCGGCCCTGGGCGGTGGAACTCAGTACCGGGTCTATGCTGTTGATCCTGTCATCGGCCACCTGGGGAGCGGCCCTGGTTGTCATCAAGGTCTTGGCGCGGACGGATTCACCGGTCACGATCGCGCTCTATGCATCCTTGCTTCAGATACCGGTTTGCCTGATCGCAGCGCTGTTTTATTGGCAATGGCCGACGATGTACCAGCTTTTCGTGATGGCCCTGGTAGCTGTCTTTGGCAGCATCACCCAGATGTCGATAGCCCAGGCGTTTCGTGAAGCGGATGCGACCGTGGTTCTGCCCGCCGATTTCAGCAAGCTTGTCTTCGCGGGGCTGGCAGGCTGGTTTTTCTTCGGCGAACTGCCGGCGATCTGGGTGTGGATCGGTGGTACGGTGGTCTTTACCGGTGTGTTCCTGAACGCGTGGTTCGAAAAACGCGCGCGGGATGACATGAGGCGACTTGCGCGGGCGTCGGAAGTTTCGCAAAGTCCGAACAATAGCCGGGAAAACAGCGGAGACTGAACAGATGAACGAAATCGTATGGGGTAACTATACCAAGGAAGAGCTGGACCGGCAGTACGATCAGGCGACGCTTGTCCCGAATTCTTCCGAGTTGATGCAAATCAACGCCGAGGATAGCGCGCGCATTCGAACGGAAATCGAGTGCATTCAGGGTATTTCTTACGGGCCGACCGTGATGGAACGGCTGGATATTTTTCCCGTGGCCGAAAAAGGTGCACCGGTCGTGATTTATCATCATGGCGGTGCCTGGGCGCGGTCCGATAAGGACCAGTGTTCCTATATTGCGCCCTCATTCGTTGCAGAAGGCATCAATGTGCTGGTGCTGGATTTTGCCCTGGCGCCGAAGGTGTCGCTCGATGAGATCGTCCGCCAGAACCGGGCAGCCATCGCCTGGGCCTGGCACAATGCCGACGACTACGGCTGGGACCGTAACCAGATACACAGCCTGGGTCATTCATCGGGCGGCCATATCTGCGGCATGATGCTGGTGACCGACTGGGAAGGCGATTACGGCCTGCCGTCAGATGTGATCAAAACGGCGGCTGCGTGCAGCGGCATGTACGAGCTCGAACCGGTCCGTCTCAGCCACCGCAACACCTATCTCGACCTGACGGAGAAATCTGCGGGACGCAACAGCTCTATCCGCCAGATTCCGGCCAATGACATTCCGTTGACGGTTGCCTGGGGCACGGGGGAACTGGACGAATTCCAGCGTCAGAGCCGTGAATTCGCCGAGGCCTGGGCGGCTGCCGGACATACAGTCGAAACGTTTATCCTGGACGGGATGCATCATTTCGAAGTTGGGCGGGAAATCGTCAATCCTGACTACCCGGTTTTTCCGAACATCCTGAAGAATATCCGCGGGGCTTGATCTGCCATAAGCGGATTAGGCGTCGCGACCGTAGCGGTGAAGTTCTGCGCCGTGTGTGCGCAGCCACCCCCTTGCGTCTTTGACGTCAGGGCACAGGGTGTCGACCAGGGTCCAGAACCGCGCGCTGTGGTTCAGTTCGCGCAAATGGGCGACCTCGTGGGCCACGACATAGTCGAGCACGTTCTCGGGCGCCATCACGAGGCGCCACGAAAAATTCAGATTGCCGGCGCGCGAACAACTGCCCCAGCGCGACCGGGTGTCGCGCATGGAGATACGCGCGGGTGGACGTCCGATCTCGGTGCCCATGCGTTCTGCTCGCGGTTTGATCTCATCCATCGCGCGGTTGCGGACCCAGCGTTTGACGCGGGACGATACGGTATCGTCCCGCCCACCGACAAGAAGGACGTCATCCTGAAGTACCGGCAGGGCCGACCGGCTGTCGGTGCGCCGGATCGTTAGCTGTTGGCCGAGTACCGGGATAACGGCACCATCGGCAAAAGGGACGCCATCGCCGACACGGGCGAGTTGAGCAGCGACCCAGCGGGTCTGGGTCCGGGCAAAGGCAAGCCCTTCGCGGGTGGACGCGCCCGGCGGCAGGACGAGTTCGACCGTGCCGTCATAGACTCCGACATGCAGAAGGATACGCCGCGCGCGGGTGCTGCGACGGAGGCTGACGGGAACATTCCGGCCATCGGCCAGTGACAGCATCTGGTTTTCGAGCATGGCGCTCATATTTTTACGCCCGGTTTCAGCGCATACATCCGCACGACGCACAGGCTGCCTGCAAGCGGTACCAGCGCGCCGAAGCCGAACACCCAGGGCAGGGCGTTCCTGACAATTTCCGGGCTGGTGCCTTCCGACAGGCCGGCGGCGTTTGCAATCAGACCCGCCATCGCTGCGCCGTAGGCGATACCGATCGACCGCATGGCCGGGGCGGCAGAGGCCGTCACCTGGGCCTGGTCCGGCTCGGCGGCCGCCAGCGCCCAGGATATCGAATGTACATTGGTCATGCCGACGCCGACCCCGGCCGCCGTGATGTATCCGGTGAGTTCCCAGATCGAAGCGGTCCCGATGGTCGCGGCGATAGCGGTGATACTGGCTGATGTGATGGCGAGGCCGCTCGCGCAGGCGATGCGGGTTCCTTTTTCGCTCCAGCCCGTTGTTCCCAGCGTGCCGACCGACCAGGCAATTGAAAACACGGTCAGCATGTAGCCGATCCAGAGCGGATCGAGGCCGTAAAGCGTACTCAGCGCCAGCGGCATGAAAATCGTCAGTGGCGTATAGGCGGCAGAAAGCAGGAGAAAAACCCAGTACGCGGTACCGATCGGTGCAAATAACGACAGCACGCGCTTCGGAAATATGCCGTTTTCGCCGATATCGAGCCGAAGCGTCATCCAAAGGCAGAAAATCCCCGCCAGGATAAAGCCGACCCGGAGGGCGATATCCGGGAACTGCCCGGATGCCCCGACCAGCAGGACGGAAATACCAAGCAATGCCAGTCGCCGCCACGGCAGGCGGTGGCGGTCACCGCCTTCACCTTCGGGAATCACGCGCCACGCGGCGACAATGAAGATGATGGTCAGAACGCAGGTGGTCATGAAAGCACCGCGCCACCAGCCGATACTACCCCATATTCCGCCGATGAGCGGGCCGATAACGGCAGCGATGCTCCAGGTGGTGGTGATGGTTGCCAGTACGCGGGTGCGCAGCGGGCCTCTATACAGGTCGTTCACCAATGTCATGGACTGTGACATCAGGAGGCCGCCACCGAACCCTTCGATAGTGCGGAAAATCAGCAGAACCGCCATGTTCGGTGCGGCAGCACAGCCTGCCGCCCCGACGAGGAAAATAAGTCCGCCTGCCACATACCCTTTTCGCCGGCCCAGAACCGACCGCGCATAGCGGCCACTCGCGGCACCGACGATGGTACCGACCATGTAGAGCATCGTCGTCCAGGTATAGAATTCAAGGCCGCCGATCTCGGCGACGACGGTCGGCATGACCGTTGTGATGACGAAAATGTCGATGGCATGCACACCGATGCCGAGATTCAGCAGGATCGTATAGATTCCGCGGCTGCCCCGAAACATATCCGCCCAGCCGGTGCCGGTCTCCGGCTCTGTTTCGCTAACATCGTTCATGAGGTCATTTTAGGCCCGATGAACCAGAATCCCTATAGCGCGCTGGCGGTTAGGCGACTTTGCGGCCACAGCACCCAGCCGGCTCCGATCTCGATATGTATACAGGGGTTTCGTCTCAGTCGTTCAACGCGTATCAAGACATAATTCAACGTCTGAATTGCAGGGATACGTGTTGACGACATGGAAATCGAAAGTCTGATATTTGCCGCCGTCATCGGTTTGACGATTTATCTGTTCATGCGCCGCATAAAGATCATGAAGGCGCGGAAGCGCCTTATCGCCGAGCAGGCCGCAAGCGGAGAGCCGCCCGAAGATCCCGGCAGCATGCCGCGGCTTGGCAATCCGGGCACGATCACGCGTGAGCAGACCAAGCTGCTGAAAGAGAACGATTTTGAGCCGTCCCGCCTTTGGAGTACGGAAGAAGCAAAACTTATTCTCGATGCCGTCACCTACCAGCGCGCTGTAATCTACATGGCGACCGGCGAGGCGGACCCGCCGATAGACGTCCAGAACCAGTTGATAAAGCTCATCCTGGGCAATGACGATATACGCGAATATGTCTACGAGTGGGGGCTGAATCGGACCCGAGACGAGGATTCATCGCCACAGCCTGTGCTTGAGCGAAACGAATTCTTTGACCGGGTTGAGGCTGAGGTTCTCGAGCTATGGGAGAAATCTTGAACGTCACGGGCACAAACCCGCGGGCAGACCTTCAGACCGGGGATTTCGACTTCGAGTTGCCGTCGGAGAACATTGCAACCGAGCCTGCCAGGCCCCGGGAATCGGCGAAGCTGCTTGAGGTCGGCGAAACGCTCGTGGATCACACAGTTGCTGATCTGCCGTCGTTGCTGACGCCCGGTGATGTCGTCGTTATAAATGATACGCGTGTCATACCTGCCCGCCTGCGTGGCACCCGCCGGGATGCCAAGGTACAGGTTACCCTGCACAAGGCGGAGGCGGACGGGACCTGGAAGGTCTTTGCGCGCCCGGCCCGAAAGCTGTCCACAGGCGATATCATTGATTTTGCCGACGGCTTCACGGCCCGGGTCGAGGCCAAGGGTGAGGCGGGAGAAGTGACGTTGTCGTTCCCCGGTGCCGACGACCTGTTCGGCGCACTCGCGAAACATGGCGAAATGCCCCTGCCGCCATATATTTCCCGTCCGGGTGGCGCGACGACCGCTGATGAAAACGACTATCAGACGGTATATGCCGCTCGCCAGGGCGCGGTGGCAGCGCCGACCGCCGGGCTGCATTTTACCGATGGGCTGATGGAAGCCGTCCGGGCTGCCGGCGCGCAGTTTGCGACCGTGACCCTCCATGTCGGGGCCGGAACATTCCTGCCGGTAAAAGTTGACCGCATCGCCGACCATCGGATGCACAGCGAGTGGGGCGAAATCGACGCGGATACCGCCGCGACGATAAACGCTGCCCGGGCCGCCGGCGGTCGTATTGTATCCGTCGGCACAACGCCGCTGCGGTTGCTTGAAACAGCAGCGACCGAGGACGGGAAAGTGCATCCGTTCACGGGGGATACCGATATCTTCATTACGCCGGGCTATCGTTTCAAGGCGGTGGATACTTTGATGACAAATTTCCATCTGCCGAGGTCGACCCTGTTCATGCTGGTTTCCGCGTTCGCCGGCCTGGACCGGATGAGGGCCGCGTATCAGCACGCGATCCAGACCGGATACCGGTTTTATTCCTATGGGGATTCAAGTCTCCTGCACAAAGTGGACCCGACATGACAGCTTTTGGTTTCGAGGTTCTGGGCGAAGATGGCCGGGCGCGCCGTGGCAGGCTGACAACGGCACATGGCACAATCGAGACGCCGGTTTTCATGCCGGTCGGGACGGCGGCAACCGTCAAGGGTATGACGTCTGAAAGTGTGGCCCGCACCGGTGCGGAAATCGTTCTCGCCAACACCTATCACCTTATGCTGCGCCCGGGCGCGGAGACCGTCGACAAGCTGGGCGGGCTGCACAGCTTCATGGACTGGGAGAAGCCCATTCTGACGGATTCCGGCGGTTTTCAGGTCATGTCACTCACCAATCTGCGCAAGCTGGACGATACCGGGGTGGAGTTCCGTTCGCATATCGACGGGACCAAATTCCTGCTGACACCTGAACGCTCCATAGAAATCCAGAACCTGCTGGATTCGACCGTCACCATGGTGCTGGATGAATGCACCGCCAACGGTGTCGACGAGGCGGCTGCAGCGGAATCGATGAAATTGTCGATGCGCTGGGCGGCCCGTTGCCGCGAGGCTTTCGAACAACGTGACGGATATGGCCTGTTCGGTATCGTTCAGGGCAGCGTCTATCCGGATCAGCGTCTTGAATCCGCGGCCGCGCTCGTTGAGATCGGTTTCGACGGCTACGCGGTCGGTGGACTCGCCGTCGGCGAGGGGCAGGAAGCGATGTTCTCGGTCCTCGATGTGACGACGCCGGCTTTGCCCACAGGTCATCCGCGCTACCTGATGGGAGTCGGGATGCCGGACGATATTGTCGGTGCGGTCCAGCGCGGTATCGACATGTTCGACTGTGTTTTGCCGACACGGTCCGGTCGGACCGGGCAGGCATTCACCCGGCGCGGAACTCTGAATATCCGCAACGCGCGTCACGCTGAGGACCCGCGGCCGCTCGACCCTGAAAGCGATTATCCGTCGGTCGGCAATGTCAGTCGCGGCTATCTGCACCATCTGTTCAAGGCGAAGGAGATGCTCGGGCCGATACTGCTGACGACACATAACCTGCATTATTATCAGGAACTGATGCGCGATATCCGCGGTGCGATAGAGCAGGGCAGGCTTGATGAATTCGCCGTCGAATTCCGGGCGCAGCAGGCGCAGGGCGACATAGAGCCGCTGTGATATGAGCAGTCCCGGCCAGTCCTCTGCAGACATAACGGATGATATCCGCGGGGATATTCGGGACCAGGCCCTTAAGCTCGGGTTCGACGCCGTCGGGTTCTCGGGACCGGATAGCGGAGACACCGCGAAACGCCTCGGCGATTATATTTCCAGCGGTTATCACGGCGACATGGGCTGGATGGAGACGACGCAGGAGCGCCGCCAGTCTCCTCGTGGTCTCTGGCCGGATGTCAAAAGCATTATCGCCGTCGGGATGAATTACGGGCCCGACGAAGACCCGCTTCTGTTGCAGGGTCATCCTGACCGCGCCGTCGTGTCGGCCTATGCGCGGGGACGCGACTATCACGATGTCCTGAAAAAACAGCTCCGTCAGCTCGCCCGCAGTATTGCCGAGGACTGGTCATGTGAGGTGAAGCTGTTTGTCGACACTGCACCCGTCATGGAAAAACCGATTGCGCAGCAGGCGGGTCTCGGCTGGCAGGGCAAGCATACCAACCTGGTGTCCCGGGAATTCGGCTCCTGGTTGTTTCTCGGCGAGGTTTTTACCACTCTCGATCTTGGGCCCGACGTTCCGATGCAGGACCATTGCGGCGGCTGTCATCGTTGCATTGATGCCTGTCCCACCGCGGCCTTTCCCGCCCCCTACAAGC
>Ga0209308_10004918_pt1 | contig 10407 bp, 9 predicted proteins | sample COGITO_mtgs_1204_3_FD_184806 | JGI IMG/M metagenome (GOLD analysis project Ga0209308, IMG submission 184806) | Pelagic marine microbial communities from North Sea - COGITO_mtgs_120405 (SPAdes) (version 2) | ecosystem: Environmental > Aquatic > Marine > Epipelagic ...
GTGATGCTCGCGTTCATAGCCTGCTACGCGTTTCCCGGCGGTTGTCACGTGCCACCCCTTAACACCTCGCTCGATCCAGGCGATCTCTGCAAGAAGCTTGTTCATTCGTCCGGCACTGAGCTGAAAATGGACGCCGAGCTTGGTTGAGTTTAGTGGCGTATCCTGCACCTGCGCGACTTCAAACAAGTCGGCAGGCCAGACGATATATCGGCCGTAGTTGCTCGACTCCCGGTATTCAGCACCGGCCTCTTGGCCGGCATCGGTCAGGCACCAGGCGTCGTCCTTTTTGACCAACAGTCCTGCTTTCATGAGCTTGCCGAATACCTCGCGATTGCTGCACCCGATCTTCTTTGCTACGGCCGAGGCTGATATCTTCTTCGTTGCCATTTGAAACCTTATCCTAGTGAAACTCTTTAGAGCCGCGATAGGCGCCGGCTAAAAGCGCAATAAGTCGTTGTCAGAGATAGGAGCCAGCACCTCGACAAACTCACCGAGCACACGGAATTCCTCCGCATCATCGGCTTCGATTCGAATCTCATCAAAAGCGGGATTGCGCGGTTTAAGTACAATAGCGCCTTGGCGCTCTTCACCATCGACAAGCGCCTGTGGGGCTCGTTGGTACTCCTTAACTGTTAGCCCACTTGCGAAGTCAGGATCATAGATCGAATGGTGCTCTACCAAGAGCAGCCGGCCATTTCGGGAGCCACCAGGGGATCGCCGAAAAAGACACCAAGAGTCGCTGGGGATCTTAGGCTCCATGGATTTCCCCTTCACCGGGGCGACAAACAGGTCGTCCAATCGGCCAGGACGCTCGACCTGCATCCAGCCGGCAGGAAGGCCCTCACCGATGGACCATAGAAAGCCGCCAGCAGCTGCGGCCATGTCCAGAATCGGTACAGCTTGAACGCCGGATGGCTCGGATGCAAAAATGGCCAGCCCGCCCCCTTCTTCAGCTTCTTTGATCTTCTCCCTCTGACGATAGCAATAGATCAAGTAGTCAATTAACTCCTCCGTCATATGCCTGAATGCCAGTTGATGCTCGGCCTTCACGTCTCTCGAGAATTTGAAAAGCCCATCATGCACTTTGAACCACTCAGATCCGCTCCAAGCTCGTATCGGGTTCTTCTTCCAATAGCTGAGGCGCCCCTTGGGCGACTCCAGGTTATCCCGTACATTCAGGTCGACGCGCAAGCCTGGAGAGCGCTGAATGAATGCGATACTCTCGTCTGCCAGTGCTTGCAGATTCATGCCTGACCAAAATACTTTCTCACTGAGCATAACCTGCAATGTCACTGCCTTGAAGCACTTGCTCATAGACGTGCTCTGTAAAGCTGAAAACCACCGACCATGCTCATCCAGCACCTCCGCTTCCTCTGGTAACAACTGCGTTTCCTCTGTCAGAAACTGAAACCACGGCTTCATCGACTTCTTCAGTTTGCCCCCCAAGCGAGCTAGCTCCGCCGCACTTGGCCTGCTGCCTCTTGCATCGACCAGTTCCCGAAAGAGACGTATCGTCGGATTCGTCTGGGTGCGGCGGATCAGTGTTTCGAGAAGATCGATGGCCTCCAGGTCAATATTTATCTCCGCATAGGGCGACTCCAGAACGGCTCGCTTCAACGCGGCAACGAGTCCCTCCTTCATGTCAGCAGAAGCGTACGTCATTAGCGTCCGCAGCCTTTCCAAAAACATGCGATGATTCCCGACAAAATCGATCACGGTCAAATGCTCTTTGTCTTGCGCGGCTCGTAGCCCACGCCCTAGTTGTTGAAGAAAAACCACATTCGATTCCGTGGGCCGGAGCATCATGACTCGGTCAACCTCCGGAACATCCACCCCTTCGTTAAAGACATCCACGGAACAAATCGCGTCGAGTTGGCCAGCCGCGAGTTCCTCTAATGCCTCAGCTCGATCATCGCTTCCAGGGCCCGAGTGCACCGCCTTTACGCGGACACCTCGCTTAAGGAGGTAGTCTCGGACGTACTTGGCATGCTCGATCGAACAACAAAACACCAGCGTCCGCGTACCATGATACGTATTCCAGGCATTCCATGCAGTGCCCATGCGGCCCTCGCTTCGCAACGCCGCGTCAAGTCGAGCTTGATCGAATCTGCCTCGTCTCCAAGGGATTCGGGCGGCGCTGTAATCAACGGTATCTGCCAAGCCAAAATACCGAAACGGTACAAGATGCTCATCACGGATCCCCACATCCAATCCAGCTTCAAAAACAATGTTATCATCGAATTGGCCAATGACATCGCCACCGTCCGCTCGCGTCGGAGTGGCTGTCAGCCCGAGCCAGAAACCTGGCTTGAGGGTGTCCATGATTGCCCGATAGCTGTCTGCGGCCGCATGATGCACCTCGTCAATGACGACATAGTCAAATTCTGTGGGGTCCAAAATCGCGAGTTTTTCAATCCGAAGCGCCTGCACAGACGCAAAGACCATGGATCGATCCGAGCTTCTCTCCCCTCCCACCCAAAATCCGACATCAACATCGGGGAGTAACTGTTGGAATGTACGTGCAGCCTGGCGCAGAATCTCGATACGATGCGCAACGAACAATAGACGCGCCCCCGGCCTTTCCGCACGAAATTGCTGAAAATCGAAAGCCGCTAGCCACGTTTTCCCCAAGCCCGTCGCTAGAATTGCCAAGCCACGGTCAACGCCATCTGCACGTGTGCTCCGCAACGCCTCTAGCGCTTCCTCTTGTATCGGCCTGGGCTCCGGCCGCTCACGCGGGGCTTCACATATTTCTCCCGGGGGCAACTGCCGGGCAGCGGTCTTTGCACGTTCCGCATAACCATCCAACCAATCGTCATCGATGGTTCGGGCTTCGTCCCAGAGTTCCTCATAGGCCTGAATGATCTCAGTATACGCTGTGGCATCTCCTGCGCAATCCACGCGCAGATTCCATTCGACACCATCTATCAAGGCTGCGCGGCTCATATTGCTACTGCCAACGAATGCCACAGCACATCCAGCCCCGGAGAACATCCAAGCCTTTGGGTGAAACGTGCGCGCTTCGATTCGCGCGATCTCTACCACTCTCACCTCAAGCTGTCCCCGGGCTTCTCGACCGCCAAGCTCCTCATCAGGAAGAGCCTCAGCCGTCTGCAACAAGAGGAGATGCCGGAGGGCCTGTTCCTGTGTGATATTTAAATAGTCACCGGTGATAATCTGTACCGAGCATCCGCGACAGATCGCGGACTGGATGTGATCATCCAAGACTCGAACGCCACTATTCTGCACGAATGCAGCAACGATGCGAATGACGCTCGCTTGAGCGAATAGCGGTCGGAGCTGCGTCCACAAGGGATCCTGGCTTCCACCCTTGGTCAGGCGTTGTTGCGAAGCATTGATCTGAGGAATGCGTCCTGGTGACTTGTAGTCACCCTTCTCTGGGATCACGAATCGAACCCCACCATCCGGGCAGTCGACATCGCCTTCGAATCGAGGGATCAGATGCACGTGCAGATGCATGACGGTCTGTCCAGCAGCTTGGCCGCAGTTGATGCCGACGTTATAACCCGATGGCCGGAGTTCTGCAGACAATGCGTTCTTGCGCACGTTCAACAGCTCAAGGATGGCCGCCTGTTCTTGCTCCGACGCATCAAACCAGTCAGCGACGTGTCGCCGAGGCACGATCAACGTGTGCCCCGGGCTGACCGGAAAACCATCCCGAAAAGCGACCGCAAGCTCATTCTCCGCAACCACCACAGAGGGAGGTTCACCACAGAAAATGCAGTTCAGGTTAGCCATATCACTCATCCCCACACTCTATGCCTTCGCAGCAGAAATGCATTGAAGCATCTTGCTCCTCATTAAATCGTCTAGCAAAGTTTTTACGCAGCCTTCAATGCTTCGCAGAGCTCTTTGTGCTAGACGACTATCCGCACGCTGCGAAGTTCGCACGGCTGACTGCGCAAGAGGAACGCTGCGGGTTGATTGATGGCGATGGCCCGATTGGCAATCGTGAACACTGGAACGCACGCTTGGAAGAATGTGGGGCGGCCCCCCGCGGCCACCGCTTGGTGCGAATCACGTAGTGGTGCGGGCGAGCTGCCCGCGCTCCCGGCTTCCCTTCGCGTGTTTTGGGTGTTTTGGGTGTTTTGCGTGTTTCGTAGTTTGAAATCCCTACTTACCTATGCAGCAAGTGGGATGCCTGCGCTCCAAGTGCCTTACTCCGGCTGTGCGCTGAACCGCTCTTGTAGCACTGGGATGGGGTCGGTGAGCTGGATGTGGATCTCGTTTCGCCGGAGGAAACCGAGAACCCACGGCTCGTTATAGACGGCAAGCCTGGCGGTTCCGCCGCTGAGATTCTGGGTCTTGAGCCAGGCGCGAAGTTCCTTCTCTTCTTTCTCGCAACGTGAATCCCACTCGCGGCCCTTAAAGCGAATCACGGCGACCCAGCCGGGAGCGAAGGAGGTCGTCGAAACCTTGCTGTCACTGGGGGGGGGAATCGGATCGGTGTCACGGGGCAGGACGAATCGCATGGTCGGTTCCTGGACGCCGCGGGTCATCATGACCGGGATCGTCATGGCGATCTTCTCCTTGCCTTGGTTCTTGCCGGTGATGTAACCGTAGAGCCGCATGAAGCCGGCGTTGCGATCCTTTTTTGTATCGCTGGGCAATTTGGTCTGCACGACGTTCATGGGTGTGTAGTCGCGGATTTCGAAGCTTCCCTCGCTGAGATGGCTGCTGAATAGGGGGGCTTCGTAGTTGCCTGCGTGAAGGTTGAGGCAAAGCAATGAGAGGGCCAGGCCGACCAGTGATTTCATGGATGGTCTCCCAGTTTTCGTTTAAGGTAGCGGGTAAAGAAGCCAAGCACGGGCACATGCTCATAGACCATGGCACCGACGTCGAAGTAGTCTCGGTGATAGATGACTTTGCCGTCAGCACCGAAACGGATGTGTGAAAGACCATCAACGACGATGGAACGACCACGCTTCAGTTTGCTGGATGAGAAGGTCATGGTCCACGTGGCAAAGGCCTCGTTTTCGATCAGCTGAATGCTGGGAAAGTCGAACTGAATGGCGGTCACGGGCTCGTACATTCGCTCGTAATAGGCACGGAGCGCCGGGAGACCATGTAGCTCACCTAGTGGATCGATGAAGTGGACATCGCTGGCGTAGAAGTCGTCCAGAACGTGCATGGTGTCGCGAGAGACTGCATTGAAGAAGCTCTCGATGGTTTCGGCACGGTCGGAGGCGGCAAGAGATGTGGTGGCACAGAGCAGTGTCATCAGTAGATACCGTGTCATGATTTGCGGAATGTGTAGTGTTCGATATGCCATTCGGCACCATGGCTGTAATTGAAGTGTTCGGCACATGCCATGAAGAAGGTGCGCCAATAGACCCACCAACGCTTCGCTTCGTCTCCATAGGTTTCTTGAAAGTGTGGTTGTAATTCGGTCCGATGACGATCCATGTTCTCCAGCCAGGCTTCGGCTGTCTTGGCGTAGTGATCTCCGCTATGCCACCATTGCTCTGTACAGCTCAATGTATCAAAGCAGCGCGGCAGCAGGTCTGCCGAGGGCATGGTGCCGCCAGTGAAAAAATAGCGTGCCATCCAGTCATCATCGGTCTTGTCCTCGAACAGGTACGCATGCTTGCTATGGCAAAAAACGTGCACAAATAGCTGGCCGTCATCCTTAAGCATCGAACTGACGAGTTGGCCCAACGCTTGGTAGTTGCGCATGTGCTCGAACATCTCGATGCTGACAATGCGGTCGAAGGTCTCGCTCAGCTTAAGTTCGTTAATATCGGCAGTGATGACGGAGACGTTTTCCAGACCGATGCGAGCAGCCTGCTCGGTAATAAACACGCGCTGCGAGTTGGAGTTGGACACGGCCACAAACCGACTCTGTGGGAACCGCTGAGCCGCGTGCAAGGTGAATGAACCCCAGCCACAGCCAAGATCCAAGACATCCTGACCATCCTTGATTTGAGCTCGCTCGATCACCAGATCCATCATCGCTACTTCGGCTTCTGCCAATGTCGTAACGCCCGCTGGCCAGTGGCAGCACGAGTATTTGAGCATGGGGCCAAGTACGTAGGAATAGAAGGCGGCTGGGACTTCATAGTGCTGGTCGTTTGCCTCATCGGTCGCGACGGCGATTGGCCCTTGACTCAGCTGTTTGATCAGCTCTTCTTTGCGCTCTTCTTGCTGGACAGAACCACCGTGTCGAAGGGCTTTGAGTCGCCGCTTGACTAAGACCCTGATGCCGACGCGGATTAGGCTGTCTGGGAGGGTGAGGAGATCGAGCTTGCGGGTGATCATGTTGCACCATTTCTTGGGTCTGTGAGGGATAAGGGAAGGAAGCGATTGGTTTCGGCTTTGTAGGTTTGGTAGGCGGCGCCATAGCGCTCTGCAGCCAGGCGCTCTTTCGGGGGGACGCCTGTCAGAAAGCAGATACTGCCAGAAATTAGCAGTACGCTGATGATGCCTGGCCAGCCGTCGGCGCAGGCAAGGGTGACCAGCCCCATTCCTGCCCAGGTCAGCATTTCGAAGAAGTAGTTGGGATGCCGAGCGCTGTGCCAGAGGCCTTGGCGGCACAGGCCGGACGCTCCGGACGCTTTGAAGCGGGACAGCTGCCAGTCGGCCACCAGAGTGCCGGTGAAGCCAAGGCCGAATAGCCCAATTCCACCAGCGAGCAGGCCAGGAAGAACAAGTGGTGCGAAGAACGCAGGAGCCAGGAGCCAGACAAGCAGGACCGCGAAGATGCCTTGGACCTGAAACATGCTCCAGAATCGCCAGCCGATTTCACCGCCCCAGTGAGTACGAAGACTGGCGTAGCGCCGGTCCTCGCGCCCGGAACGAAACCGGGAGACGAGTAGGATGCCCAGGCGCAATGCCCAGATCGTGACCATCGCGAGCAGCAGGAAAGCGGGAAGTGAGTGACTGCCGCTGGCAAACGCCATGACTGCAGTAAGCCAGATGCACACGGCCCACAGCAGGTCCACACAGCCAAGCGGAAATATGCCACGACGGACGCCCCACCACCCGAGGGTCATAAGCACCGTCGCTGCCACAAACGAGCTCAAAATCATGCCAGCGACTTTCCGGGATTCCGCAAGGTGATCTGCAGATTGCTGATATAGGCCTCATGGAAGCCGGCCTCGCAGTAGCAGAAGTAGTAGACCCACATGCGAATGAAGCTTGCTGGTAGGCCAAGTTCACGGATTTGCGCGAGATTGCCAAGAAAGTTATCGCGCCAGTGCGCCAGGGTTGTGGCGTAGTGTTGGCCAATATCATCGGCACTTTCCCAAACCAGGCCAGCACGTGACGAGCTCGCCCGCAGAACTCCCTCACAAGGGATGCAGCTGCCGGGAAAGATGTACTGCTTGATGAAATCAACCTCACGGCTCGCCCGCTCGTACTGATCGTTATCAATGGTAATGGCCTGGACGACGAATCGTCCATCGGGCTTAAGACACCTTGCTGCGACCGCAAAGTAGTCGTCGTAGTGGTGCGCTCCGATGGCTTCGATCATCTCGATCGAGACGATGGCATCGTACTGCCCTTGCAGATCTCTGTAGTCTTCGCGGATCACAGTGACACGCTCGCTCAAGCCAAGCGATCTGATTCGTTCACAGGTGTAGGTGAACTGCTCTTCAGAGATCGTAGTGGTGGTCACCTGGCAATCGAATTCCCCGGCTGCCATGGCAGCGAAGCCTCCCCAGCCGCTACCAATTTCCAACACCTCCATGCCAGGTCTCAGACCAGCCAGCTCACAGATTCGACGGTTCTTTCGTGCCTGTGCGGTATGCAGGTCCACCTCTGGCGAATCGAAGATCGCTGCAGAGTACATCATCGTTTCATCTAGAAACTGGGCAAAAAACGAATTGCCAAGATCGTAGTGCGCTGCGATGTAAAGCTTGTTCTTGCCACGGGTATTGTTGGCACTGGACAAGCGCAGCTTGCGCAGCAACTGGGCCACACGCGCCGTACCGGATTCCATCTCTCGCCGCGTTTGCCCGTCACGGACAAAGATCCTCAGTAGAGTGACAAGTTCGTGACTTTTCCAGAAGCCAAGGCACCATGCCTCTGCGGCTCCATTGGCGCCGCCGGTGACCAGCAGGCGGTAGAAGCGTGGATCCAACACCTCGATTTGAGCGTGCAGCTCTGCGTCTTTGCAGCCGAAGAAGTGTATCGTTCCATCGGTATCGATCAGCTCGATCCAGCCCTTCTGGATTGTGCCGAGCTGGCGAAAGACCGCTTGGCGAGCGAAACGAGAGAGTAGATCGAGCGAACTAGGCTGAAGGGGCATAGCTCTGGTGCCCAAGTGCGGGAGCATCATACGGAACCTCGCGGATGTGGATGAAAGGGAGTGCGCTTGAGGCGCAGACGAAGCGCTTGGAGGTAGATGGCACTGATCACGCGCAGCGTCATAAGCGGATAGCGCACCATGGCGCCAGCCAAGGAACGGGTGGTCAGCGGCTGCCGTGACAGGGCAAGAGTGGCGCAGAAGACTTGCTGGCTCTGCTGAAGCGTCTGCATGTTCACATGCAATTCATCCCTCGGCTCAGTCAGGCACCAGCGGTAGGACTGGTTCATTGGCATGAAGGGGGAGACGTGAAACTCCTTTGCAAATTCCGCAATCACGCAGCGGTTTGCGGCAGGCAAGATGTAGCTGTGCCGCTCTTTCCATGGCGTGTTGGTGATCTCTGCCAAGATCGCAACGAGTTCGTCAGCTCCGTCAAAGCAGTAGTAGAAGCTCACAGGATTAAAGACGTACCCAAAGTAGCGTGGGTGGGTCAGTACCCGAATGGCGCCCTCGGGGCGGAAGCCGAGTGCGCCCTCGACCGCATCACGAACGGCCTGCGCCAGCGAGAGTGTGTCGGGCGCCAGATAGTCGCTACGGTTCCAACTAATGGGGGCCAAGCGAGAGCGAGAGAGCAGACGATTGTGCTGGATAAGGTCGTCCAGCTCGCCCAAATCCAGATACAGCATGGCCAGTCGGTACTGAAAGCTATGCTGGGTGGGCTCCGAACGCTCGTGCGTGACGATTCCGTGATAGACTGCACTGGCTGTCATACCGCAATCCCCCGAGGATGATCTGCCTCGAGGTGAGCCGCCGCAGTCTCGCCACTGACGACGCCGTCTTCGTGAAAGCCGTTCCCCCAGTAGGCCCCACAGAAGTAGAGGCGATTCTGACCGTTGATTTCACGGTGACGCGCTTGCGCAGCCACTGCCTGCGAGGTAAACAGGGGGTGGTCATAGCGAAAGCGCGCGAATACGGCCTCGGGTGCAATTGCATCGCTGTTCAAAGTCACGCAGAAGGTTGTCGGTGCCTCAAGCCGCTGAAGCTCGTTCATGTTATAGGTCACGATAGGAGGCTTGGTGGCCTCAGTGCCGACACGGTAGTTCCAGGCAGCCCAGGCGCGGCGCGAGCGCGGGAGGATGCTGGTGTCATTGTGAAGCACCACATCATTTTGCTGATATGGAATTGCGCCCAGAACCTCACGCTCGGCAGAGGTCGCTTGATCACCCAAGAGCTTGAGTGCCGTATCGCTATGAGTCGCGATCACAACTGCATCGAAGAAGCCGATTTTCCGCCCCCCAGAGTAGAGTTCAGCACCACGACTGGTGCGGCTAATCCCATCAACGGGAGTATGCAGGTGAATCCGATCGCGAAACGAGGCAGAAATTGGGGCGAGGTACTGAGATGAGCCCCCCCGAAGCACATGCCATTGCGGGCGACCTTTCACTTGGGTCATGCCATGGTTTCGCAAGAAGCGGAGGATGAACAGCGCGGGGAACGACAGCGTGCGAGCTGGCTCTGTGGACCAGATCGCCGCCATGATGGGGACCAGATACCACTCTCGAAAGGCCTTGCCCAGACGTAAATGCCCCACGAAGTTGAGCATGGATTCTTTCGGATCTGGTTTAGCCAGGAAGGCGTCGGCGGCTTTGTGGAAGCGGATAATATCACGCAGCATTCCGTAGAATCGCGGTGAGGCCAGATTTCGACGTTGCGCGAATAGCTGAGACAAGCTGCTGCCACAGTACTCGATGCCATCTGCATCTGAGCACACGCCAAGGCTCATGGTGGTCGGCAGCGTCGGGACGTCGAGCTCCCGTAATAGCGCAGTGAAGCGCGGGTAGTTGCGATGATTGAAAACGATAAAGCCCGTATCGATGTGCCACTCTCGGCCTTCATAGGGAACCGTGACTGTGTGGGTGTGCCCACCGAGCCGTGACTCGCGTTCGAACAAAGCAACCGTGTGATCAGCGGATAGTTTCCGAGCCGCGGTCAGGCCGGATATTCCACTGCCTATAACTGCAATGTTCATGGATTCTCAGCGGCTACTTCATACACCCGTGCGGGAACTGGCTTGAGATCAGCGACAATCCCAAAGCGAGACATGACGTGCAAAACAAGATAGGTGATGTCGGCTTCCCACC
>Ga0209308_10004919_pt1 | contig 10407 bp, 9 predicted proteins | sample COGITO_mtgs_1204_3_FD_184806 | JGI IMG/M metagenome (GOLD analysis project Ga0209308, IMG submission 184806) | Pelagic marine microbial communities from North Sea - COGITO_mtgs_120405 (SPAdes) (version 2) | ecosystem: Environmental > Aquatic > Marine > Epipelagic ...
CTAACGAAATCTCTAATTTCAAGGGTTGTTTTATAACAGGTACTGCAGCAGAAATTACACCTGTTGGAAATATTCTAGATAATAAATTTGAAGTCTGTGATTTAATTAAAGATCTTTCTTCAAGTTATGAAAAATTAGTTGGAAAAAATTAAAACTATCTGTTAATTCCTCTTAGTCTTTCAGATCTTCTTCTTAAAAGTTCTGCTGTAACAAGAATTAAAGTAGACATTACAATTAAACATGTTGCAACTGCCATTATCGTTGGGCTTAATTGTTCTCTTAATCCTACCCACATTTGAATTGGGATAGTAGTATTCTCTAATCCAGCCAAGAACAACACAACTACAACCTCATCAAATGAAGTTACAAAAGCAAATAATGCACCAGAGATCACCCCTGGCATAATTAAAGGTAGTGTTATTTTCATAAATGTATTTACTGGATTACTACCTAAACTTGCTGCAGCACGTGTTACACTATGATCAAAACCTGACAAAGTTGCTGTCACTGTAATTACTACAAATGGAGTTCCTAAAATTATATGTGATAAAATAATTCCTGTGTGAGTAGCTGCTAAACCAACTTTTGCCATAAAGAAAAATATTGCAGTACCTGAAATAATTAATGGAACAATCATTGGTGAAATTAACAAGGCCATGAATGCTGCCTTATAAGGCATATGTCTACTGCTTAAACCCAAAGCAGCTACTGTTCCAAGAATTGTCGATCCAATTGTTGCAAAGAAAGCTATAAATAAACTATTCTTAGTGGCTAAACCCCAGGGATTTTTAGTTCCATAAATCATGTCTTCATACCACCTTAAAGAAAAACCTTCAGGATCCAGTGCTAACATTTTAGCTGAAAAGTGAATGTATTGTTCAGCATTAAATGAAAGTGGTAAAATTACAAATAAAGGTGCAATTAAAAAAAAGAACACGAAACCACAAAAAGTTAAATATGTGTAATGCCATATTCTATAATTTAAAGGTGTATGATTTGGTAATGCCATATATTATCCTAATTTAATATTATCTATTCCAACAAGTTTGTTATAAATCCAATAAATTGCTAAAACTCCAACTAATAGCATCGTACCAAGAGCTGACGCAAAAGCCCAGTCTAACGAACTTTTCATATGATAAGCAATAGTGTTACTTATTAAAGACCCACTTGCACCTCCGACCAATGCAGGAGTTATGTAGTAGCCAATAGCTAAAATAAATACTAATAGACATCCAGCACCAATCCCAGGAATAGTTAAAGGGAAATAAATTTTTACAAATGACACAAGTGGTGTTCCACCTAATGATTTTCCAGCTCTCATTAAACTTGGAGATATAGTTTTCATAACGCTGTACAAAGGTAAAACCATGAAAGGTAATAATATTTGTGTCATAGCTACAAATGTTCCAATAACATTATACATTAATTCTGGTCTATTATCGTCAGCTGCTAAACCAATCCATACAATTAAATCATTTATTGGACCTTGTTGTTGAAGTAAAACCATCCAACTTGAAGTTCTAACCAACAATGATGTCCAAAAAGGAAGTAGTACGCAGATCATTAATAAATTACTATATTTCATTGGTAGGGTCGCTAACAAATGTGAAATTGGATAAGCAAGAATAAAACAAAAAATCGTAACCCAGAAAGCTACATTCAATGTTCTCATCCATAAAATTTTATAAATTCTTCTGTCTTCTTCAACACTAACTATGTTTCTATCTTGATCAAACGTCATATCCACACCCTTAAGATATTTTGCGTATGACCAATTAGGAGCTGCATTTTTTAACGCGACCAAATATTCAGGTTGGCTCCATCTTTTATGAACTTTAATAAACTGCTCTTTATAATTTCCTTCTTCAAATTTACTAATTTTTCTAACAGTCTTTTTTATTAGGCTACTAAATCCTGATTTTTCATAGTTTAATCTTGCAATAATTTTTCCATAAGTCTTATTTTGTTTTAAATAAGTTAAGTCTTCGTAAAGTCCTTTATAAACTGGTTCATCTGGTAAATCATTTCCATCCCACTTTTCCATTGCATCAAATGTTTTAGGAAGCATTTTCGTAATCATACGATCATCAACACTCCTAAATAACATATCTCCTATTGGAAAAACGTAGATAATTAAGATAAATAAAAATAAAGGAGCTACAAGCAAAACTGCTTTTAGTTTATTTTTTCTTTCCGCTTTTTTAAGACTTTGCTCTAGAGGTATTCCGTCTGATGATAAAATTTGTTCTTTGCTCATAATTTAAAAAAAAAGGGCGGTTATTTTTCGTAACCGCCCTAATATTATAATAAAATTTTAATCTATAAAACTAAATTATAGACCAGCTTTCATTGCTTCCCATTTCTCATTAATCTCGTCCTGGTTATCTGCCCAGAAGTCAGGATTCATAAGAATGTGGCTTTTTAAGTTGCTAGGTGCTGTTGGCATATGTGGTACCATGTTAGTTTTACCATCTTTAAACCAAGGCTCTCCTGCTTCCATAATAGCAATTGAAGATTTTCTCCAAGGTGCGTAAGCAATATACTTAGCACTTCCAGCTAAACCTTCAGTACTAGTCATTTCAGCAAGTACTTTCATAGCACTACCATCAGCATAACCTGGACCATCTTTAACTAATGCAAAATACTCATAATCAAGAATTTGAGCATCCCATACTTGTACAAGTGGAGTTCCTTCCATCTGTGCGTTAAAGAATCTACCGTTCCAACCTGTAGCCATTACTACTTCACCGTTAGCTAGTAGTTCTGGTGGTTGAGCACCAGCATTCCAGAATACACATCCACCATTTGGATCTGTACAAAGTGCTTTAATTTTTGCTAAAGCTCTATCGATACCAGCACCTTCCATTTTTCTGTAAAGTAAATCTCCACCAGCTTGTGCTCCGCTAGCTTTTACTCCATCAGCTACAAGTGCAATTTCTAAGTTAGACATTGCGCCTTTATAGATTGCTCTTTTACCTGGAAACTTTTTAGTATTGAAAAAGTCTTTAATAGTTTTTGGTTTTTTGCTTCCGATTTTATCATCATTATAAGCGAAGTTCCAAGAGTACAGAATGTTTCCAACTGCACATTTTGAAGGCATGCTTGTAAAGAAGTCTTGACTTGCAGGTGTTCCATCTGGAGCAGGCAAGAAGTCTTTATCAAAATCGAATTCATGGAAAATACCTTCGTCACATCCAATGATTGTATCTTTTGCGTATACATCAATGATGTCCCAAGTTATTGCTCCAGCTTCTTTTTGAGCTTTAATTTCTGATAATCCACCAGTGTAGTCTACCCAATTAACAGGTATTCCTAATTTTGCTGCTGTAGGATCACCATACCCTAATTTTTGTGACTCTGTGTAAGCTCCACCCCAAGACACTACAGTAACTGCAAATGCTGAAGTTGTTACAGAAAGTACAAAAGAAAGAGCAAGTAATAATTTACTTAATTTTTTCATTTATTCTCCTATTTAACGTTAACGTTTAGTTTTTATAAAGTGAAAGTAAAACAATATAGATTAGCTTAGTCAACAGCTGATTAAGGCTAATTTGGCTTTGTTTTTAAAGAAAAAATTTAGATAATTATTTTGGGTCTAAAGCTCTACAGTCAACGCTATTCCAACCAATATTAATTTCTTTTCCTGCTTTAATATCCATTCCACTAGAGCTATTTGGAACTTTAAGAATAAATTGTTTATTACCCAATAGGTCTACTCTTAATCTTGTATGATCGCCATGATAAATAACTTCTTCAATTTTACCTTTGTGATTATTGTCCATTGTAGTCTGTGGATCAATTAATGCTCTTTCAGGTCTTAATGATACTGTTGTTTTCTCCCCTTTTGCTTTTGCAACAATCGGGTTTGCAAAAATTTCTGCACCTGAATTTAATTTTACCTTACATTTATCACCCGAAACATCTATTACCTCTCCACCAAAAGTATTATTCTCCCCTATAAACTCTGCAACAAACGAGTTAACAGGTCTTTCATATAATTCATCTGGACTAGAAAGTTGTTGAACTTTACCATCATTGAATACTGCAATTCGATTAGACATTGTTAGAGCCTCAGTTTGATCATGAGTAACGTATACAACTGTTACACCAATACTTTCATGAATATGTTTAATTTCATATTGCATACTTTCTCTTAAATTTTTATCTAACGCACCTAAAGGTTCGTCCATCAATACAAGTTTTGGGTCAAACACTAGTGATCTTGCAACTGCTACTCTTTGTTGTTGACCACCTGATAATTGCATTGGCATTCTTGCTTCAAAGCCTTGAAGTGAAACCATTGATAATGCTTTATCAACTTTTTTATCAGCTTCATCTTTTGGAATTTTTCTAACTCTTAAAGGAAATGCTAAGTTTTCATATACCGTCATATGAGGAAACAGAGCGTAATTTTGAAATACCATTCCAATTCCTCTTTTATGAGGTGGAATGTCTGAAATAACATTGTTATCTAAATAAATTTGGCCATTAGTTGGTGTTTCAAAACCTGCTAACATCATCAAACAAGTTGTTTTACCAGAACCAGATGGCCCAAGCATTGTAACAAACTCACCTTCTTCAATATCTAAGTTCAAACCTTTAACGACAAGTAGTTTGCCATCATAACTTTTATCTACATTTTCGAATCTTACGAAGTGATCGTTAGCCATGCGTGTTTAAAACATTTGTTAGATTGATAATCAAGCAATTTATTTAACATGTAATTCTTTACTCATGTTACAAAATAATTCACTTCCACTTTCTGTTACCCTGATAGCCTCTGAAGCTTCAACTCCCCAATCACCAAATTGCATCACTGCTATCATGTGAAAACAAACATTTGGTTCTAAAACAGTCATGTCTCCTTTATATATATTAAGAGTATGCTCCCCCCAATCAGGCGGATAACCAATCCCAATTGAATAACCAGTTCTAGATTTTTTATCAATTCCATATTTATCAAGTATTTTCCAGAAAGCTTGAGCAACATCATCTGCTGTATTTCCTGGTTTTGTAGCATTAATACCCGCCTCTAAAGCTTCAATAGTTTTTTTCATTGTATCGATTTTTAATTGATCAGGCTTACCTAATAATACAGTCCTTGCCATAGGAGCATGATATCTTTTATAGACACCTGATAACTCTATTATTGTTGCCTCACCTTCTACAAATTTATCCTGAGACGCTGTTAAATGAGAAGCAGAAGTTCCTTTTCCAGTTGGAAGTAAAGTAGCAATACTAGAGTATTCACCTCCAAATTCTTCTGTCCCATAAAATAATGTTTTTTGAATTTCACCAACTGCATCACACTGCCTAACACCAGGATTAATTACTTCCATGGCTCTTTTCATCCCTTTTTCAGAAATTAAAGCTGCAGATTTCATAAATCCAATTTCAGTATCTGATTTCACTAACCTTACCCAATTAACTAATCTTTCACTGTCAATAATTTTTGCATTTGGCAACCCTTGTTTTATTTTTTCGTGACAAAAAGCAGTATAGTAATGAGCATCCATTTCGACACCAATACAAAGTTTGTCCCATTTTTTTTCTTTAATAATTTGAACTAAGTAATCATAAGGGTGCTTTGGCCAAGTATGAATATAATTTTCATCATAAACAATAATATTTTCATCTTTTAGATATGACTTTATATATGCACCACCAGCATCTTGAGCTCTAACAAAACATAAAGGCTCATCTGCATTGACATGAACTATTGCACATTGTGCATAATAAAAAGACCAAGCATCATAACCAGTTAAATAATTTAAATTATTAGTATCATGAGAAATTAACAGTTCGATGCCTTTTTCTTGCATCATTTTTTGAGTCTTTTTTAATCTATTTTTATATTCTTCTTTAGTAAAAAGCATAATTAATTTGATTGAAATAATTTTCCAAAACCTTCTACAGAATTATTTTTATCTATCTTTACAAGTGTGTCCCAAATCAATGCCTGGTTACTAGATAAAACAGTTGTATTTAATTTTTTTTCTAATTTATCAATTATTGGTAAAACAGGCAAAGCTGTGCAAGAAACAAACAAAGCTTCCGCACCATTTAAATCTATTTTGGATAAAACATCGAATAAATAATTTTGATCAACTTTACCAATGTCATAATCAGCCTCTATATCAAAATAAGCATTTGAAGTGATTTCAAAATCTTCGCTCTTAAAATATTCCAAAACTTCGTCATTCAATTTTTTACTATAAGGAGTAAAAAGACAAATTTTATTAATATTTAATTTTTTTAATGCTTTAATTGCAGCTGTACTTGGCGTAATAACATCTGCCATAGGCTTTGCGACCTTGATCTTTTGTTCTATGGAATTATATCCTGCCGCAATAGTTCCAGAAGTACATCCATAAACTACACAGTCAATATCTTGATCTGGTAAAATATCTTTCGTTACTTCAGTTACTTTATTAGACATTTTAATCAGATTCTCTTTAGTTAATGGATTGTAGCACTCAATACGGTTAACAAAAAAATCAATATCACGATCTTTAATCACATTAATAAAATCTCTTTCAATCATAAAGTCACTTGCTAACGCAATAAGACCAACTCTTGGGTTTGATTTAGTAATGTATTTAGGTTCTATTTTTGTTGAATTCATATTTTAAAAAAGTGAATATATCATAATTTCTTTAATAATCATTAGTATTTAAAACGAAGATATGAATATAAAAGATACCCTTATTGCATCTTTGGTACCTATATTTTTAGGTTTTGGTTTTGTTATTGCAAAGCCTGCTTTTGAATCTTTTCCTCCAATACTATTAATGGGGTTAAGATTTATGTTTGCTGCATCTATTTTAATTTGGTGGTTTCCTATACCTTGGGGATACTTAAAAAAGATATTCATCGCATCGTTTATAGCTAATACGTTACAATACAGTATTACCTATTCTGGTTTAGATTTAATAGATGCTTCTGCAGCTGTTTTGATAGTCCAAACAGAAGTACCATTTGGAGTAATTTTTGCATATTTTATGCTTAGAGAAAAACCAACAATAAGAGCTTTGATAGGAATTAGTATTGCATTTATTGGCGTCTATATTTTAACTGGGTCTCCTAATTTAGATGGAAAGTTTATTGGAATAGGTCTTACTATTTTAGGCTCTGCAACGTGGGCACTTGGACAAGTTATTGTTAAACCATTAAGTAAGGAATTAAATCCATTAGCTTTAGTTGCCTGGTTAGCATTATTTTCTGGACCAATTTTAATATTCTTATCTGTAATACTAGACGGAAATACTGTTAATTATTTAACAAATGCAAAATTTGATCATTGGATGATTGCAATTTATATTGGTTTCATAATGCAACCAATAACTTATGGCTGCTTCTATTATGTATTGAAAAATAATCCACTTTATAAAGTTCTTCCAATAGTTACGATGGGTATTCCACCAACTGGATTGCTAGCAGCAATATTTATTTTAGGAGAAAATCCGACGCAGGAATTATATACTGGTGGAGCATTAATTATAGTTGGGGTAATCTTAATTGTATTTACTAAAAATAAAAAAAAAGAGGTTAAAGAATGAAAATAGGTTTTATTGGTTTGGGAAATGTTGGAGGTAAACTTGCAGGTAGTTTGTTAAGAAATAAGTTTGATTTAACAGTAAGAGATCTAGATGAAAATTTAACAAAAGAATTTAAAATTTTAGGAGCTAAAGTTGCAAATTCAGCAAAAGAATTATCAAAGCAAGTAGATTTAATAATTACATGCCTACCGTCTCCAAAAATATGCGCTGAAGTAATGGAAGGTGAAGATGGAGTAATTAATGGACTATCTGAAAATAAAATTTGGCTTGAAATGAGTACTACTGATGAAGCTGAGATTAAAAGAATTGGTCAAAAAGTTTTGGACAAAAAAGCTATACCTCTTGATGGACCTGTAAGTGGAGGCTGTCATAGAGCAGAAACTGGAAATATTGCTATTTTTGTAGGAGGAGAAAGAACAGCTTTTGAAAAAATTTTACCTGCATTAACTGTTATGGGAAGAAAAGTTTTACATACTGGGGTATTAGGAAGCGCAACTGTACTTAAAGTAATAACTAATTATTTAGCCTCAGTTCATTTAGTTGCATTAGGTGAGGCATGGACTGTTGCTAAAAAATCAAATTTAGATCTTGCTAAAGCTTATAAGGGAATTGCTGTTTCATCTGGAAACTCTTTTGTTCATGAAACAGAAAGTCAGGTTATTCTAAATGGCTCTTATAATATTAATTTTACGATGGACTTAGTATTAAAAGATACTGGACTTTTTGATGATCTTGCAAAGAAACTTAATGCTCCACTAGAAATATCTCCAAAAGTTGTAGAAATATTTAAAGATGGTCAAAAAAAATATGGTTCAAGAGCTTGGTCATCAATGATTGTAAAAAGAATGGAAGATGCAAATAATATAGATTTTAGAGCAACAGGTTTCCCTTCTGAGCTGACTGATAATGAGCCTGAGGAAAAAGGATATGAAATTTAGTAAGTAAATTTCGTCTTTAAGATTCAAAATAACTATTGAAAACAAGCTTTACATTTTTCTATTTCAGGTTGTAGTACAATTTACGCCTGTTGATTTATTATTCTCAATATGTTGTGATAGAAAAATATAAACTGAAATAAAGAGGAAATATGAAAATAATTAAAAAGATATTACTTTCTATGTTTGCTGTTTTAAGCTTCACATTATTTACTGGTGTAGCTAATGCAGCATGTGGAAAGATTACAATTGCGAATATGAACTGGGCTTCTGCTAACTTTATGGCTGAAGTTGATAAAGTAATTCTTGAAAGCGGTTATGGCTGCGAAGTTGAGTTAGTTCCAGGATCAACAATGCCTACTTTTACTTCTATGCAAGAAAAAGGTGAGCCAGATGTTGCTCCAGAATTTTGGGCTAACGCTGCGATAGTTGAATTAGAAGCTGCTGTAGCTGAGGGAAAACTTCACTCAATTAACAAAGCACCTATCACTGGTTTAGGAGAAGGTTGGTGGGTTCTACCTGCTACTTTAGAAAAACATCCAGAATTAACAACTGCTGATGCAATTTTAAAAAGACCTGATTTATTTCCACATCCAGAAGATCCTTCTAAAGGTGGATTCCATATATGCCCTCCAGGTTGGAACTGTGAATTAAGTAACAGAAACCATTTTAGAGGATGGGATATGGAAGCAAAAGGATGGATGATTGTTGAAACAGGTTCTGCTGCAGGATTAGATGGTTCTATTGCTAAAGCTGCAGAAAGAGGTGAAAACTGGTTTGGTTACTACTGGTCGCCGACTGCTTTAATTGGTAAATATAACATGCAAGCTGTAGACATGGGAGAATTTGCAGGAAAAGATAACTGGGACAACTGTTTATCTAAACCTGAGCAAGAGTGTGCTAACCCTAAAAAATCTTCATGGGTTAAATCTGAAGTTTATAGTATTGCAACTGACAACTTCAAAAAAACAGCTGGTCAAGATGGTATGAAATATCTTGAAAAAAGAACTTATCCAGGTCCGGTAATGAACGGAATGTTAGTATGGATGGGTGAAAACCAAGCTGAAGGTGCAGATGCTGCAATTGAATTCCTAAAAACACAAGAAGATGTGTGGACTAAATGGGTTTCAGGATCAGCTGCTAAAAAAATCAAAAAAGCACTTTAATAAAATAAATATTAATCGAACCCGTTATTTAAACGGGTTCGGTTTTATAGTATAAAAAAATTATATAAAATGGAATTTTTCAATAAAATACCAGTAATGGATAGAGATGCTTTAAGAGAGCTAAAAAAAGGTATTGATTTTAGTTTTAAAAACTTTTCAAGAGAGTATGGAGATGCAATAGAAGGTTTTTTTGATCCTCTTCTTACTTTTCTAATTTTTTTAGAAAAATTATTAGTAAACACACCATGGCCAATAGTTATTGGTGTTTTTGGTTTGTTAGCATGGATTGGTTCAAGAAATTATAAATTAGTAATTGGTACTATGGTATGTTTCTTGGTTATTGGTTATTTTGGAATGTGGAAAAATTGTATGGCAACAGTAGCAATTATATCTGTTGCAACACTAGTTTGTATAGTTGTTGGAATACCTATTGGTGTTTTAATGTCAAAATCATCTAGAGCAGAAAAGGCTATATTACCAGTACTCGATATGATGCAAACTATCCCCAGTTTTGTTTACTTAATTCCTATAATAATGTTATTAGGTATAGGAAAAGTGCCAGGCTTGTTGGCTGTATGTATTTATGCTCTACCACCTGTTGTCAGGTTGACAAATTTAGGAATAAGAGAAGTTGATAAAGAAACTTTAGAAGCAGCAGATGCTTTTGGAGCAACACCAATGCAAAAATTAAGATCTGTTCAAATACCATTGTCTCTTCCAACTATTTTTGCTGGAGTAAACCAA
>Ga0209308_10004932_pt1 | contig 10381 bp, 23 predicted proteins | sample COGITO_mtgs_1204_3_FD_184806 | JGI IMG/M metagenome (GOLD analysis project Ga0209308, IMG submission 184806) | Pelagic marine microbial communities from North Sea - COGITO_mtgs_120405 (SPAdes) (version 2) | ecosystem: Environmental > Aquatic > Marine > Epipelagic ...
CATTTACGGCTGACTTGGCACTTGTAATTGATACAATTAGAGGATTGGTTTACCGTGATTTTAATAGACCACATCCAGCACAAAAATTAGCAGATACAATGGTAACTTTGAACACAAAGGGTAAAAACAAATCAGCAAGATTAGATTATAGTAAAATCCTAGATGTCAAACATAAACCACATAAACCATTGTCAAGAGATATAGAGGACGAAGTTAGAGATTTATCTGATATGGCAGATATACATTTCACACCAGACTTTGAACCAGATAATGACAAATAAGAATTCGCTAGTCAAACTACTAAAGTACGCTTTGCCTGGCAATTGTAGGAGTACATTAAACTCAAACACAGAAAGGAGTTTAAACACTTATGTTTAAATTTTTATTTAATATGTCAAAGGAGACAAATAACATGGCAAGAGCTAAACTATCAAAAACTGAAAAGGTAAGAAATCTTTTTGCTAAAGGCAATACTGTAACTTGGAAATCTCTAAGAAACACATTTGACCTTAAATCACCAGCTAATATGGTTGGTAAATTAAGAAACGAAGGTATGATGATTTATGAAAATAGAACATCTGCTGGCGTATCTTACAGAGTAGGAACACCATCAAAAGCTGTAATCGCAGCTGGTCAAACTGCTTTGTTTGGTTCACAAGGTTACGCTAACGCATAATCTATCAAAATTAAGGGTAGGCGCTCCATGCGCCTGCCTTTTTCCTATGGAATTAACCAAAAACCAGAGAATGGTAAGAACATTGGCAGAGAATTTTAAAGATAAACCAATGACTCGTAAAGTTGATACATACGAGTACGAGAGTTTAGAAACATGCATAAAAACGGAACAAGTACCACCTAATGAAATTGCAGAATTATTCACGGATCCAGATTTTTATAAATGGTACGAAGACAGAAATTTTAAGGATAAATAATACTGTCGAATATATATTTAAACTGAAGGAGAAATTATGGCCGAACAAGCAAGACACCCACATTTAATGAACCCAGCTTCTATGAAAACAAATCAAGGAACATCTGGTATGGGTCAGACAGTAGAACTAATGTCTGAAATTCTAAAAAAAGTTAATAACGCAAAAGATAAACCTAAAAAAATTCAAGTATTAAGAGAACATGCAACAGCACCTCTTAAACAAGTCTTGAAAGGTGCTTTTGACCCTAATATTGCATGGGATTTACCAGTAGGTGACCCACCATTCATGGCAAATGAAGCTCCGATAGGAACTGAACATGGTCTATTAAGAAATGAAGCTAAAAGACTATGGCATTTCGTAAAAGGCGCTGATAATGCTACTAACAAAGTACAAAAAGAAAAAATGTTTATTCAAATGTTAGAGGGTCTTCACACAGACGAGGCACAAGTCTTGTTAGGCATGAAGAACAAATCATTGAATAAGATGTATAAAGGTCTTACCGAATCAGTTGTCAAAGAGGCATTTGGTTGGAATGACAAGTTTGTACGACCGGAGTAGTGACAATACTGTCGCAGCTATCAAAAAAAGCACAAAAAGACTAAAAAAAGCGCCAAATATAGTAAAAAAGTGCTTGACTCTATGTCCGTTTTAGTGTATAATGTATCCATAAATAATGAGAAAGGATATATTATGAAAAAAATAATCTTTATTTGTTTAGTTTTGTGGTTTGGTTTGAACGCAATTTCTAAATCAGTACAAGCAGACGAGTATAATACGGCTGTTGTTGCACATGTTATCAAAGAAAATATTTCTGGTAATGGTGTAGATATGTCAGTATTAGAGGCAGAGATGGCCAAATTGGCGTATAAATTTTCTTTAGAGATGACAGATGTTTTAGAAAAAAACTTACCTGTTATACTTGAAAGTATTGCTAAAGAGTTACAGATGAAAGCAGACGAGATGTACAAAAAGGAAATAAGTGGCTAAAAAACAATCACGAAAATTCAGAGATGATGTACCTGAAATACCATTTACATATGATTTCTATTTGGTGTATTGGGAGGATATTCAATCAGACGCTGGTTGGAAAACAATGAAAGAAATTCAAAACATGAAACCTGCTATTTGTGTATCAACCGGTTGGTTGGTCAAATCAGATAAAAAGGTGCATGTGTTGATGAGTGACTACAATTATGAAGAGAATGGTGACTTGGCAGATGGTGGTAACACAACAGTTATACCAACTAAAAATGTAATCAAGAAATTCAAAATTGCAGATTTATAATAAATGAGAAAAGGAAAACTATATTATGGCACAACAAACAAAATCAAAAGAACTAGACCACTATTTAAAATCAGTTATTAGTGGCGTACCTAAAAAACTAGACCACTTCATTAGTAGTGATGAAAACAAAATGACTTATTACACAGGTAATTGGTCAACAGATGTTGCAAATAACTTTACAGAAAAACAATCTGAAAAGATATTTAAAAACATGTCGAAATATATTGATAGAACTGATTTACAATTCTTTCAAAAGAAAAACAAAAACATTGAAATAGGCACTTGGTCAGAGTATGGTGAAAATGAACCAGAATCAATATCAAGTTACGATTATATCATAATCAAGCGAGCCTAACATGGTTGCAAAAATCAAAACAATTCTTCAAACATTGATGGCCGTAGTGGTCATCATGTTTTTTGGTGGTATATGGTACACAGTATCAGCAGAGAAAGACGAAGCACAAGCTAATGTCTTAGAATTAGAAGTCGAGGAGATTGTTGAAACTTTAGAAGCAATCAACACTTACACATTACCAGATTTTGAGAGAGCAAACAATCAAACTTTTATTGATAGTGTAGGTGCATGTGTAAACTATATTTACAATACAACAACAGATGTGACACCTGTAATCTATGAGGTGTTACTGGCTCAGGCTGCTTTAGAGAGTGGTTGGGGCAATAGTAGATTTTCATTAGAGGGTAAAAACTTATTTGGTATTCGTACATATGATTTAAGAGAACCACATATGTTACCTAGTAATAAACCTAAAAAATGGGGTGTAAGGGTCTATATGCATGAATGTGATAGTGTACAACATTATATGAATATACTAAATAATGGTGGTGCTTACGATAAGTACAGAGAATTAAGAGATAACGGTATAGAAGATTCTTTACAATATGTTGAAACACTTGGTGCTTATGCAGCTGATGAGAAATACTTTCCTAAATTAAAAAGTATTATTAAGAAGTTGAGAACAGAATACGATATACCAAAATTAGATTAGGACTTATATGTTAACAATACTAATAACTTTTTTAAGTGCTATATCCATATCTGTAATAGCCGCTGGTTATTCTATCATGGGTTTAGCAACTTTATTTGCAGGTGCAGTAGTACCTATCATTGCTATGGGTAGTGCATTAGAGGTCGGCAAACTTGTCGCCGCCTCATGGTTGTATAATAACTGGCGCAATAAACTTGTACCAAAAACAATTAAACTATATCTTACATTTGCTGTTGTAGTTTTAATTTTTATCACATCTATGGGTATCTTTGGTTTTTTATCAAAGGCACACCTAGACCAAGTACAACCTACATCTAGTAATAATATCAAAATAGAATTGATTGACAATCAAATCAAACAACAGAATTTAATTATTTTTAGAGCAAATAAAACTCTTACATTACTAGATAAGACACTTGAAAAATATGTTGACATGGAATATGTCACAAGAGGATTAAAAGAAAGAGAGAAACAAAAACCTGAAAGGGACGCATTGACGCTTGCCATTAATGGTGCGAGTGATAAGATTGCTGAACTATCAGACAAAAAAGGTGCATTACAATTAGAACAAGATAAGATAGAGGCCGAAGTAGGACCTATCAAATATATTGCAGAGTTGATATATGGTGATGAAGCAAAAGACCATTTTGATAAGGCAGTTAGGTGGGTAATAATAGTATTAATATTTGTATTCGACCCATTGGCAGTTTTATTATTAATAGCTGCTAACATATCACTAAGGAGTAGAAAAGTTGCCAAAGAAGAAGACGAAGCCAAAGTCCAAAAAGATTACCAAAAAGAAGCTACTAACGCAAAAGTTAGAGCGAAAAGAGTCAGAGATAGAGAAAAAGTTTATAAAGATATTCTTAAAAAAATAGGCACAGGTGAATTGAAGTCAAAAGACTATGATAAAATGAAGAAATTAGGTCTAAATCCAGATGAAATTCGTATAAAACTTAACCAAATAATGGATTTATCTTAAACAGGTGGTTGCCAAAGAGAGTAAAATGGTATATAATGTAGTTATGATTAGTGAGAAATTAAAAGATAGGCGAATCAAAAATGCCGAAACGGCATGTAAGGACGCTAGAACAGATTGGGCTAAGAATTACTGGTACGGTGTGTTCTCTAAATTATGTAAAATGTATAACCGTGAAGACTATTTTAGGAAAGCAATTAATTAATGTTAGGTTTGTTTTTTATAGGCTTGCCATTTACTGTTTGTGTGTTATACTTGTTATTAAAAGTGAGGGAGAACGAATAGATTATGAATGTATTTTATGTAGATAAACATCCAGTTAGAGCTGCTGAACAAATGTGTGACAAACACATTGTCAAAATGATTTTAGAATCAGCACAACTATTATCAACCTGTCATAGAGTGTTAGACGGTGTAGAATATTATGATAAGACCAAAAATGGTCGTAAGATTAAAAGATGGCGACATCCTAATACCAACTTAGAACCTTTGTTATACAAAGCAGGTTGGGTAAAACATCCAAGTACAATATGGTTGTTTGAGTCGGCATACAATTACATGTGGTTATACAAACATATGATTGCTCTTAACGAAGAATACAAGAAGAGATATAATCATACAAAAAATCATTTGACTATTGATAAACTAGGTGATATATTACAACATCCACCTAAGAACGCTAAATATAATAAAATTGCAACTGACCCGAAACCAGCTATGCCTGAACATTGTAAGATACCTGGTGACGCAGTTGAATCATATCGTAAATACTATTGCATAGAAAAGCAAAGATTTGCAACATGGAAATCACCAGCAGTAGTGCCACAATGGTATATTGAGGGTGTTAAATACTACCAAAACACGGCAGAGATATAGGAGTTAATAAATGCGTGAAAAAATGATTGAGGCCTTAAAAGCACATGCAGTAGGTCACATTGAAAAACATAAACTTAATGTAGAGGTAATTCTACAAAATGCAGTTGGTATTGGTGAACATGGTGATGTTCTTACCGAAGCAGAAAAAGAACTAAAAATAATTGCTGAGTATGATGACCAATTAGAAATGCTTAACAAATATTTTGTAATCAAAGACCCCTTTAAAGGTTAAACATGCCAACATACACCTTTGAAAATACAAAAACTGGTAAAGTTTGGGACGACATGATGATGATTTCTGAAAAAGAAGCTTATCTAAAGAAGAATAAACATATCAGACAATTGTTAACTCAGATAAATATATCTAGTGGTGTCGTAGGTGTTGGTGCTATGAAGAATGATAATGGTTGGAAAGAAATGCAAAGTAGAATTGCAGAAGCTCATCCAGCGTCTGAGTTTGCTCAACAACACGGTAAACGAACTGCTAAAGAAATTAAAACACAGGCTGTTGTAAAGAAACACCAGAAACGACAGGCTGAACAGAGGAAAAGATATGTCAAGTAAAGATATACCAGATTTTATGCGTGGTTTTGATACTACAGATGATTGGGGTATGGTGCCTGTTTCATCTACACCAAAGGCAGAACCGTCTGTTGACCCTAAACTAGTTGAGAATTCAAATTTAGAGATTGCAAAAGTTAAATCAGATGTTGGCGATATTAAGTCAATGATGAATGAGATTATGCAGATTGTGGCAGAAAAAGAAACCGTAACAAAAACACTAGAGAGTGCTGATGTTACAGCAAGGTTTAAAGACATTGAGAAGTTAATACTTCCGTTTCTTTATAATCTTATGAAGTCAGATGAACCTTACATACATTGGCCTAACAGAGGACCAATCATTAAGGCACAGGTAGAGAAACTACTAAAGTTAACAAAAGGAAACTAACAATGCAAGCAAATTATGATAAGTGCTTAGAAACTATTTTACACCATGAGGGTGGTTATGTAAATCATCCAAAAGACCCAGGTGGTGAAACTAACTTAGGTGTTACTAAGAGAGTATACCTTGAACATGGTGGCAAAAAAGATATGAAAGACTTATTAGTCGAAGATGTGGCACCAATTTACAAAAAAGGATATTGGGATAAAATGAAAGGCGACCAGTTACCAAACGGTTTAGACCTTTGCGTTTTTGATTTTGGCGTTAATGCCGGACCAGGCAGAGCAGCCAAGTATCTACAAACAATGATTGGTACAGTTGCAGACGGTGGCATTGGACCTAATACATTAAAAAAACTAGGCGAATATGTTGAAGAACATGGCCTTGAAAAGAGTATTGAAAACTATCAAGGTGCAAGACAAGATTACTATGAAAAGTTATCTACATTTGCAACATTTGGTAGAGGTTGGACTAGACGAGTAGATGAAACTACTGAATTGGCCATCTCAATGATTAGCTGAGAGGCAGAACCGTTTAAGTCGGAAAGAGATAGAATAAACGACATGTATGCTAAGAAAGGTATTTAAATGTTAAAGTGGTTTTTTAATATATTCAAAATAACTGAACATGGTGATTTATCTAAACATAGATTACATAGTACAAAATATGAAGATTTGTGTAAATAAGGCTTGCCAATATAACACACATAGTATATAATGAACACATAGAAATGAAAAAGGAACTGAAATGACTAAAAACTTTGTACAACTAGACGAGAGTAAATTCCCTACAACCAAAGGTAAGAATATTGATGGTTTTAGGTTTTATGCTGTCGAAGATAAACACTTTCCAAGTATTACTACTGTATTAGGTGCTATTCCAAAACCTGGTCTTATCGCTTGGCGTAAGAATGTTGGCGAAGAAGCAGCTAAATGGGAGATGAACCGAGCAGCTCGTAGAGGTTCTGCTACACATACTCTTGTAGAACAATATTTAAAAGGTGAAACACCATCAATTCGTGATGTATTGCCATTAGGTATGTTTCGACTATTGAAACCATATCTTGACCAAGTAGATAATATTCATGCATTAGAACAAATCATGTATAGTAAAAAACTGACCGTTGCAGGTCAAGTCGATTGTATTGCAGAATACAATGGTAAACTATCTGTGATTGATTTTAAAACAGCAAACAAAGAACGGGTTGATTCTTGGAACGAGAACTACTATATTCAATGTACTGCTTATGCGATTATGTATGAAGAGTTATTTGGTACACCAATCGAACAGATTGTAATTCTACAAGCTGGCGAAGATGGTTCATGTAAGGCATTCGTTAAGAACAAAGCAGACTACATGGAAAAACTTGAAGCCGCAATCAAAGGTTTCTATAAATATTACGAAGAGAAGACAGGTAATAAACCAAGTTAGTCCATCTCTTTAAGGGGGACTTAAATGAATAAAATCATATCAGGAATTATTATGGGAATGTTTAGTACCATTGCTGTAGCATTATTTTCGGTAAGTGCAACTGCTGATGACCACTATGAATTTTGGCCATCAGCCGCACGATTATATGTGGGCAAACCAAACCAATGTTAGAATACATAGCTAATGATGGTATGGTGCCATTTACAGTATCATTCGGTAAATTAGACGGCATAGAAGATAATCCAATTGCCTTTGTTGTTACAATGTGGGTAAAACCTCAAACAACACAACAAATGGTGACAATCGGAAAGCCAGACGGTACTGAAACATGTATTTTATATAAAAGTTTTGACACCACTATCAATCCAGAATTTGATGGTAAAAGTTTTAACTTATAAGAATTAGTCGTTGACGACAATTATGGTAGGCATACTGGACGAGGGTGCGAATCCCTCCAGCTCCACCATAAACACATTTACTGAGTGTGCTTATGATGGGGCTGAATTAGGAATCGACAGGTGTTGAGAAAATTGTAAGAGATTAATAGGTGGCAACCTTTCATGCTAATTAAACGCAAACGATAATAACTTTGCATTAGCGGCCTAGTCGCTTAGGGTTTTGTGGATTGTACCTCGTAACAGAATCAATCCACGCTTTACATTTTAATTAATAAGTGATATATTATACAACATGAACAGTAAAGAATTTAGTTTAATTATAGAGGGTGTAGTCAGAGAAAAGAGACCTATCACTTACATGGATGCCATATTATGGTATTGTGAAGAAAATAAAATCGAAGTGGAAACAGTCGGCCGATTGATTTCTAAAGCACTAAAAGAAAAAATACAGGTAGAATGTACAACAGCGAATCTACTTAAATTGCCAGAGGCAGGAAAGTTACCGTTATAATGAATATACAATTAATTGACAAAATGGGTAGTGACCTTTCAGTTGTAAATGCAGCTCGTGTTTCGTTTTCAAAAAGAAAAGATGTTATTGACCAAGGTGATGAGAAGTTAATCAAGTATCTTGCAGACCATGACCATTGGTCGCCATTTGGACATACTACCTTACAGTTTTTAATTAAAGCACCTGTGTTTGTTGCAAGACAATTAGTAAAACACCAGGTTGGTTTAGTGTGGAATGAAGTCAGTAGGAGATATGTTGATTCGGAACCAGAGTTTTATCTGCCATTCATATGGCGTGGTAAACCTGAAAATAAAAAACAAGGTTCTAGTGATAAAGAAATTGAATATGACATTTCATCTACAATGCAATTTGTAAAAGAAACATATAACAATCTCTTGGATAAAGGTGTTGCTCCTGAAATGGCAAGAATGGTACTACCACAAAATATGATGACAGAGTGGTACTGGACAGGTTCACTTATGGCTTTTGCTAGAGTGTGTAATTTAAGAAATAAACCTGATTCACAAGAAGAAACAAGAATGGTAACTCAACAAATGGCAAGACATTTACTTGACCATTTTCCAATAAGTGCAAAAGAATTATTAGATGAAGAAGTATAAAGATAAAATTGACGACTTTTTTAAATGGGTCAAAGGCACAGAATTAGTTGAACTTGATGATATTGATGTATCAGAGGATCCTGTTAGACCAGAATTAACTCTTGGTTTTCGTATCATGCATGGTCGAAAAATATTTGGTCTACAATATGAAAATGAAATTGAAGCAATTGTTTGTGTAGCATTTTGTCCTGAAGTACCATTTACTGTTAGAGAAATGGATTACATGTCACAGGCTGCCAATCAAGATGGTCAACGAGGAGATATTTTAGTTGCATATACTGTATGGTCAAGAAAAAGAGGTGCAGGTAAAGAGATTATTAAAAAACTTGGCGAGTGGTCTAAAGAAAACAAATTTAGTAGATTAGTTACACTATCACCACTTACACCAATGGCAACACATTTTCATATTAGAAATGGTGCTAAACAGGTACATATAAATGATGAAACACAAAACTTTGAATACAAAATAAATGACTAGAGATATATTTGAAAGTGTAATAGATGTAGGTAGTGGTTTTATATTAGCTGTTCTTATACAATTATTAATATTTCCATTATTCGATTTACACCCTAGTATTTTTGATAGTATGGGTATTGCTTTAATATTTACCGTGGTGTCTATGACAAGGTCAGCATTATGGCGTAGATATTTTAGAAGAAAAAGAATATGATGTATGGTGGATTTGATGTATTTAAAACATATTTGGCAGTCAAAAATCATTTCACCTCTGACTACGACTATTTCAAATATGGTGGTAGGGTTACAGCAAAGTTGGAAAGCTTTACGAAACGGTCAGATAGGTATTTTTTTCATAAACTATCTAAAAGATATAATGAGCGAGATATCTTGGATTATTTTGTTAGTAATTTTGCTGTTGATAGTCATAAGTGGATTGGGAGTGTCATAAACAATGAAGGTGCTGAAAATTTTACCAAGTTTAGAAAATACAAAGATGGCTTTGACTACCATTTTCGCAACGATTGTGTGGCTATTCGTAATGACCTTGACAGTAGGTCTATTCTTTTTAATGATGGCTTTAATGTGGTTAGCGGACAACATCCTAGAATTCTACGATTACTACTCAGAAAAAAAATTCACCTCCAGACCGCCATCATTCTTGATACAACACTATCGTTTAGTAAGGTATGGGATAAAGAGATTACGGAAAAAGTTGTATGGCCGAAAATTAAACACACACTCAATAAACTCCGACCTTTTGTGATGTATAATGAAACACAAGTGAAATTGATTATGAAGGAGGTATTTGTGAATGAATAAAGAAGAAGTATATAGAAAGTTAGATGATAAAATTAAAGATTTAAAATCAACAAGGGTATATAAAAAGATTACACCAAAAGGTGACTTGTCTTGGTATATCAAGTGGGTATCTAGTGTATT
>Ga0209308_10004935_pt1 | contig 10376 bp, 8 predicted proteins | sample COGITO_mtgs_1204_3_FD_184806 | JGI IMG/M metagenome (GOLD analysis project Ga0209308, IMG submission 184806) | Pelagic marine microbial communities from North Sea - COGITO_mtgs_120405 (SPAdes) (version 2) | ecosystem: Environmental > Aquatic > Marine > Epipelagic ...
TTTCTTTCGCGACGATCTCGAACGAGGACGGCGTGATCGCGTACTCCTCCGGATCCCAACTCTCTTCTTTTCCGGTCGTCGTGCTCGTCATCTAAACAGAGTATGTGTGTATATATAAAACCCCGATTTTGTGGAGCGTTTGATTTTTTTTTTTTGTCTAACAAAAAATCTTCTTCTCTCGTTTTCACTCTCTTGTTTGTTGTGAAGAAAAGCAAAAAAGGTCTGCTTTTTCCTTCTCTCTCTTTGTTTTTTTGTTCCTCTTCTGTTGTTGTTTCTCGAATAGGATGCGAAAAAACGCACTTTCTTCTGTGTGTTCGTGATGATGTCTTTCTCTCGTTTTTTCCATACGCTCGTCGCGTTTTGTCGTTTTCGCGTTCTGATGCGATGCTGTTTTCGTCTCTGCTTGAGAGAGAGAAACTTTTTCCCCCCAAAACAAGGGAGCGCTCTGTTCTCTCTCTCTCTCTCTCTCTAAGGGAGAGAGACTTTGAGACGAGACGAAGAACGATGGAGCGCCTCCTCGTCGGCCGGGGCGCGTCGTACCGGGGGGCAGCGGCGGCGCCGTCCTCCTCCTCTTGGGTCTTCTTCGCGTGTCTTTTCTTTCTCGCGTGTTTCTTCGTTCTGTTGGGGAAAGGTGCGGAAAAACTCGAATCTTTCGCCATCGAAACGACGGGAAGAGACGAGTCGGTGGTCGAATACAACTCGGTGTTGGCGAGAGCGCACGGGACGGACGCGCCGAGGATTTTTTCCGGCGGTGGCGTCGTGGATAAAATAAAAGAGGCGAGGGAGACGTTTTGGAAATCGGTTTTCGTGATGACGAGAGGGAAAGAGGAGGAAGAGGAGGAGGAGGAAGAGAGCATCGATGGAATATCCAAGAAGAAGGCAATGAGACAACAACAACAAGACGAGGATTTCGACGAAGAGGAAGAATCCGCGACGAACGCGGACGATCCTTCGCTTATGAAAGCAGAGTTGCCGAAATCGTACGAGAAGGCGTTGCGGAAAGACATCGAGAAGATGTTGCGAAAGATGCCAAAGTTTACGAACAAGACGCTGAAGTCGTCGTCTGCAGGATGTTTAAGAGACGACGCGTACTCGAAGAGTAATAGTTTTGGGGGTGGTGGCGTGACGAGCGCGAACGTGCCAACGTTGGAGATATTTCCGAATGCGAACGCGAGGAGTTGGCCGGGGGTAAATACGGACGTGGACTTTCACGACGGCAAATTGGACGAAGTTTTAGGCATCGCCGCTTCGGCGAGCGCGAGGAGCGGCTTTTTTAGAACCGAGGAGGATGAGAAAACAAACGCACTTCCGACGTGGTATACGCACGAAAACGGTGACGGATATGCGTTTGGGCAGTTGGAAGAAGTGAATAATGACGCGATTGGATCGTGCGCGAGGAAGATTTCGGCGGCCAAAGCGGTCGAGGTGCACAAGAAAGAAACGGTCTCGCAACGAAACGCGGTAAAAGCGAACGATTTTCACGACAAGAATGTTCACGAAACAAGCGGCGGCGACGAGAATAGCGAAAGTAGGAAAGTGCAGCGACTAAAGCGGATTGAAAATTTAGCGAACGACCCGTGGTTCATGTTCGTCGGCGACTCGACGACCAGACACCAGTGGAAGACGTTACTAAACACGTTGAGAGATCAAGGCTATCGAGTCGCGGCTTCGAGCGTAAAGTGGAAGAAACCGGCGGACATGGGGAAGAAAGGCGTGGACCCGTCGAAAGAGGCTTTAAAAAATCGCAAGCGAGACCAGGACGTTATTCTCATCGATAGGAAGGACTACGATAACGTCCTCGTTTTGAGTTTACGATTTTTAGTGGGAAACCACGTGGCAAAAGCGGCGGCGACGTGCGCCGATTTCGTCTTAAACCACGACTACGTCGAAGATAGATGGCCGGTGCCAGAGTTTACCGCTGTAAACGACGCAAACTTTGAGCAACAGACGACAGAAAATGAACACTTTGGTCTCGGCGACCACGAGGCAAAGTTCGCGACGCAAGCGCGTTCACTTTTACGCGGTCGCATGCCAGCAGGAACGCAACCGAGCGTCATAGTTTTGAACAGTGGCTTATGGGAACTTCCTTCGATGATTCGTGAACGTCAGTCGGAGTTTCCTTTGAAAATGGGTGGTCGACGAAACCGCGCGCATCTTCAACCAAAATTTACGGAGTACGAATCCGAAATGTTTTACGCCAGTAGGCTGTCGCAACTCATGCGCGTATTTTCGCCATCCGTGTGCGGTTTTTCCAACACACTTTTGTGGAGGTCCACGTTTAACTCGCAAAAGAAACACAAATCAAACGGCGAGTACGTCGCGAGATTTCACGAGCACGCCATGTGCGAAGCGAGGAAGAACGGCGTAAAAGTTATCGACGGGTACGCCATTCACAACAAACTCGGGAACCCAAACAAGATGATTTTAACCGCGAAAGTTCCCAAAGAAGACAAAGTTCACCCATCCGACGACACGCAAAGAGTAGTGAACCAGGCGATGCTTTCGTTTTTGTGTCCCATCAATACGGAAGAATAAAGTAAAGTTTATATAGTATCAGCAATTTAGAATAATAGACGCACGGATACATACTGCAGTAGGATGTGTATTGAAAGCAAAAAATGAACAACATTAGTAACGCTTGCCTAATTCTGAAGCGGGGACAATTTTATACCGATACACTGTCGCGGAAACTTCGACGACAACTCTGTATTCTTTTTCGACTTGTCCAGGCGCCAAACCGGTCGGTAACGCAAACTTTTTCACGCGCTCGAAGAAGTTCAACTCGTCCTCTTTGAACGAATCTCGCTCGGCTCCCCCTCCTCCCCTTCCTCCGTCTACACCGACCGCGTCCTCTTTCTTCGGTGGCCAATCGCACGTCGCACCAGTTTTCTCCGCATCCACGCTCTCATCAACCGGACAATTCGCGTCCGGCATGCACGACGGATCAGTGTTTTCGTTATTCTCCACGACGCCCCACGTGTACAAATTATTCGTTCGTTTCACGGCGACGTACTCGCCTACGCTAAAAGTGTTTGTCGCAGAAAAGTGGAATCTGTAATTATTATCGCTACCAATCCAACCGGCGCCAATTCGTCTACCGTCGATATTCATGCCTAAAATGCTCGTGTTCGTGTTCTTATTCGCATTCTCCTCCTCCGGCGAAGAAGTCCCGACCAACGACTCCGCTTTACTCGGCAACACAGACTTCTGATTGACTGGAACGCTCACCGCGCTAATCGCATCCAACAAAGTATTGCTCGCATCTTTCGGTAAATCCGCGACCCGTTTCTGAATCACTCCGGCATCTGACAATGCCTTCGTCGCGCTTTCGCTCAACACGTCAATCTTAACCACCGTCGCGTCAATCTTCCCCGTCGTGGTATCCAAATTCGCCGTCGTCGTCGTCACGGAGCTACACGCCCTCTCGATGGCATCCGCCGATCGTATCACCGCCTGACACGCGTTCATCACGTTTCTGCACGCAGAAACGACTTCTTTAAACACGTACAAAGCGGCAAAAAAAACGCTAAACACCGTCGCGCAAAACATGGACACGAGGCACAACAGACCCGCTGGTGGGACGAATTTTCCCAAGAGTTGGAACGACCTATCCATATATCGCATGGTCGCGCCGTCCGCGTTTTCGTGAAACTGGTACTGTTGTTGATACCTCCTGGTACCGCTCAACTCTGAAACGCACGGAGAGAGCGGATGAGGATGCTTCATGTCCTCGTTTTCCGACCGTATCTTTATCGCTGCTGCTGACTCACATCTTCTTTTCCCCGTGGGTTTGTGTTGTCCAAAACGAACCGCTGGACGAGAAGAAGAAGAAGAAGAAGAAGAAGAAGAAGAGGCGAATAAAGACGACATCTGTCGTGGAGTTACTGCTGGCGTTCTCGCGTGTGGTACGTGCGTCGTCGTCGTCATCCTCCGACAAGAAAGCGGTGTGTACTAATACGAGAGAGAAGTAGGGGAAAAATGAAGCATTTGGGGAAAACAAAAGTCAAAAATACTGCAGTCTTTCTCTCTCTGTGTTGCTGCTGCTGCTGAGAATATATACACAGAATGAGTAAACGGGAGCTGATGCAAATCCTCGAGCAGCAAGAGTGGCACGACACGTCGATGTGGAACGAAAACGGGACGCCAATGTCGGTTCGAAGAGGAGGAGAGTTGAAGAAGAAGAAGAAGAAGAAGAAGGAAAGGAGGACGAGAAGGAGGAAAAGAAGGCGAGGACGACGACGACGAAAGAAGAGGAGGTGTACTTCGAGTGTGCCGGAGAAGGAGAAGAGAAGAGAAAAGACGACGAGATTCGGGAAGAAGACGTCGCGGCGATGCTGAGGAGAGAGATCGTGAACGGTTTTTCAAACGTGCTGTCCAAGATGGCTGCTCTGGAACAGAAGCTGGACGCGATTGTTGCAAACACAACATCGATAAAGAAATGATTACAACAACGAACATTCAAGTCTTCTTCCCTCTGTTCTTTAAGCCCTGGTCTTTTTCTTTCAGCGACTTCGCTCGTTCGCGACGTTCAAGGATGGTTTCTCTGTCCAACGTGACGCCTTCCCGATGTTCTTTGCACGCCCGGCGAATGATATCGCGCTGGATTTTTTTCCGCTCGTTGGATTTTTCGTCCGCAAAGACGAATTTTTTTACGCGCTCGGTGAGATCCAAGTAGTTTACGTCTTGTTCAAGCACTCGACGCAGGTGTTCACGCGTGCGAACGTTTTCTAAGTGTTTGTGTATGTCAAACGGTTCGATCTTTTCGTACGTGACCAATCGTCTCCCCCAAGTGGGCGAAAAATTTTGCAAAGAGTGCGCGACGACCCGTAAACACGGGTGAGAAGGGAAATCCGTTTCCGGATTCGTTTGTTGCACATCCGCGGGGAGGAAGAAGCACGTGCGTCCACCAACCGGTAACGTTTTCGCGGAAAGATCCATTAAATCGTCCATAATTTCGGATAGCGGATAGTTCACCGTGGACGGGATGTGATTGTCGAATCGCTCGCCGATGTTTATCATGTCTTGTTCCGTTTTACCCCGTTTGCCCCCAAACTGAGATTTGCGACCGCGCTCGCGTATACCATAAGGCGGGTCGGCAACTATGCCTTGGAAAGCACCTTCCATCTGTTTGATGCGCTTTTCTATTTTTTCTAAATCTAACGGCGCAAATTTTTCGCCGCCGTCGCTGCTGCCACTAATTCTACACCTACTCTCTACTTCATCTTCTACAACTTTAAGCAGAGGTGATTTGTGCACGTCACCACGAATCAGAAATATCGGTTTGTTGAACCCATAGTCCTTGAAATTGGTAATCACGTCCAATTTCTGCCCCGTTTTCGCGTCTACTTTACCAAACTCCAACACCCTGGGATCGATTTCAAAGCCGCACGTGAAACACCCGAGCTCCGCGGCGGCTAATAAAACGCTTCCGGTTCCACAAAACGGATCTAAAACCGGTCCACCCCTTTCTCTCTCCGCTTTAATCATGTTGCACATAATCAGCGACATGTGTGCTTCCATAGAAGTCGGTCCTAAATACCTCCGTTTCTTCAAATCTAACAAGTTCAAATGTTTCCTCGATTTGTCTTTACCGACGACGCGTCCGAAAAACATCCGCACGCCCTGGAATCCTAAATCTATTTGAACGGTCGATTTCACCTCCATAGATAAAAACTCAACTCTCGGCTGATCTAAGCTCACCTTAGATCGCGGCTCAAACGCCCCGGGTACTAAATTCGATAACCTCCGCATTACCTCGCTCTTCTCGTTGCTCCTCGTCGCGCCAAAGTCGCAACACGTCAACTTATACGTCATCGACTGATCCAACCACGCCTCGTCTTTACCTTTTCTCACGCTCGTTTTCAACTCCTCGTCATTTGTCCCGTACCCCCACAAGTGCACGATGTATTTTACCAGCGATGTTCGCGAAGCGATTTTCTCCGCGACAACGTCGGAGGGTAAATATACCAACCGAATCGGGTTGAATGTGGATTCTTCCTCTTCGTTCTCGCATCTGCTGCTGTGCGCATCATCATCGCCGCTCCTACCACCAAACGACGATCGTATCGAAACCCACTTCAACGGGAGCGTGCATCCACATAAATTCGCAATCACTTCAAACTCTTGCTTGCTGTTTTGTGTGATTCAAAGAGAGACAAAAGTAAACTGTCAGTACAAACTTCTTTCTAGGTGTTAGTTTTCCCCTAAAATGTAGAGGAACGAGCTTTACGCGCGAGAGAGAAAGAAGAATAAAGAGAGAGAGAGAAAGATGGAGAGGAAGGGAGAAAAGAGAGGCTGGCGTAAGCGCACCGGAAGTCGAGCAATTTCGTGTGAAAATACACGAGATAAAGACGCCCCCCGTTCTCGTCTGTTCTCATTTATTTTGTATCCGCAGTCAAAAAAATGAAGCAGCGCAGAGGAAAAATCGCACAACAACAACTATTACTATCACTACTCCAACTACTATTACTACATGAATTCAATTACAACAAACGTTCTCTCGGCCAGCTCGAAAAAGCCATCAAGCGTTCTCCTCCATAGTCTCCATCTCTCTCGTTCTTCTCGCTAAATGTTTGACGATGTCGTATCCGATTCGCGTAACCGGCATGAAGTGAACCCCAGCGCTCGCGGCGTGACCGAGCGCGGCAACCGCTCGCAGCTCGCACCGTTCAAAAATCCAGTCCCTGTATAACGCCGTGGTTAGTTCTCTCTCTTTTTGTTCGTATTCTCGAGCGAGTTTGGCTATGGGTGAACTCGGCGAGGAGAGGATTTTGGCGGATTGATCGTCTCCGTAGACGAGCTTGGCCCAAAACTCGACGTCTTTTCTATTCGAAGGCGCGCACGCGCCAATGACTAACGATGCGCTATTGCTATTACTGATCCCGCTATTAGTGGTGCTCAACACGCCTCTCCGGTTTGCACTCTCCACCCACTCGTGACAACGCTCGTAATCAAAAAACGGCTGCGTGATAATCAACTCCGCGCCAGCCGCGACTTTCTCCTCTAAATATTCCGCCGATACGTTCTCCGTATTCGGATTGGCCACGACTGCGAATTTAATCTCGTCCGGAATGTCCCCATCTCGTCTCATTTTCGTCGCAATTTTAAGCATTTTCAATGCGTCCAGCTCTTTTTTCTTCTCGTCTCCGCTCACGAACAACACGTGACTGACGTTCTCGCATCCGAACGACACCATCTCCACCTGTTTTTTGAACTGTTTTTCCGTGTGAAACATCGACGCGCTTAACGTCTGCACGTGTTTCGCTTCACTCCCGAACGCGTTCCGCTCTTCCTCGGCGATGTTCACGCATCGAGGAGGAATAATATCACGATCGCTCTTGCCTTTAATGTCGTCTGAATCGTCATTAAATACCGGTAAATTCGGGTGCACGACGTGGGAAAACTTCCCGGTTTCGAACGCCTTTGATTGCGCGGACCATTTCAAAAACGGAGACCGTTCGAGAGAAATGAACGCGTTTGGTTTGTTGAATGATAACAATTTAAACGTCCCTGTCGTCGGGAAAGATGGCGGCATGATGTGGCAGAAATAGGTGAGTGTTTTTCGTGTGTTTATGTGTTTGTGTGTATGAGTGAAGAATGGTTACAAAAGTACTACTAAATAGGTATCTCTCCGCCGTGCATGTATTCGCTGCTATTAACGCTAAGCGTTGTTGGTATTGTTATTATTACTACTGTTATTATGCTCTAACTCAATCGATCTCGGTCCGTCGTCCATCATGCTTTTCTGCAACCCACCGCTCCCGCAGAATAAAACGAACGTTAATACGACGTACGTCGATCCGCTTAAATAGGCAAACGCGACGAGCGCTTCGTGCGTCGCGTCGTCCTCGGACGTCCAGTGTTTCCCGGCAGCTGGTGCGATGAACTCCTCAATCCACGGGTGAATCGATTGGAGGAAGAATCCAACCTGTTGTGAGAGGAAATGCGTGATTTTGTGAGCATATATACGCGCGACATCTGTGATGTATTCGCCAAAGTAAGAAAGCGCTCGAGAGAGAGAAAGAGAGAAACGAACACAAATCGTATACCTGAATTTGGTTAAAGAACATCATCAGCGACAGCGCAATCATAAACCCAAACGCGGCTCCGGCACCATTCAGGGCTATAGTTTTCCGTAACAAAATCAGCGCCGTTATGACGAGGTACGCGATGTTTAAGAACACGGAGCAGGAGATGCACGCGATGGCACCGTCGAGCATCGCATTCGCGGATTTGTTGTTGACGATGATCTTGTCGAAGACCGCGCCGTGTGAGACGGCGATGATGGAGAAAATGGACGCGATTAAAGCGTTAAACGCCCAGACGTACCACAAACCTTTGCGGCCGACGCAAGTGCAGCATCCTCCCATTTTGTTTAATTCTTCTTCGCTCGTAGAAAAGGTCAAGGTGTTTAATTAATGTGGAGAAGGTTGCCTCGGCAGTTTTTATGAAGTTTACCGAATACGAGCATCGAGCGAACGTTTTGATGATGTTAACAGTTAACTACTACTCTTCTACTACTACGCAATTCTAACATATTTCTACGCTGCTATATATCTCGTTTTCAACTGGTGGTGGTAAAACGCGTCTTCGTCGCGGCGGTTGACGACAAAACGTTCGCCTTGGCCTCTTCGATTTTTCTTTTCAACTCGTCCATGCGTTTTTCCTCCTCGGGAACTAAACTCTCTAACTCGTCTTCGTGTGATTTTTTTCCCAATACTTTCGTCTCTTGAATGTTCTCTTCGTCCACGGCTAATAACTTGTCGTAACTCGCGCGCATGTCGTCGTATTGGCGTTGGATTTTTTCGCGTTCGTCCGTCGGTTTCGAGCGGTGTTTATCCGGGTGTAAAGCGAGCATCAACTTTCTGTACGCTTTTTCAATCTCTTTACGAGGCGCGCCGAGAGGAACGCCGAGACGCTCGTAATCTGCGGCGTGTCGCAAGTGAAACAAGCGCTTCTCTCGCATCCTCTTCTCCTTTTGCCGATCGCGGTCCTGTTTGCGACTCTCAGTTTTCATTTTCTTGGCGCGAGCGAACAAGTCTTCGAGTAACAGTTTAAACGTTCTGACAGCTTCGTTGTCGCCGTACAACTCCACGCACGTTTTCGCGTCGTCTTTTTCGTTCTCGTCGCTCTCGTCGCCGTTGATTAATACGACTTTTTGCCCGGAAAAGCCTTCGTACATCGCTTTCGCTTTCTTCCTTATTTGCGCGCGACAGTTGCTCGATTTTTGCATTCGTTTCACATTCTCGCCGGAAGCGCCGACGAACAACTTTACTTTGTTCGTTGGAATGTATATAATCTCATTCGGTTTGCTACTATTATTCTCGTTATTCCCATCGTCGTCGTCGTCGGAGTCGTTCACCAACGCTTTCAACATCTTCCTCTGTTTCCCTTCGTCCATGTTCGCTCGCTCCTCCCGTTCTCGTTCGACTCGCTTCCGTTCCGCACGTTCCTTCTCCGCGATTTCCGGGTTTATCTCTTTCGTCATGAACGCATCGAGAGGGTCTATGTCGTCGTCGTTTTTTTGTTCTCCTTCTTCGTCGTTGATGTTAAGAGCACCATTCCCACCGGTCTCGCCGACTCGAAGACCGACGGCGACAGAGTCGTCACCTTTCCTCCCTCCTCCTCCGAATCGCTCCTCAAAGCTTCTCTTCTTGTTGTTGTTGTTGCCGCGCGGCGCTAAAAAACTCGGGTTCGCCCCGATACCTCTCCCATCACCGCTCTTTTCCTCGCTTTTCTCGCTCTTCTTTACGTAATCTTTCGCCTCCATCTCCTTCTTCTTCTTCGCCTCTAAGAGTCCCTTCACTCGTTCCAATCGTTCCTTTTGTTTCCTTCTCTTCTCGTCCTCGTCCGTCATCTCTCTCTCTTTTTCTGCGCGATCAGATCGATGCGTCTATGGCGAATAACGTTTTCTGTGTTTCTGCGCGACGACGCTTGATTTTATGGACAGATGGTGAGAGAGAAAGCGCGTCTCTCTCTTTCGCATTTAGGGGAAAAGTGACGAGACGAAGTGCGGCATTTCAGCAGTCAAAACGCCATTGTTTTTCTTTCTTTAACACCAAACACATGAAACGTTAAAAGACGACAGAGAAAGACATCATGTCCGGAGGAGTGAGGACGAGAGCGCAGAAAAGACGGATGGGGGAGAGGGATGTGTGGGATTTGATCGTGAAGAACGACGATATTTGTTTCAAACACATTCTTCCGAGATTGAATGCGAATGATGTGAAATTCTTGTACGGAGTGAATACAGAGACGAGAAAGTTGATTAAGAGATCATCTCGTGCAAAAGATTTGAAGAAGAGTTTCAAAGTTGAAGAGATGTCATCGATATCGACTTTGGAGTTTGTGTGGGAGAATAAATCGTTGTGGCCGAG
>Ga0209308_10004936_pt1 | contig 10374 bp, 10 predicted proteins | sample COGITO_mtgs_1204_3_FD_184806 | JGI IMG/M metagenome (GOLD analysis project Ga0209308, IMG submission 184806) | Pelagic marine microbial communities from North Sea - COGITO_mtgs_120405 (SPAdes) (version 2) | ecosystem: Environmental > Aquatic > Marine > Epipelagic ...
CACATCATTGGTTTGATAAGATGATTGAGGTATGACACTAACAAACGACTTAGCTAGTTCTAGCATAGTTATGGGTTTTTCGGCCGATATGTTAAAAATTCCACAGCATGAAGAAAAAGCAGTTTTGTAGAAAGCATTAGCAATATCCAAAACATCAACATAGTTTTGTTGACGCTTTCCAGTACCCCAAACGGAAATTTTTTTAGTTATTAAAGCATCATAAAGAAAACGCTTTGCCACGACAGTGTCAGGTAAATTTGGTCCAATTGGGGCAGGAAGTCTAAGAATAGAATAAGAAGGTAATGATGAAAACATCTGTTCCCCATCGTATTTAGCCTTCATGTAGGGGCTTTGTAAACTATCTGAAATAGGCGAGTCCTCGAATTTAACACTCTGAACCGTTTTGTCATATAACGAACAAGTCGATGCATAAATAATGCGACAACCCCATTCTTTTGCAGCATTAAAGATTACTTTATCTATAGAATTTGTCTTAATCGCTGAGGATTCAGAGTCGGGATAACGGACTGAATGAGGTACCGCTGCTGCTAGATGAATAATTACATCTGGTCGTTTTTGAATAAATCTCACAAGAGGAGTACCTTGAGATAAATCAAACTGATCCCTATTCATACCAATCGTATTTACCCCTTTAGAAATCAAAAACTCCATAAAGGCACTACCCACAATACCCGCAGAACCAGTTACAAGAATCATGCTAAAGAATTGACATTTATCTAACAATAATTCTCCACCAAGCTGCGTAAAATAGTGGCTTCTTTGTATGGGGAATCTTGACCTATTTCTTCAAAAAGAAGGTGTTTTCTTAACAAAAGATCAGGTTCGTTTAGCCCAACCATTGCTCTTAGCGATGTAGTTCCTGAAAAACGAGGGTTTATTTCGAAGATATGTACCTTGCCTTCAAAATAACGACATTGAAAATTAAGTGGTCCGCAAGAACCAAGTCGATCGGCTATTTCGCGGCATTGTTCAGTAACTTCAGGAAACCTACCTATATCGCCTTGACTAACGCCAGAACTTATAACTAGCCGGTTTCCTAGTTCTTTTTTTTCAGTACGATTAGCTACACTGGCTCTTACACTCAAGCCACTTGTCAGATGACGTCTCAAAGCAATTGAATTAATATATTGACCATCACGATCATGGAGGACACCTACAGTGAACTCTTGTTCTGGCGTACCTATGTATTCTTGGATCATAAAGCCTTTAGTTATTCCTCCAAGCCCAAGATAGGATGCCAATCCACTCAGTTCATTTGGATCTTGAGCGATAAAAACATTTGCGGAACCGCCACCGCCAACTGCTGGCTTTACCACAACGGGAAACCAATCGATGGCAGTTAATTCGCTCTCAGATGTTACATTCAAATATTTGGGGGCAGGAAAGCCTAAATCCTTTAAGCATGAGTTAGTCTTGGCCTTATTCATGCACATTTCTATCAATGGTGAATTGTTTATGGGCAAAAATATTCCTGCATCTTCTATCAACTCTCGATATTTATTAAAGAGTATCAATTCTGGCTCACAGCCGTGTATCAAAGCATCAACTTTCAGCCGTTCACAATAATCTAACAAAATTTCGATATAATTTACATCTGAAGCAAGAGGTAATTGAACAAATTGATCAACGCTTGAAGCTTGTGCACACTCGGGATTGGCATCAGCACCAATAATTTCATACCGGTCTCGTTGCATTAATAAGGCTTTGAGAACTTGATCACCATGCCCGCCTCCACCTATTGCTGTAATTAAAATGCGTTTCTTATTCATAAATTTCCCCAACTAAATTGTTACTTCTTCGAAAGGACAATTCTTTCACTGACGAGTGTATATTATTATACCTATTAAAGTAGTAACATAAGCTTTCTTCTATTGAATACCTGATTATGCGAGCATTTTTGATTTTTGAATTAAAAATTACCACTGAAGCATATCTGCCATCATCACGAGGCAGCCCACAACTACCTATATTTACATATTCAACACCTGCATAATTTCTTATGAATGGACGATGTGTATGAGCCGTAAAAACCCAATCTGCATCATGACTAAAACAACTTAGATCTGAACTTGGATAAATATAACCGTTGGTGGGATCGCTTGGACTTCCATGAACAATTAAGACATTACAATCTCCGATCTTTAAAGTTTTTTTTTCGGACCAAGCTGAAATTAAACTCAGATCTTTGTCGGTCATTTTTTCCCTTGTGACACCTAAATTATATACTTCATCATTAGCTATATGTGACTTATTTGAAAGCAACATGTTCTCATGATTTCCTTTTATGCAAACTATGGAAGTACGAAGTTGTTCAATTGAATTCAAGACTCCTGATGAAGGAATGTAGCCAACTGCATCACCAAGAAAAAAAATCGACTCGACACCTTGTTCCAATAAAATGTCGATTCCATGATCAAAAGCTCTTTTGTTACCATGTGCATCTGAAATAAAACCTATTAAGCTCATCTCAGCCACTCTTGTACATTCAACAATGACCAAATTAATAGTCTTCGATTCATTTCGCCGTTGAGATGTTGATCAACCAATAGTTTCACAGAATTAAAGTCTAAAAGCTCGAAAAGCGGGGAACGATCATTGAGCAGAGTGCGTCTGACAAACTCAATACTCTCCCCCTTAAACCAACTTGCATCAGGTGATGAAAATCCCTGTTTTTTGGCTTCTGTGATTTCAGGAGGGATGTATCGAGTCATAACTTCCCTTAGGATTTGCTTGCCATCATTGGTTTTCTGAAAATATTGATTCGCTTTTCTTCCTGTTTGGTTTTCATTTAGCCGAATCACTTCACCAAGATTATTTAACTTTAGACCGACGGGACATTGCATAGCAAAATCCACTAAGTCATTATCCATGAATGGAACGCGAGTCTCTAGGGAGTGTGCCATGCTCAACTTATCCTCCACCACAAAAAGGCCATGAAGGAAAGTTTTGGCCTCAAAATATAATGAATGATTAATAAAATCTTCTGGTTTTTCCAAAGAATTTGAGTGATTGGAAAATACATCGTCGAAGATATCTCTGGTCCAAACATCTTTCACATCATCCCAAATCGGCGCAAAAACCTTAGAGATTACGCTATTGGGTATCAACCTCTGCCAATACAAGTAATACTCATCAACATATTGCTCAAAGTTTTTGGCTGTAGCACCACGATAATACCTCCACGGGTAGCCTCCGAACAATTCGTCTCCACCTGCACCAGAAATGACGACCTTGACGAACTTGCTTGCCAATTTAGCCGCATAAAAGTTTGGATAACTTTGACCAACACGAGGTTCTTCTAAGTGCCATGTAAGCTTTGGCAAGCATCTTTCCATATCGCCTGCCTTTAGAACCATCTCGTAATGCTCAGTCTTGAATCTTGCTGACATTGCTTCTGCCTTAGTTCTTTCATCAAACACAAGTTCAATCCCTGAAGCTGAACTTAAATCAAATCCACATGTAAAAGTTTTAAGGTTTGAAAAATTAGATGCAGCAATAGCAGTAATGGATCCCGAATCCATACCTCCACTCAAGTAACTTCCTAGTTCAACATCGCCAACCAACTGACGATTGACCGCTTGCTTAAATAAGCGGTCTAATTCTTCAAGATATTCCTCCTTAGAATAAGGCTTTTCAGGTTCTGTAAAGTGATAATCCCAATATCTGGTCAGCTTGAGAAGTTTCGTGTCCTTACGGACATCAAGTGTAGCAAAATAACCAGGTTGAAGTAGATGTATATTTTCTAAAAGCGTTTGATCAGTAAAAATATTTTGGAAGGTGAAATACTCAAGAAGTGCCTTTTTATTAATTTTTCGATCGAATGCGGGTTGCTCTAGAATTGACTTTTGCTCGGAACCGAAAACTAATTTTTTTTCATCCTGATAATAATAGAGTGGTTTTATACCATATCTATCTCGAGCAAGGAGAAGTTGTTTTTCCTTCCTATCCCAAAATGCCAAAGCAAACATACCGTTAAATTTAAGCAAAGCATCACTACCCCACTCTGCTAATGCATACAAAACTACTTCGGAATCTGTCTGTGAACGAAACCAATACCCTTTAGCCTCTAATTCAGCTCGCAATTCTTTGAAATTATAAATCTCACCATTGTAGGTTAAAGCATATCGATGATCTGAAGAAATCATAGGCTGATGGCCGGCGGGAGAAAGATCAATGATAGATAATCTGCGATGGCCGAGACCAATATTTCCATCAATCCAATGGCCTTCCCCGTCCGGACCACGATGCTTAATAGCATCAGTCATTTTCTTCAGAATAACCGAAGAAACAGGACTATTATCAAAGTTTAGCTGACCAACAATTCCACACATTAAATTTTAAATTCTAACACTTTCTCGATTACGAAATTCTGTTCCTCATCTTTCATTCCATGAAAAAGTGGGAGGGAAATGCTACATTGATCTGCCGCATATGCATTGGGAAAATTTTCTGGTATAAGGTTATATTTCTCTTTGTAAAAACTGAGCATGTGAACAGCATGCGTTGCCGGACGAGTCGAGATACCAGTTTTCTGTAAATCATCCATCCATTGATTTCTCCCGGCATTGATTTGCTCAATTGATGAAACTGAAATTTCCTCAGGCATAAACAAGCATGGGTAACTTTGGTATCCATGCTCATAATCATCTCCCCGAAAAGGCGTTCTCAACCAATCAAGATTAGCGAAGGCATCGTCATATTTTTTTGCAAGTGCTTGTCTTTCAAAAACAATGTCGTACGCACGATCCATCTGAGCAGACCCAATGGCAGCCTGCAAGTCGGTCATCCTTTGGTTATAGCCAGCATCAGGATGATCAGCCAATAAATAGGGACGTGCTCCTAGATGGCGCTGAAGGTCAGTCATGGCAGCTCCGTGATCCCGCAATCTTCTAATTTTTTCGGCAAGTTCGCCATCGTTTGTCGTGACCATTCCACCCTCGCCTGTAGTAATTGCTTTTCTTGGGTGAAAGCTAAAACAGCCCGTATTTCCAAAAGTGCCGACATGCCTACCTTTGTACTTCGATCCAAATCCGCAAGCAGCGTCTTCCACGACAAATAAATTATATTTGCGAGCCAAATCAAGAATCGGATCCATATCCGCAGAAAGACCAAATAGGTGAACAGGAAAAATCGCTTTCGTTCGATCGGTAATCTTAGATTCAATTTGATCTACATCGATATTAAAGGTCTTTAAATCAATATCGCAAAAAACTACTTTCCCGCCCAAATGCTCAACCACATTCGCAGTGGAGATCCAAGTAAAGGCCGGAACGATCGCTTCATCTCCTGGACCAAAACCTGAGGCCGCAAGAGAAAGGTGAAGTCCACTAGTGCACGAGGTAACAGCAATGGATTGTGCTGAACTTGTAAAGGCTGACCACTTCTCTTCGAACTCTCTTACTTTGGGTCCTTGTACAAGCCAACCAGACTGCAACGGTTCGAGAACAGAATTAATTTCTGCTTCGGTAAGGTTTGTTTTAGCAATAGGTATATTCAAAATTCTTCAGGTTTGTGGGTTGCTCTCCAGTCAATCAATCTTTGAAGCCCGGTTCGTAAATCGTATTTATAATTGAAGTCTAAATCATCTGATGCTTTCTTAGGGCAACCTATACGATTCTGCACAAGTCTTCTCGCATCATCAGCATTGTAGGGATTGTATGTAACTTCTAGTTCGGACTCTTTCAAGTCGAGGATAGTATCGCATAATTCTTTGATACTCGTTTGCACACCTGTACCCACATTATAAAATTCATCAGTCGCATCAGATTCTAAAGAGCATATATTACTGCGTGCTACATCTTCGACATCAATGAAATCATACGCCTGAGTGCCATCTCCATTAATGGTCGGCGCTTCATTTGCATCAATTTTATTAAGCATGATTGGAATGACTCCCGTGTAGGCAGCAGTTTGGTCCTGGTGCGGGCCATAGACATTCATATATCTGAGTCCTACATAACTTAAACCGTATCGATCATAGTATGCCCGGCACATAGCTTCGCCAGCAATCTTAGTAGCACCATAAAAATTCTTGTTATTGAAGGGATGCTCTTCAGTCATCGGTACCTCGGATGCATCTCCATATACGGAAGCGGATGATGAGTAGACCAGTCGTTTGATCTTGTTTTTTACGCATGCTTCCAAGACATTGAATGTGCCTTCAATATTCACATGAAAAGCAGTACGGGGAAAATCCTTACAATGCAGAAGCCACATAGCTGCTAGGTGGACTACCGCATCGCATCCCTCCATTGCATCGTTCAGAGTATCTACATCTCGAACATCCCCCCCATTAGGGTAAACTTCACAACGAGGATAATTTAAGCTATCAGATACATTAGATTGCTTTCCTCTGGCAAAATTATCGTAAATAACAACTTTGCCGACATTCGTTTTAAGTAATTCAGAAACAACAAAGCTTCCGATGAAACCCGCTCCTCCGATTACTAAAATTTTAGAATTTTCAATATTCATTCAATAGTGTTTGTAAGATTTTTGATGCTGATTGACCATCTCCATAAAAATTCAAATGTTTTTTTGGTATCGAATAATTTTCAAACGAATCGAGTATATTATTTTCTGATGCACCAGTTACTCGATTCCATCCTGATTCTAGTGTTTCAACCCACTCAGTCTCATCCCTCAATGTGATGCAGGGTACCTTGTGAAAAAATGCCTCCTTTTGCATACCTCCAGAATCAGTTAGTATTACTTTCGCACTCATCTCAAGTCTTTGAGTTTCAATGTAAGATATTGGATCAATTACATTCAAAAAAGTAAGCAAATTCGCAAATGATGATTCAGAAATGATTTTCTTGGTTCTAGGATGAAGGGGTAAGATGATTGGTAAACTTTTGTTAATTGTAGTAAGTGCCTTGATGATTGATTGAAGACGATTGGGGTCATCTGTGTTTTCCGCACGATGAATAGTACACAACGCATATCCATTTTCAACTAAACCCCATTTTTCTAAGCTTACTGTCTCTTTGGCTTTTTTTTGATAAAATAGTGTAGCATCGTACATTACATCACCTACATTCAAAATCTTCTGTTCATCTCCAGAAGACGAATCAAACGGAAATCCTTCCGTGCGAAGATTTTTTACCGCAGTATCTGTTGGGCAAAAAAGATAATTCGAAACTCTATCAGTAAGAATCCTGTTAATCTCTTCTGGCATCGCCATGTTGAAAGACCTTAACCCTGCTTCAACATGTGCGACTGGAATATGCATTTTAGATGCAGCTAATGCTCCAGCTAAAGTCGAATTTGTATCACCGTAAACGAGCACCCAGTCTGGTTTTTCCACATGTAGAATATCCTCAATTTTTTCAAGCATTCGACCTGTCATGGTTCCATGCCCCAATCCACCACATTCCAATCTATAATCCGGTCTAGGGATATCCATTTCCTCAAAGAAAACATCCGACATATTAGCATCATAATGTTGCCCTGTATGAACAATAATTTCTTTTATGGAATAGCTATTCTTGGCGTTATGCTCGCGAATCGCACGGCTAACAGCAGCAGCTTTTATAAACTGCGGCCTTGCCCCTAAAATTGTGATTATTTTCAAATTTAAAAGAAAAACATAGAAGATTATAAAATTGCCTCAATTACCTGACTTTGGTCTTGGGCACTCAAATATGGACTCATGGGAAGACTTAAACACTGTTTAGCCACTTTTTCAGCTACAGGAAAATCTCCTGATTGATGACCGAGGATATTAAATACGGGTTGAAGGTGAAGAGGAACGGTATAATAAGAAACCGAAGGAATCTCTTTTTCTTTGAGAGATTGTTGAATCTCTTCTCGTTGATCAGCTAGAATCGTATACTGAGCATAGACAGAGGTATTATGCTCTCCAATGCTCGGGGTTTCCAGACCTTCAATATTGGCTAAACCTGCTGAGTAGGTTTGGCCAAGAGTCTCCCGCTTTTGGACTTCATCCGGAAAGACTTCCAAAATTTCCAAAAGAATGGCTGCCTGTATAGTATCCATGCGACCATTAATTCCCAAAATTGGATGATGATGCTTGCGTTCCTGTCCATGAACCCGAATCCAACGGAACTTTTCGGCCAACTCATCATCGTTGGTGAATAAAGCACCCCCATCACCATAACAGCCAAGTGGTTTGGATGGGAAAAAGGAGGTGCTGCCAATAGTTGACAAATTACAGGATTTTTTGCCTTTGTAGGTAGCCCCAAAGCTTTGCGCAGCATCTTCGATGACAGGTAAGTTGTATTTTTTTGCAATCTCGTTGATAGCATCCATATCTGGGCATTGACCGTAGATAGAGACAGGCATAATTGCTTTGGTCTTATCGGTTATGGCCTCCTCCAATAAAGTCTCATCCATATTCCAAGTATCAGAGCGAATATCCACAAATACAGGTTTTGCACCCAGAAGTGAAACTACCTCTGCAGAGGAGATCCAAGTGTAGGGAACAGTGATTACCTCGTCCCCTGCCCCAACACCCAAGGCCATCAATGCAATAAGCAAGGAATCGGTACCGCTGGATACGGTAACGCAATGCTTGGAGCCTGTGTATTGAGCAAGTTTCTTTTCCACTTCCCGAACTTCAGGACCCAATATAAATTGGCCATGCTCCATCACCTGTTGAATACGAGCGTTAATTTTATCACCAATAAGTTGGTGTCGAGTTTTTAAATCAATGAATTGCATATGCTAAAGTTGTCCGAGAATTCTTTTAAGATAAAGGCGATCAATTTCATCTTTTTCTCGCAAAGTCTGTTTTGTTTTGAGCATTAGTTCAGCTGAGGCAAAGGGTATTTTTACTCCCTCAAGTTCATGCCACTCAATTTGACTTTCTGCAGATTTGAAATCGATTCCGCATGCACTCCCCATAAGATCAACTACCACTTCGTCTGCCACGCGAACAACACCATATTCTTCGATATCAGTATTGATAACTTCTCTTACAGCATTGTCAGGAAGAATGGATAGTGCCTTCTTCAATAAGGAAATATTAGAAGCTACTTTATCTACCAACAAATCAATATCTTCCGTTCCTCGATTGAATCCGTGGAGAACCATAGCCATTCCTCCAATTACAACATATTTTGCTCCCTGCTCATTTAGTGATTTGCAGATTTTTATGAGATCGCTTGGTTCAGGATCTCTCGATGCTAGTTCTTCGGATACGATAAACTCCCCTTTTGATTTGTTTGCCTCTTCTTAATGGGGCAAGACTGCGTTGCAACCTTTCAAAACGATCCCATATGGTTTCTGTTTTCTCCCTTTTAATTTGTTTCGGTCCTTTGAGCACTTTCATCGAAAGAGTTGGTTCGTCTTGCATGTTATTAGGCATGAAAAATCGGGAAGCTCCTTAAAGATCTTCTGTTTTGGAAAGAATGGAGGGTAAGGAGGTGACGGTGATGTTTTTATCCATCGATAATTTTCTTTTCCCTAGAACCTTGGTAGTGAGACGCAAACTCCTTAACCAAGGTTGTTTTACCCGATTGCCTAAGCCCAGTGTGGACATAATCGGTGACCGACCAAAACCACTCGTAATATGGTATAGTTTATCGGTACGCTCAATCATGACTTCTTTAATATTTTAATTTATATTTAAGATTTTCAAGGTTAATTATTCTTTTGTGCGGCTTCGCACATTTCATGAACCATTTTCTCAAAGCTAACAGATGGCTTCCACCCGAGTATCTTTTGAGCCTTGGATGAATTGCCACAGAGTTGGAAGGGTTCGTTTGGGCGTACAAATTTTGGGTTAATGCGAACATATCTCTCATGATCGAGCCCAAAGTATTCGAACGAAAGTTTGAGGAAATCAGACAACTTGTGTAAATTTCCTGTTGCGAGAATATAATCATCTGACTGTTTCTGCTGGAGAATCATCCACATACCCAAAACATAATCAGGTGCATATCCCCAGTCCCGTTCAATATCAAGGTTGCCAAGTTCTAAAAATTCAGCTTTTGCTTGAGCTATAGAAGCCGCACTCCGAACAATTTTTTGCGTAACAAAATTCTCTCCGCGACGGGGAGATTCATGATTGTAGAGAATACCATTAGATACATGCATACCATATCCAGATCGGTAGACCTTGCCCATTTGAACACAAAATGCCTTGCAGACTCCATAGGGAGAGGTTGGGTTAAACTGAGTCTCCTCTGTCTGTATAAATTCTTGTGCATGACCAAAGATTTCTGAGGAACCCGCGAGATAGATTTTGGGCGGTAATGGTTGATCCCTACAAATCTCCAAAAGCTTGAGGGTCGCATTTGCGATTTCATGGGTAGTAAGCTCGGGGATCTCAAAGCTCAAGGCCACATGGCTTTGACCAGCCAAGTGATAAACTTCATCGGGATTTACTTT
>Ga0209308_10004940_pt1 | contig 10366 bp, 14 predicted proteins | sample COGITO_mtgs_1204_3_FD_184806 | JGI IMG/M metagenome (GOLD analysis project Ga0209308, IMG submission 184806) | Pelagic marine microbial communities from North Sea - COGITO_mtgs_120405 (SPAdes) (version 2) | ecosystem: Environmental > Aquatic > Marine > Epipelagic ...
GCTAAGTCCTTGATATCAATATGTTTTTCTCTATAAACAGTAACTTGGTGTCTCTCAGATATTTTTACTCGAATAATACTCATTAATTTCTCCTATATCTTAAATTATCATTTCTAAGAAATTAAGTCATTCCATTTTTTTTCTCTCCATACCTTGGGGTTCTGTTTTCTTTGATCCTCTTTTGTGGATACTTTTTATCAAAACATTTGAAACATTCGTCCATCAAATCATTTATCCAAGAATTGTTATCTAGATTTTTGATTTTAAAGCTAGATCTGATATTGCTGGGCTCGTTGGGAGTTTCATTTATATCCGATACAAAATCTTGACAATTATTATTCTTAAAAAAATTATTTAGCTCATCACAACTCAAGCTGCACTTACAATTTATATATTTGCGCGTTGGTCCAAATACCATAAAGTTTTTTGCCTTCTTCCTTTGTTGGGTTGGAACTATTCTGAGATCAGAATTTCCAGTAAGTGTTAAATTTAAGTAATAATCTTTGTTACTTGCAGATATGTTCTCTAATGCACTTTCAAAGCATTTTTTTAAATTTGCAGGCTGAAGTTTATCTAAAATATCTTTTGCATTATTTAAAATTAACTCCTCACAGGCTAAATCTACTGAATTTAAATCAAAAGATTTGTGCAGCAGATTTCCATCTATGTCATGAATTTTTTTAGGATCCTCCATTTTTTGATAATTTAAAATATGATCCGCATCAAAATTTCTTCTCAAGGCTTGAATAGCTTTTGTTTCTGCTTCCTCTATATCAGCTTTTGTTATATCCGGAATATCATCTCCAGATAAGAATGAAATTTCACAACATTTTTCCCAAAACTCTGTTGCAAAAATGTCATCTTTATATGTATGTTTAAGTATTTTGTTAAATTCTTTCCATTTTGTATTTTCTTCCTCTTTCCTCAAGCTTGATTCAGCAAAGCTATTTGAGGCCTCCATATTATTTTTAAATTTCCCTAAAACAATTCCGTGTGTTTTTTTAATCTGTGTAACATCCAGATCTTTATTAGTTAACTCTTCGCGACATTCAGAAAATTCTTCTTTTTTGCCATCCCAGGCTAACTTATATCCCATGCCACCAAAGGTACAATCTCTTGCAAGTTCGAGGCATAAGCTGTTAGAAAGGAGGCTGGATTTATTAGCGGGCTCTTTATCTCTTGAGGGCAAAACTTGGATCTTTCGAAAATGATCTTGGAGCCTTGCTGGAATACCATGATCTTCTTTTGTTGCTTCACTCAATCCTATATAAACCCTTGTACCAGTTTTTTTTGTAAAAATTTTCAAAAAATATAATCCTATTGAGCTTTCTTTTAACCCAAAATTATTTTTATCCTTGAAAATAAAACCATTGTGCTGATTAAATTGTGACATCTGGCCATTTATTTCTAAAAAAAATGCAGAGCTAAGTGTTTTTTTATCTACATTCGGGCTGTTTATCCAATCTTGATTATTATTAGAGGTGAATCCTTTGTACTCAAAAAAGTCGCTAAATTTATGCCACTGAGAGAATTTTTTCATTTGATTTAAATATTAAGAGATTTTCTATAGATTTCTGTAATTTCTTTTTTTAGTTTTGTTGGCCCCATTACTTTTACTTGATCTCCAAAACCTAGTATCCATCTTTTTAAAGTTTCTGTGTAAGGTGTATTTGCTTTAAGAGTAATGGACTTGCCTTTTACAATTTTAATCTCTTGATCTTTGGAAAAAGGCGTCTCGGTTAAATGCAAGCCAGCCGAATGAGTAAACTTTAGATGTAAATCTATGCTTTCATCGTAGAGGTACTCTATCTGCCCTGAAGATAAGTAATCATCCAGCTTAAAGCCATCTGGGATATTGATCTTGTCCTCAAGAGAACTGACTGACTTAAACCTATGAATGGGCAGGTATCTAATAATATTGTCAATTAGCCCATCAATTTCTCTTGTGCATATCACTCGAGTTACAACTCCATGGGAAACTATCGCCAGAGGATTAAAGATTGCTTTCTTGGACTTTGTTGCCTCTCGTGAGAGGTATTTACCCACAAATTGTTTTTCTCTAAGAAGAGATTCATAGATAACACCTTGAATTTCATCTTTAATTTTAGGGGTCACATACCCATGAGTCACCGGGATGACTCTGACCTTATCTTTCCATTTAATTAAATCTGAGCCCTGCATTTGGTCAAGGAAATTCTCTGCTCTCTTGAATAGAGCATCTATCCTCGCTGAATTATTAATTGGCAGTACATTTGATAGGTAGGTCTTGGCAAGACTCAAGGTTAAGGCCTCAGCATGATCCATGGATGCCATATCGGCTCTTTTCGCATCCTTCATCCAGCACCAGCCAAATGGAATACTTCGATCATCGCAATAAAGTCCAAAGGCTGAAGACAGTTTGATTAAGTCCCTTTGAATGGTTCGATCACTTACAAAATACCCGTATTCCTCAAGATGCTCTTTAATCTCGGGCAGTGATCGCTTTGCCGGAAACATAGGTAAAAACTGCAGCATTTCTAAATAACGGATGGATGTATCATTCATTGGAACATTATATACGACATTATATGTCGTAAGTATAACTTATTCTTTTTACATCAATTAAAAACCAAAAATAAGAAAATTGAAATTATATGCGACATTATATGTCGTAAGTAGAAAGTATAATAAAGCTATTATGAATAAAATTACTAACCTAATGGAATACAAGCATGTGCTGCTTAAAAAAGAAGGCAAACTTAAAAAAAGCAGAGGTTTGATCGATGAAGAGGCGGACATTGAAGATATCACATTTGAATTAGAAGGCTTATGGGATATCGAGCCTGATCATGGAGATCTGGGTTTTGTTATGCGTAAAAATGCCAAGCCTGAGCTTGTGTATGCGCAAGATAAGTTTTGTCAATTTGTTCAATGTATTAAAAAAGATGGCAAAGAAACTTTAGAGGTGCCTGGTAAAAATACTCCTCTCTATCAATGCATATTGATGGAATACACCGGCACCTATGAAGCTTTTTATGATAATGGCTCTCTTGAGCTCAGTGCTCAATTTAAAAATGGGCTTTTGCATGGCAAGTTTATACATTTCAACACTGCATTTAAAAAAATTCGAGAGTACAACTTTTACGAGGGTGAAAAGCATGGGTTTGGAACTCTTTACATCAAAGATGGTACAGGGAGATTGGCTTCTGTAACGCCTTGGTGTCATGGCCTCAGGGATGGCGAAGTATTGCGTTACACCGAAGACGAGATTCAAAAAATAACTAAATTTTCTTACAAAGGAGGAAAACTATATGAAATATCAAAATAGATATATTTTTAGCGACACTGAAACCACAGGGGTAAGTGAGAGGGATTTTATTCAAATTATTCAGTCAGCATCCATGCTAACCGATGACAACTGTAGGACATTAGATGTGATGAATGTTTCCTGTGCACCATTGCCATGGACTGTTCCAACCCCAGGCGCTTATTTAACCCACAAAAAGATAGACACCCTGCAAAGTTCAGAAACTCATTACCAAATGATGAAATCTATTCATGAAAAATGGCAAACATGGAGTAAACCTGAACCAGCCATTTTTATAACTTACAACGGTCATGCCTTTGATGAAGAGTTATACAGGAAGCAGTTTTTCTGGAATTTGCTCGATCCTTTTGTCACCAACACCAATGGCAATGGAAGGTCGGACTTGTTGATGTTAACAAGGCTTGTTAGTCAGCTTTTTCCAGACCTTATAGACTTTGAAATTAATAAAAATGGTAATCCTGTATGCAAACTCGAGTCTGTGGTAAGTCGACTAGGGCTTGATACCTCCAATGCACATGACGCTTTATCTGATTGTGTATTCATGGTCGAACTCCTGAAATTTTTCATGGCTGCACAGCCTAAGCTGGTGGATGACTACCTCCTACAAGCTACTAAGCAAGGCTGTGCGGAGTTCTTGGCCAAAACGAAAGTGATCGGATATCGCCATCAACCTTTTGCTAGATTTTGGACTTACCCCGTTAAGTTTCTCGGCATCAACCCCATCAATCAAAATGAGGCGATATGTGTGGATCTTAATTATCCATTAGAAGATGTAATTGATCTTGGCTATCAAGACATCATGAGATATCTTGCTAAACCTAATGCTGAGTCTCCATTTAAAATTATTCGACTCAATAAGTCGCATAGTCTAGCTGATGCAAATGAATTTGATTTTCGATTTGATTGTCCTCTTGCGGAGCTCAATGCAAATGCTGAAGCGTACGATAAAAATCCAGAATGGATTGAAAGAGTCTTAGTTGCTTCAACTGATCTAGAGCAAAAAGAGTGGCCTAAGAAAGAGATCATTGAGCAAACAATCTATGAAAAGTTTTTTAGTAATGCTGATAAAAGTTTATTTAAGGCATTTCATGCAGCTGAGTCATTAGAAGAAAAATTATCTCTTTGTGCTGCATTCAATGACTCAAGAGCTAAAGAATTTGCACATCGCATTTTATTTCAAGAAGGTAAAAGCAACTTGCCCAAGGAGATTGTTACCTTTAATGAATCTCTAATAAAAGAACGATGGACTGCTGAGGGACCTTGGCCTTGCGTGGAGACTTATCTAAATGAAGCAGAGGAGTTAAAACAAGAAAGAACTTCTGCAGCAGATCAGCACATTATTGAGTCAGTGAAAAACTACTTATACAACCAGCAGCGAGGCATACAACATGGATGATAAATCTATTACCAAACTTTCTAGGAGTTCAAAATTCCTTGCCAACAAAGTCAGATTATTGGCAACTAAAAAACCACATGTAATTTGTGAAGTGCTGGCTTCCTCTCAACTTAAACTGTTAATAGCAGAAAGGAAGATATATCAATCTGAAATAGGTTCAATTGATGTTTCTATTAAGGCATTAAATAGTGCTATCGCACTACTCCAGAAATGTGAAAACAAAGAAAAAGAAATCAATCAATTAGGAAAGAAAAAATGAAACAATTTTATGAACAAGTAACAAAATTTACTAAAAGAATTCAAAAAGAACTTGGTGCGGGATTTAAAGAAAATATTTTACAAGCTGCTTTGGCGGTTGAGTTCATCCAAGCAAAAGTAGAATATGAAAAAGAATTATCATTGGATGTGCTCTACAAAAAGCGCCCAATTGGCTACATCATTGCTGATTTTTATATTCCCAAACAAGTCAATTTTGGCATCAATGAAGACATTATCATTGAAACCAAGCAAGCAACACTTGAAGACAAGGCAGAGTACCTCAGCCAATTAAAGATTTACCTGAAATCAAGAACGAAACATTTGGGCAAAGAGCATATTTCTAAGGCGATGTTAATTCAGTGGGATAAGAAAGATCGCTTGGCAGAGGACCAAGACTCTATTGCTTTCACGGCCAATATTAAAGTCGACGTGTGGGAGTTACAACAAAACAAACTGCATAAAATCTGGAGCTCTGATAAAAATGACTAGACATCCTGTTAAATCCCTCTATGTCTTCGACATAGACGATACCCTCTTTCGAACTTCTGCTAGAGCTAGAGTTGTAAACACCAAAGGACAAGTAAAATATCTTAGTTCAGAGGAGCTAAAAGATTATGAGTTCACTGCCAGTGAAAAAATTTGTTTTGCTGAATTTAGAGATGCTAAAAAATTTGCTGAAGAGTCTCAGCCCATAGAATCCATGATCAAGATAGCTCAAGACTGCATTAAAAAAACTTCTGAGGGTTCTAAGACCATTTTATTAACGGCCAGAGCAGATTTAGACTGTAAAACAAAGTTCTTGGAGTATTTAAATTCATCGGGTCTAGATACAAATAATATTTACATAGAAAGAGCTGGCAATTTACCCAACCTAAAAACATCTGAAGCAAAAAAAATAATTATTAGTAACTATTTAAAATCAGAGCAATACAAAAAAGCTTATTTATTTGATGACTCATTAGAAAATATTTTAAGTTTTGTGGAGTTAAGCAGCTGGTTTAGTAAAATCAAATTCTATCCAAAGCTGGTTTTAATAACATGAAAAGTTTATTGAAAGTGAGATCAAAAACATAATGGCTCAAAGGGGGTTATAACGATATACGACATTATTTGTCGCAAGCCTAAGCTATAGTGATATTTATATAAATTAATTGAGGTAAAAAATATGGAAATAGATAAATACCAAAGCTTTATTGAAAAATATACGAATAAGCTTGTACCCAGGATAGAAGAAACACTTCTTCACAAAAAGCCTGGCTATGAATTTGCAATAAGGGTCGAAAGTAAAAAAACCGGTGAAATTTGGGTCTCTAGTACAAACAATGTAGAACAAAGACTAAAAACTTTAAAATCCATAGCTAAGCTAGATAATGATAAATGGAACAATGTTTGGCAAGAAGCCTTTTATGGTAGCAAGTTTGAAGATTTTATCTTTGAACCTGTAGATGACATCACAGCTTCTTTGCTTACTCAAGCAGTCTTTTTAAACAATAGTGCTGAGCATTTGAGGCTTCTAAGGACCATAGCCAGATGCTACATTGAACATGTTGGAGCAAGTGTGTCAGATAATCATAAAGCTAAAATAAGTGAGCATATTGAGTCAACAAAAGATCAAATGATGAATATTGAGCGGTTTCTTATGCAATTAGATGAGGTAATAGACAAATGAAAGACTTAATAAATATAAATAACGAGCTATCCTCTTTATTGAAGATCTTTATTGAGCAAATTGCTGAAAAAGATTCTTTTGAAGTTTCAATATGGCTTAAAGAAAATGGTATTAAGTCTGCTAACGATATTCGTCTTATACAGAACTATGCACGCAGAACTTTTAAGTTATTTAGAGAACAATGGATGGAAGACGGCTATGAAGATTACTGGGAAGCAAGAGAGCTTACCAAAAAAAACTTCAGAAAGGCTGATGCTGAGCTTTCAAAGATTCTTAGAGCTTTAAGAGACTTAAGGAGACAGCCATGATTACAGCCAATACATTTATTTTCTTGGCAGGTGGATTTACTTTTTTAATTGCTTTTTCATATTTTAAAGATGCAGCCATAGAGGTTTTTAAAAAAGAGCTTGCCGCAAACAATAATCATAAAAGTGTTTGGTACAAATTGTTTAAAGTGTTTCTAGTAGATTGGTTGGTTTGTGTTCTGGGTGTTCTAGTAACAGGCATATTATTTGTTGCAATATTTAATTATGCTCATTGAATGTATAATTGGGTATGATTTATACACACATAAGGAGAAAAAATGATAAGACTTAGATTTAATCCAATGGTTGGGGAAGACGAGATGATGAGGGGTTTTTTGGAAAAAGAAGGGATCGCAGGCGGCTTAGAGGTTTGGGATGAAGATGGAGAAACAATGTTTGATATCGTTGCAGAAGATGAGAAGAAAGCAGGAGCCATTCAGGCTATAACTGAATTCGCGGCTGAACTTGGCAATGATTACTATGTTGCATTTTGGAATGACGCCGACTCACCCAACGGTCCGACCGATGAACCAGATGAGTACATGGACATTCCTGATCACGGCCCCGTTTCTAGGCCCTGGGCTTAAATAAATCAAACGGAATGAGTCACAAGGAGAATACTGATAAATTTATTTCAACTATTCTTGCTTCACTAGACAGCACAAATTTAGATCCAGTAATTGACTACAGTGAAGCAGATAAGGCTGCTCAAGAATTAATAGATCAGACTTTTAATGCTGATAATCAAGGAAAAGAGGTCTCGACCATCTTATCTTCATCTAATGAGTCTGATTATACGATTTATAACAAGAGCGGAATCTTCGATCATGGAATTCAGGATGGCGAGTTATCTACTTCAAAAATTGGAAGAAATGCAATTGAGTTTTGCAAATCTTTAATTCATTTTGTTAGAGAGCAGCTCAACGATCTGGATAAACAAGCAGTTTTTCTGCCCATTGCTCTTAAGTGGCATGTGGGTGTAGCAGTCTTTGTCTTGGACACTAATAATGATGGCTCTTCAATTATTGTTTCAGAGCCAACCGAATCTCAATTGGATAAGCTACAAGATGAAATAATTGATGAGGAGTGGCAAAGTTGGGGCTCAAAAGAATATGAGAATAGAGATGACTTTATGAATGAGATGGAATGGGGTGAGATAGAGGTAGCTGTTCGTGATACCTGGCAATCAGATGAAATAACGAAAATTGCTAAAAAGCTAAAAAGCTAAAATTTATGGATTGATCTTCATCATCGTCCCACCAAGGATTCTGCAAGAGAGGTTTTTAAGAAAGAACTTTCTTAATAATTTTGTCTTTAAAAAAAATATTGCTATGGTTATAGGTCGATAGTAAATAAACGTGGCGAGAGCATAGGAGAAGATTATGAAGGTTGAGCTAAAAATTGAAGCGCCTGGAGTCCAAGTTTATGCATATGAGATAAATGAGGAAGCAAAAAATCTTCTACAAGAGAATGCTAACAATGACTTTCCGATAAGTGGAATGGAAATTGTAGAGGAGCATGCAACCGTTACACTCATTTCTAATGGTATTGCAGCTCGAGACAATGGCTGTAAATATACTGTCAGCATTAACGGAGACGAGAAACCGTTTTATCCAGCTTTGTTTGAATGGTTTGAAACTGAAGATTTTGAAAACCCAGATTGTATAAAAGATACTATTGAAATGAGCAGTTGGCCAGATACGGTTGATCCAGAGGATTATGTCTGGATTCCACACGGTGAATCATTATTTAAACATACTCCTGGCTCAGAGGACCCAATCCCTGAAGGGCACGCCGTTATATTTGAAATAATCCCTTATTCTTCTGGAACCCTGCATACCTCTTTCGAAGTAGACGATGATTTTAAGCTGACCGATTTAAAAATAATTACCGATGATCCAGACATGAACGATTATGATCTTGCATGGCTATATTATTGTGATGTATTTGGGAGTGTTTTAGATCAAAATGAAGATAAGCCATTTGATGAAGATACAATCAGAGCTGTTGATTATAAGGGTGAACGACACGATTTTAATCTAGATTTTCAAGGTGGTTCTGGGTGGTACGAAGCCCATGAAAAAGGTGAGGATGGCTGGTATCCATCCTTCTTGGTGAATGGATGGCTTAGTGAAGGCTAATGAATTGAACTATCTTTAGCTCTATAAGCCAGCATTGTTTTTTTCTAATGCTCTTTCTGCTCGATAGCTAGATCGAACCATGGGTCCAGAGACAACTTCTAAAAAGCCTTTCGCTAGTCCAATATCTCGATATTGATCGAATTCTTCTGGAGTAACCCATCGCTCTACCGGTAAGTGATTTAAGGTTGGTCTGAGATATTGACCCAACGTTAAGATATCTACTTTGTTGGTAATTAGATCATCCATGGTCTCTTCTATCTCAGCATCGGTCTCGCCTAAGCCTAAGATCAAACTAGTTTTAGTTAACACTTTTGGATTAATTCTTTTAGATTCTGCTAAAACTTCAAGAGTCTGCTCATATCCTGCTCTAATATCTCTGACTGGATGAGTAAGCCTTTTAACAGTTTCAACATTTTGAGCAAATACTTCCAACCCACAATTAACTAAAGTCTCAATGGAAGAAGACAGGCCTTTAAAGTCAGGAGTTAAAGCCTCAACGGCAGTTTCTGGATTCAGCTCTTTAATGGCTTGAACGGTTTGTGCGTAATGCTCAGCCCCACCATCTTCTAAATCATCTCTGTTAACAGAAGTTAGAACAACATACTTAAGCCCCATGGTCTTAACAGCTTTGGCAGTGTGCATTGGTTCATCTAAATCTAGCCAACCCTTTGGATTTCCTGTATCAACAGAGCAAAATTTACATGCTCTAGTACACACAGAGCCCATCAACATGAAAGTGGCTGTTCCAGCCGACCAACATTCTGAAATATTTGGGCACATGGCCTCTTCGCAGACTGTGTAGAGCTGTTTATCCTGAACTTGTTGTTTTACAGAATTAAATTTTTTATCAAATGTTGCCTTAACCCTGATCCACTCTGGTTTCTTCTGGTTTGGAACAGATGAATATTGATTAGCTTTCTGACCATTTTTAACAGCTTTGATGCCATCTCTATTAATGATCTTCTGTGTTGGGATAATTTCCATTAACTAAATAGTGTATGCATTTCTTTTATTGCGACTGATTCTACATCTTCAAGGGTTACATTTGAATCAAAATGACTAATTTGAGTAACTTCTAGGCCTTCATATCCACAGGGATTGATCAAACTAAAAGGGGCTAAGTCCATATCCACATTTAAACTGATGCCATGGTAAGTTTTGCCTTTTGAAATTCTCAAACCAATGGATGCAATTTTTTTCTCCTCTACATAAACACCGGGCGCCCCCTCAATAAAAGAACTCTCAATTGAGTAATGCTGAAGAATGTTTTGAATAAGATTTTGTAAGTTT
>Ga0209308_10004948_pt1 | contig 10349 bp, 14 predicted proteins | sample COGITO_mtgs_1204_3_FD_184806 | JGI IMG/M metagenome (GOLD analysis project Ga0209308, IMG submission 184806) | Pelagic marine microbial communities from North Sea - COGITO_mtgs_120405 (SPAdes) (version 2) | ecosystem: Environmental > Aquatic > Marine > Epipelagic ...
TTAAAATAAAACCCAATTTAGGTTATATAAACCCAAAATAGGTTTTGAAATTATTATTATTCTTAATAATTTAGAACTGCGTCTAATGTACCATTTTTTTTTAGACTTTTTAGAAATTTTGAAAGAGTTTTTAATTCAATTTCAGCAAAAGGTTTCATTAGGTCTTCAGTTTTATTTGTTGGCAAAAGACCTATTGTAGTTGAATGATTTATTAATTTTTTTTTTTTTAAAATTTCTATTTTTCTTCTAACGGTTTCTCTTGGTAAATTTAACATATTTGATACAGCATAAATTGTTAATTTTCTTGCTGTGTAAAACTCATCTATTTTTGATGTTCTTACATCTTCCCATACAGCATCCCAATCAGATCCTAACTTATTATTATGTTTTAAATAATGGGCCCCCATAACAGATAGTATCATGAAGGAATCGTAATCAATTCCTACCATTTTTTTTAATTGTTGGAATTGTTCAGTTCGAAAATTTATTAAATGATATAAAATTTCACTATAAGCAGCTACTTTTTTTGTCATTTAATAGTTATTCAGGATTACTAGTAAGAGTTTTAATTTCTAAAATGTTTTCGTTAGGATCTTTTACAAAAAAAGTTTCCTGCTCATATTTAGTACCTTTAAATCTTAAATAAGGTTCGTCATAATATTTAGTACCATTATCTTTTAATCTTTGTTTAAGAGCATCAAAATCTTTTCTAGATAAATGAACACCAAAGTGTGGGACAGAAACATTTCCCATATCAACGTCATGTCTTTCACTATCTAATTTATGATCACTTGCATGAAGAGTTAATTCATTTCCCCAAAAATCAACATCAGCCCACTCTTGTGCAGAGTTATCTAATCTACATCCTAATGCTTCATTATAAAATTTTTTTGCAGTCTCTAAATCTCCACATGGTACAGCCAAATGAAAACAGTTTGTGTTTTTGTACATAATTCTCCTTTAAATTCAAAAATTAATAACTATATGATGACTAATTGTTTATCAAGAGAACAAAATAACATGAATAGCTTCTTACAATCTATAATTGACAGAGATCCTGCGGCAAAATCTAAGCTAAGTTTAGTATTAACTTACCCGGGTGTTAAGGCGGTATTCTTTCATAGAATTGCTAATTTTTTTAGCGTTGCAAAATTTGATTTGATTGCAAGAATCATTTCTCAGTTTTCAAGATTCTTAACTGGTATTGAAATTCACCCAGGAGCAAAAATTGGAAAAAATTTATTCATAGATCACGGTATGGGTGTTGTGATCGGAGAAACATCTGACATTGGAGATAATGTTACTATCTATCATATGGCAACATTAGGTGGGATTGCACCAAGTATAAATTCAAATGATCAACGTAATATAAAGAGACATCCAACTATTGAAGATGAAGTAGTAATTGGATCAGGTGCGCAAGTATTAGGACCTGTTACTGTTGGAAGATGTGCAAAGATTGGTGCTAACGCAGTGATCACAAAAGATGTTCCAGAAAAAGCAGTAATGGTTGGTATCCCTGCTAAAAATGTAGGTTTAGCTGACAGTGAATTCAAGCCTTATGGTATTACACCAGACAGTGATACAAAATCAGATTAATGAGCAATATACAAAATGATTTTATTTCAGGGATTGGTAACACTCCTTTAATAAAATTAAGAGCTGCATCAGAAATTACAGGATGTAATATTTATGGAAAAGCTGAATTCTTAAATCCAGGTGGATCAGTTAAAGATAGAGCAGCGTTAGCATTAATAAAAGATGCTCAAGAAAAAAAATTAATATCAAAAGGTGGAACTGTAGTTGAAGGTACAGCAGGTAACACTGGGATTGGATTAGGGCTATTAGGAAATTCTTTGGGCTATAAAACAATTATCGTAATGAATGATAATCAAACTCAAGAAAAAAAAGATCTGCTTAGAAATTTAGGTGCTGAACTTAGATTGGTTACTCCAAAACCTTACAAAGATGACAATAATTTTGTAAAAATTGCAGCAAGACTCGCTGATGAGCTTAGACCATCAAATAATAATGGAGTTATCTGGGCTAATCAATTTGATAACACTGCTAATGCAAAAGGTCATTATGAAGGAACTGGACAAGAAATTTGGAAACAGACAGATGGTAAAGTTGATGGATTTGTCTGTTCATCTGGAACAGGTGGAACAATTTCAGGTGTAAGTAATGCTCTTAAAGAAAAGAATAAAGATATAAAAATCTATCTATCAGACCCTAAAGGATCTGCTCTTTATAATTATATAAAGAATGGAGAATTAAAATCTGAAGGTGGGTCAATTACTGAAGGAATTGGATCAAGTAGAGTGACAAAAAACTTTGAAAATGCTAAAATAGATGATGCTTATTCAATTGATGACCATGAAGCATTACCTATTCTTTACGATTTAATTCAAAATGAGGGATTAAGCCTTGGTACTAGCTGTGGAATTAATATAGCAGGTGCTATTAGACTAGGTAAAGAATTAGGACCAGGAAAAACTATTGTCACTATCCTCTGTGATAGAAGTGACAAATACTCTTCAAAAATGTTTAATAAAAAATTCCTTGAAGAAAAAGGTTTGCCCTTCCCTAATTGGCTTTAAATGTCAAAATGGGAAAATGATTTCTCTTGAAACAAGGGTAACAAAGATACCTAAATAATTATATATATTTTGCGAGATTTCATTTAATATTACTAAATGAGTCTCGCAACATCCTACAGCTTTTTAATCATAGCAGTTTTGCTTGGAGTGACTTCAAATAGTTTTGCAAAAAGTGCAGAAGGTTTTACCCTTCTCTTTCCAAGCATTATCACTGGCATAACAATTGTTGCATGTATGTATGCACTTTCAATAGTGATGAAAAATATTCCAATGGGAATTACTTACGCATCCTTTGCAGGTTTAACTATCATTGCAACTGTAGTTGTTGGAATATTTAGATTTGACCAGATGCCAAATCTTTATTCAATAATAGGGTTAACTTTCATTGTAGTTGGAGTTTTGATGGTTAACTTGCTAGGCAATAATTAAACATGAAACCTCTATTTGGTTATCTATTCTTAGCTATAGCAATTTCATTTGGCATAGCATCAAATAGCTTTGCAAAAATTTCTGATGGATTTACAAAATTAACTCCTGCAATTTTATGTATACTGTTTATGTGTATTACAATGTTTTGTATGGCTAAAGCAATGGCTGCACTTCCTGTGGGTTTTGCTTATTCTACTTATAGTGGTTTAACGGTAACTGGAGTTTTGTTGTTTGCAGTACTTAAATATAATCAAATGCCAAATCTTTATGCAACTATTGGCATAGTTTTAATTATTATAGGTGTTGTAATGGTAAATTATTTAGGAAAACTTAATTAGTTTTAGTATTACTATTCGGTGCACAAACTTCAGATCTTGTTAAAAATCTTCTTCCAGTACCATTATCAAGTGAAAACATTCCACCCATTCCTTCAATACAATCGATTATAAGATCTGTGTTTTTCCATGCCTCATGCTGTGTCTCACTTATATAAAAAGGAATATCACCAATTTTTCCAACTAACACATCATCATCACTAACTAAAAATTCTTTTACTGGATAGCACATGGGCGCACTTCCATCGCAACATCCACCAGATTGATGGAATAATAATTCTTTACCGTGAGTTTTTTTTAAGTCTTCAATTAACTCAAGTGCTGTAGGTGTTGCTGAAACTTTCATATTTAATATGGCCCGTGATTTAATACGGGCCATTATAATTTATCTATTAAAAGAAGCCTAATTTTTTCTCACTGTAAGACACGTGTAAATTTTTCACCTGTCTGTAATGATTAAGCATCATTTTATGGGTTTCTCTACCAATTCCAGATTGTTTGTATCCACCAAAAGCGGCATGTGCTGGATAAGCATGGTAACAGTTTGTCCAAACTCTTCCTGCTTGGATTCCTCTTCCCATTCTATAAGCAATATTACCATTTCTAGTCCAAACTCCAGCTCCTAAACCATAAAGAGTATCATTTGCAATTTCTAATGCATGTGCTTCATCTTTAAATTTAGTAACTGAAACAACTGGTCCAAAAATTTCTTCCTGGAAAACTCTCATAGAGTTATCACCTTCAAAAATAGTTGGTTGAATATAGTTTCCTTTTTCCAAACCACTATTTAAGTTAGCAACCTCACCACCACATAGAACTTTGGCACCTTCTTTCTTACCTAAATCTAAGTAAGATTTTATTTTTTCCATTTGTTCTAAGGATACTTGAGCTCCTATCATTGTTTCCATTTTAAGAGGATTGTCTTGTGTAACAGCTTTTGTTCTAGCAACAGCCTTTTCCATAAACTTATCGTAAATAGACTCTTGAACTAATACTCTACTAGGACAAGTACACACTTCTCCTTGGTTAAGAGTAAACATTGCAAAACCTTCCATACATTTATCAAAGAAGTCGTCATCATGATCCATGACATCTTCAAAGAAAACATTTGGTGATTTTCCACCTAGTTCTAAAGTTATTGGGATTAAGTTTTGAGATGCATATTGCATAATCAAACGTCCAGTTGTTGTTTCACCAGTAAAAGCAATTTTTCTAATTCTTTTAGATGATGCCAAAGGTTTTCCAGCCTCTAAACCAAAACCACTAACTACATTAACAACTCCTGGAGGTAATAAATCTCCAATTAGTTCCATCAGTAATAAAATTGATGCTGGTGTTTGTTCAGCTGGCTTTAGAACTACACAGTTTCCTGCAGCTAATGCTGGTGCAAGTTTCCAAGTAGCCATTAACAATGGAAAATTCCAAGGAATAATTTGACCAACAACACCTAATGGTTCAGGTATATGATAAGAATATTCACTATTACTTATCTCTGATACAGAACCTTCTTCAGCTCTAATTACACCTGCAAAATATCTCCAATGATCTATAACTAATGGTAAATCAGCTGCCATACATTCTCTAATTGGCTTACCATTATCTAAACATTCTGCTGTAGCTAATAGCTCTAGGTTTTTTTCAATAACATCTGCTATTTTTAATAGCATGTTAGATCTTTCAGTTATTGATGTAACTCCCCATGTAGGAAAAGCAGCATGTGCAGCATCCAATGCAGACTCAACATCTTTTGCGTCAGATCTTGGTACTGCACATATAACTTCGTTATTAATTGGGCTCACATTATCAAAATACTTTCCTGATAAGGGCTCAACAAATTTTCCACCAATAAAATTTCCATATTTTGCTTTATAAGGAAACTTTACTTTTAGATGAGATGTATCCAGTAATGGAGACTTCCCAGCTTGAACTGTTTCTGTACTCATTTTTTTTACCTCTCTGTTTTTTTTATTTTTAATCTTATTTTTTTTTTTAGAAACCTTAGACGGTTTCTTTGTTGCTGACCTTTTTTTTGTAGCAACTTTTTTTTTTGTTCTAGTTTTTTTTTTGGAAACTTTGACTAATTTAGTCTTTTTTTTCTTAGTCTTTTTTTTTGCTACTTTTTTTCGTTTAATAGCCATTATTGAATTTAACTACTAATCAGAGCACGTGTCTATTTTAATAAATCTTTTTTTCAATTTTTGATTGAATCTGTCACTGTATGTTGTGTTGAATGTTTTAGGTATCTACTATTAGTAAGAAAAATACTTAGAGTGTATCTGGTAGCTTGTGTGTGCCATCTTTATCTAAAGTTATTTCAAATTCATTTACTACATTAGATAAATCAAGCGAGGAATATAAATGAGGGAAAAAATTACCATCAGATGCTTGTTCCCAAACTAAATGATCTAATTTAAGTGTTTCAACTTTTAATAATATTAGGTTTTCTATTCCTGAATAATATTTTTTAAGAGTAGATGTTACTTGGTCTTGACCTGAAAAATGAATGTATCCATCTTGTATATCTTTAGCAGAGCCAAGGTATTCCCCTGATAATTTTGCTTTTTCAAGCTCAATATTATCAATTATTTTATAAACATGTTTTAAATTCACGATTACCAGGATGAATTAGGACCATTTAAAAAAGCCACCTCTTCTTCAGTAGACTCTCTGCCAAGCACTTTATTTCTATGAGGATATCTATGAAATAATTGAATTGCTTTTGTGTGATCTTTCCAAAATTTCTTTATTTGAACATATCCTTCATGCTCTCTTAGATATTTATTAAGTAAATAGTAAGCCATATCGTGATCTGTTATCTCTTCACTATGAATAAGAGGTAAAATCATAAAAAATCTTTCACTTTCGTTCATAGATTCAAGATAACCTGCATAAACCGCATCATTTACAACTAATCTTGCTTTATGATCCTGTGCAAAAGCTTTTTTATCGTCTCTAAACATGTTTCTTGAGAATTGATCAAAAAGAATAACTAGAGCAAGAGCACTCATTGGCTGATCTTGCCAATCATCATACTCATTTTGACTTGCAAGTTCATAATCATTTAAAAACTTATCTCTTATAGTTTTATCAAACACTTCATCTTTCTTAAATCTTTTTTCAGCAGGAGTTTCTTTAAGCCAAAAATCTAAAATTTCTTGAGCTTTTTTAGGAATCATTTTGAAACAGGTTTTAATAATTTTAGAATTTTTTTATGATTAGCCATATTGTTAGAAACAATAATATTTCCACCCACTACAGGGTTTTTATTATCCCAAGTTGTTACTATTGCTCCACTAGCTCTTACTATTGGCATAATAGGATGAATATCCCAAATCTTGTTTGCACATTGTGCAACCAGTTCAAGTCTACCTTCAGCTAACTGACAATAAGTAAGTGCATCAAAACATGGAAATTGCATACGTTTAATGAACTTACTAATTTTTGATTGTTGCTTTAAAGATAAAGTATTGTGAAACGCTGCAGCTAATTTTGCATTTGCAAAATTTACTTTAACATTTGCTTTAAGTTTTCTTTTTTTATTATTTTCAAAAACGTAGGCGGTATTTTTGTTAATATTTAGGTAATATTTTTTCATTTTTGGAAAATTAGCCAATCCCAAAACAGGCTCACCATTGTAATTAAGAGAAATTAGATTGCTCCAACTTGGATTTCCCACAACATATGATCTTGTTCCATCAATAGGGTCAATTACCCAAGAAAATTTGCTTTTAGTATTTTTATGACCGTACTCTTCACCTATAATTTGATGGTTTGGAAATTTTTTAGAAATTTCAGATCTTATAAATTTTTCAAATGCTTTATCTGAAGTAGTTACTGGGTCATATCCCTTACCTTTTAGCTTATTAGATATCTTAAAAGGTTTGTCTAACTTCTTATAATAAAACTTAGTTAGATCTTTTGCTAACTTGTTTAAAAAATTAGCATAAATTGGGTAGTTTTTTGAATTAAATTGATCCACTTTTATTTCATACTATTTTATTTATGTTGAATAAAGTTAAAATTTAAATAATTCTTAATTTTACTTATGAAAATTGAGCTAACTGAAAATAAAGTTTATTTCAATAATGGTTCTGTCAAAAAAGAAATTCACCCTTTCTGGTTAAGAGAAAGAGTTGATGGTGAGGAATTTTTAGACAAAGGCACTCAACAAAGACTATTCGATCCAACAACATTAAGTAGCGAAATATCTATAAATACAGCAACTATTAATGAACAATTTCTTGAAATAGACTTTAATGATGGCATTAAATCTAAATTAGATATTGATAAATTAGCCTTAGAATTTTCAAATGAAGATACAGTTATAAGATCTATTCCTAAAATTAAATGGAATTCAACTTTAGAAAATATAAAAAATTTTGAATATCAAGATGGTTTTTTTGATAGCAAAGAAATGCATGACTTACTTGTTTCTTTCTACAAATATGGATTTGTGATCATCAAAAATATTCCTACAGAGGATAATTTCATTGTAAAATTTGCTAATTCAATTGGAAGTGTCAGGAGGACAAATTTTGGAGAGTATTTTGATGTTAGATCAAAACCAGATCCAAACGATCTTGCATACACTTCTTTAGAGTTATCACCTCATACAGACAATCCTTATCGTAACCCTGTTCCATGTATTCAGCTGCTTCATTGTATTGTAAGTGAAGTTACAGGTGGACTATCCACATTAGTAGATGGTTTTACAGTTACAGAGGATTTAAAAAAACAAAATCTAGATTTCTATAAGATTTTATCTGAGGTTAAAGTTAGATTTAAATTTATTGATAAAGATGTTGTTTTAGAAGATTGGTCAGAACTAATTAAACTTGATGATAATAAAAATTTTAAACAAGTAAGATTTAGTCCACGATTAGACTATGTGCCAATGTTAGATAAAGAAAAATTAGATTTATATTATAAAGCACGCAAAAAATTATCTCAAATGTATAACTCTGAGAAATACAGAATAGAGTTTAAGCTTGCTCCAAAAGATTTAATGATGATGGATAATTATAGGTTACTTCATGGAAGAACATCATACGAAGTGAAAGAAGGAAATAGATTTTTACAAGGATGTTATATCGATTACGACAGTACCGAAGGAAAATTAAGACACTTAAAAAGAAAATTTAATATCTAATTTATTTTTTTAAACAATTATTAACTAGTATTGCCATTAGTATCCAAACTATAAAAGTTTCTCCATGGCTAAACACATAATCCGCACCACCAAAACCAGCAATAATATTTATTGCATAGATAATAATAGTAGATGCAACAAGACTTATTAATAAATCTCTCAACGCACATAAGTATTTCATAAATAAACTTTATACATAATCATTTATCATGTAAACTTCATTATATGAGTAATGTGGGTTTTATCGGTGTAGGATACATGGGCTATGGAATAGCTAAAAATATTTTAGAAAAAGGAAACAGCTTATTTGTAATTGCTAATAAGAATAGAAAACCTATTGAAAAAATAGTTTCTGAGGGTGCAACAGAAGTAAAATCCTTTGAAGAATTTAAAGAGAAAAAACTAAATGTTTTAGTTAAGTGTGTAACAAATACTCCTATTGCAAAAGAAATTGCTACAAAATTATCTAAGATTTTAGATGAAAAAACACTAATCATTGATATTACAACCCACAATAAAACAGGATCAATCGAGACTGAAAAAATTTATCAATCAAGCAATATAAATTATATTGAATGTCCTGTAATGGGAGGCCCTGTTCAAGCAGAGGAAGGTGTGCTAGGTGGAATTGTTGGCGCAACAGATGCTAATTTCAAACTAGCAGAACCATATTTAAAACTTTTTTGTAAAAATTATTTTCACTTTGGTTCAGTTGGAATGGGTGCAAAATCAAAACTTTTAAACAATTTTTTAACACTTGGAAATGCTGCTTTAATTAACCATATGGCAAAAGCTGCTAAAAAATTTGATTTAGATTTGCAAAAATTATTTGATGTAGCCAAACTTGGTTCTGGAAATTCAGCTGCACTTGTTAGAGTTTTTGAAGCATTACTTCAAGGAGACTCTACAGGATTTAAATTCACAGCGTCTAATTCAGTTAAAGATTTAACTTACATTCAAGACCTTTTAAAAGATTTTCCTGAAGCTGAAAAAATTGCAGAAGATAACAAAAATTATTTTCAAAAAGCAGTTGACGATGGCTACGGAGAAAATTTTATTAGTGAATTAATTGATAAAAAATAATTTAAGAAGAATTAATTAAGTTACCGGAAATCTACTAAAGCACTAGGTTGTATTCAAGAAATATATTTTCAAAAAAACTAAATAAATAAATTGAAATTTAATTTATAATAATTACCTTTATATCAAGGAGGTCATTATGTTAAAACTTACACCACCTGATACTTAGCTGAAGAAACAATCCATAAAACAAACTAAAAAAATCCAAACGGATTTAAAAGCCAAAGAGGCTGAATAAGGGAGCTCTTTAGGACTTATCTTAAAGAGCGAACCCTTTAATAATTTAATTAATCGATTTTAATATTTCTAATGGTAAAGGTGCATCAGGATATTTAACAATGCACAATTCCTCATATTTTCTGCAAAATTCAATTAGAACTTTATGGACATTGTCTTTATTTTTAAGACTCAAACTTTCAATCATTTGATCTCTTTCTTGTTCTAGTTCTTTAATCTGATTATTGTTTACAAATTCTCCAGTTTCTATTTCCCAGAAAGTGTTTTTTAGCTCTTCATGACTCAATTTTTTAAGTTTTTTTTGAAGTTCTTTTATTACCTCATCATCTGTTTCTTTATCTTTCATGGGTGAATTAATTAATTTAATTAAACACTTATCACTTAATCCATCGATAAAATGATCATAAGGTCTTCCTTCAGATAAATCTCTAAAATGATTTGAATCAAAATAACTATTAATCGCAGCTTTATTAGATACTTTTTCCTTACCTTTTATTACTGCTATTTGCACATAGACTT